>ERZ772807.10-NODE-10-length-150566-cov-13.440147_pt1 | contig 150566 bp, 115 predicted proteins | sample MGYA00511472_ERZ772807 | MGnify/ENA primary metagenome ERZ772807 (study PRJEB29015, sample SAMEA2737947) | human oral metagenome | biome: human oral; feature: human-associated habitat; material: dental | place: China | collected 2039 ... | reverse complement strand
ATTGAGCCTAAGAAATGGTTTATGATTCCATTTGTGAAGATTTATTTGAAATATCAGCAAGCCGAGTATGTCAGAGATTTAAGGAGGAAATTAAAATGCGTGTAATACCAGTATTTTATACCAAAATAGAAAAGCTATGCCACAAATATCTAAAGGAGGAAAGTTTATCTTCGGCATCTCTCATATTCGGGAAGATTTGACAATTCAGATACCGAAGCAAGCTATCCATGAATATGCTCTTGCTGATGTTGAAAATATCATTCTGATTACAGGAAGCAAAGCGACGGGAGGCTTCTGTATAACGACCTATCCACTTCTTTCTTCTTCAAAACTGTGTCATATATAGACAGATTGCCCCCAACTAAGGGAACAGACACTACCAATGGGCAAACTGATAACCTATAAAGGGAGAGGTTATACTTGGTTACCAATAGGAAAAGAAGGAGTTATCAGCCTCCCCCCTGATCTGATGAGAGAATTAAGTTTACAAGTTCATTCTAAATTATTGGCTATCCGAAGTAGCAATATCGCATTCACAATGGAAGCAAAAGGACCATTGTGGGGAAAAGTACACGCCTTCAATGGTGACATCATACAATATTAGTTATAGTAAGAACTTACTCCACAAAACGGAGCAAGTCCTTTTTGTTTAGCCTTATCCTCTCTTTTGTTGTATCAGCCTGTCCATATCCCTTGAAATCTTACTATCGGTGATTTGAGCGTAGATTTGTGTACTCGCAATGGAGGCATGCCCCATCATCTTGGCAATACTCTCAATCGGTATGCCTGCCTCCAATGTCAGCGCACCGAAAGAATGGCGGGCTACATGAAAGGAAAGGGACTGTCGAATGCCACAAGCCAGACCTATAGCCTTGAGGTGCATACCTATCTGTATTCTACTCATCGAGGTTGCAAAGATGGGGGTATCCTCTTTCTTGTCTTTCAGTGGGTAAAGCGAGAGTATCTGCTCGGCAATCGGGTGCAGGGGCGTAATGCTCTCTACACCTGTCTTTCTGACATATCCAAGTGTTTTGAGAACTTTGTTTCCCAGGCACTTGGATTTCTTAAAAGATTTTATGCTGCGGAATTAAGGTTATAAATAAACATAGAAATGAATACACCTCCCTTAATCGCTTATTATTCATACTCCGGAATAACAAAGGCACTGGCAGAAGACATTGCCTTGATTACCGATGGGGAGCTATTGGCACTTATTCCGCAGAAGCCATATTCTTTTTCCTACAATACTGCGGTGAAAGAAATCAGACAGGAGATAGAACGAGGATATTGTCCTCCTTTATCTAACTGTTTCGATAGCGTTGCAGTCTACGATACCATCTTCATCGGTTCACCTAACTGGCTAAAAACCTTTGCGCCGCCTATACGCTCTTTCTTGAGAAGTGTAGATCTGACCGGAAAAACAATAATCCCTTTCTGTACGCATGGAGGAGGAGGATTCGGACATATGGTGGAAGACCTTCAACACGAGTGTAGCAACTGCCTGCTAAAAGAAGGTATTGCCCTAAAAGGCAACTATGATCTTGAAGAAGTGCAGAAATGGATTATAAGTCTTTAAACAAAGTTCGGCATATGCTTTATAAAACCTTAATTCCGCAGTATTATTCCCATCTCCTCGTGAACATTTCCAAGATGGATTCGCAACTTTGCAGAAGGAACTCAAGGGCAAATTGTGAGGAAACGTAAAGTAACCCATCCATTACCTCCTCACATCACGATGTCCATCGGCTATTCCACTTGATGCCGTCACGGCCTGGAATAAATGTCTACAAAACAGTGACGAGTGGGCTGTCCGTAGCATGTTGATGGGTTATGTAACGCGGTGTTTGATGCGAGCTGCGTACACGTGACTCGAAAGAGGGTGCTGGCAAGAATGGAAAGCGGGTGAGTGGAATGGCGAACGGACAGAAAGAAAAGCGGGAAGAAAAACATGGAAACCTCAGAAAAAAGTGCTATCTTTGTTCTCATGGGAGAGCACAAGCAGATAAAACAAGTCGAGAGTAAGATCATTGTCCTTCGCGATACACAGGTTATCCTCGACAGAGACATCGCCGAACTTTATGGGGTGGAGACGAGAGATATCAACAAAGCCGTAAAGAATAACCCTGATAAATTTCCGCAAGGCTATATCATCACCCTCGAAAAAGAAGAGAAAAAGGAACTGGTGGAAAATTTCCACCGGTTCAATCCGCTGAAACATTCAACAGTTCTCCCGAAAGCCTTTACCGAGAAAGGACTTTATATGCTCGCCACCATCATCAAGTCGCCCCTCGCAACTGAAGCCACCATTGCCATCATCGAGACGTTTACAAAACTCCGTCAGTTGGCAAGAGCCATGCAACAGGCCAACGATGAGATTGCAAAAGGCGGCGAACTGCCGACCGCTCAAGAGCAGAATGCCTTCAAAAACTTGATGGATGAGGTCTTTGCCGACCCCATGCCCATCAGCGTTCAGCGGATGACGTTCGGCGTAAACTTAGGCTTCTTTAAATGGGAGTTGGAGACAACACGAGAGCGAAAGGGATAATCCCAAGGCCACGCCATCGCCTTTCCCCTTCCCATTGAGCGGTGGATGCCCCTCAGTATCAGCCCTCACGACGTGTGGCATCCAACGCATCGGGTGCATCCGCCACGTGCATACCGGCAGCAGGCTGCGGAGATGATGAGAAGAAAGGGGGCTCCTTCCCCTCGCCCACCCGTATCATGGCAAACAAAGGGTGCGGCATCTGTTGCAGACACTGCGCATAACGCTGTTGGAAAGGCACCTGCCGAACATACTTTCGGTGCTTGGCTTTGTAGAGATAGGCCCGCGGATTATGGGGCTCATCGAGATGCAAACGCAGGCAAAGCTCGTGAATGAGCGGTCCCACCCGATAGAGTTGCCCCGCCGAAGTGTAGAGCGGAAAGGAGGTACACACGAGGGCTGCGGCCTCGAAAAGGTCGGTGTGGCTGCCACACCAATGCAGGTTGTCGGCGGGGGCAAGCGCCAAGATGGCCGAAATTTCATTTTTCAATGCCCGTAGAATTATATCCATGATTGTTTATGTTTGATGTGAAATTTTCACCTTATTATATATATAGCGTTTGCTCTTGCCGCGCAGAAGGTGTTTTTTCGCACCCCTATGAGGGGCCATCCAACCGCCTTCGAGCTGCTTATCCCCATGGAAACGGGAGAAAGAAGAGGCTCCGCGCACAGGAAAAGAGGGAACGCCACACGCCAAATGACAAAACAGACGTCAGAAAAGGCAAAAGCATCGCCCGCTGATTTCCGCCTACAAAGTTAGCGTTTTTCGTGGAAATATTTTTTCCATATACCCCATTTTCCGTTAATAGTCTTTAAAACCATGAGAAACTTAACAATCGTATCACCAAATATCTTCTAAAAAGCTTGACAGGGTAGGGCAAAATTTCGTATCTTTGCATCAGTTCAGTAAGACCAATCTTCTGAACCTTAATAAAGAAATTGAAATGAAAACAAATCAAAAAGAAATGTATTCGCCCCACTTCTCGAAAGCCGAGATGCACCGTTCGGGCGTAGCTTTGAAGTTAGGCATCGACAACACGCCGACGAAAGCCGAAGAAGAAAATCTGCAAGCGCTTTGCACCATGGTTTTAGAACCCTTACGCTTGCGCTTTGGGCGAATCATTATTGCCAGCGGTTATCGCTCAACCGCTTTAAATAAAGCCATCAGAGGAGCACACAACTCACAGCATCTGCTGGGCGAAGCGGCCGACATTCATGTGGCGAGCGAGGCTGAAGGACGTCGTTATTTCGACTACATTCGGCACCACCTGCCCTTCGACCAGCTGCTGTTTGAGCATGCCATGCGCAATGGTTGCTGTTGGTTGCACGTGAGCTATCGGCGACAACCGCAACGCAATCGCCATGAAGCCTTCCACCTTACCGCCAAGAAGTAAGCGCTTTATCTTATTCTTATAAGAATGACCATAGTAATTTAATTAACAATTTAACAAAAAGAAAGGAACAGAATTATGTCTGTATTGTACAAAATCTACGAGAACAAAAACAAGAAGAGTGCCGGTTACAAAAAGTTTTATGCGCGTGCCGTGCACCAAGGCGTTGTTGACTTAGCAGCCATCTCGGCCCAGATTGAGCGCAACTGTTCGCTCAAACGCAGCGACGTGACGGCCGTTTTGATTGAGTTGGTAGAAGTGATGACCGCACATTTGCAAGACTCCAAGCGCGTGAGAATCGACGGTTTGGGCACGTTTAAAGTGGGGTTGCGCTGCAAACCGGCAGCCTCTGCGGGCGAGTTTAATCCCGTGAAGAACGTGAAGAGCCTGCATGTGAACTTCCTCCCTGCGTCGAATTTGGACCGTGATGCCCACAAACACGTGAAGGAGTTGCTGCGTGGTGTGGCCCTGCAAGAGCATGGCACCTATGTCATCAACAAGAAACCCTCGGGCACTCCAGCCGTAGGCGGATAAGCCTTCCCCTCGCTTCGGCTCCCCAGGGCACCGTCATTGGGGAGCGAAGCCATTCTTAAAATCATGTTTCACCTTAATAATCAAATAGAAATGAGCAAGTTTAGAACAGACGATTGGAAAGTTGTTATCAAGATTATCATCACTTTGGCCACCGCCATCTTAGGCGCTTTGGGAGCCAAAGAGTTGGGCGAGTGAATCCCTTTCGCAAGCCGATAACAACGCCTCCCCTGCTTTTAAGGTTTAAAAGTGGGGGAGGTTTTTAAAATAAAAGTGTGACCATAAGCTCCTACTACGGGCTATAGTCGCCTTCATACCACCTTCTCCCTCATGCACTTATACGCTTTGACGAGAAGATTCGACTGAAATGGCGTTTTATCACGCATCTACTTTTGCGGCAGCCTGTCGCAACTGATCAAAAAACAAGCGCGTGGCAGCATGATTTGATTGTGCTGCTTCTTCAGCAGCTTCGCGCATAATCTGCGACAAGAAAGCCTCTGTGGGCTCCTCCATGCTTGTCAGCCTATAGGTATCTATCGTTTGTTTCATCTATAAAAAGTTTAATCATAACGATGAATAGCTATGCAAAGATAATCTTTTTCCGCGTAATCAACAAACACCGCATAAGATATTGGCGAAGATTAAACTGGCATAGCCTCAGCAGAAGCATGCGATTTATACATCCATGGGACACTCATCCTGGCGTGAGAGCAGCGCAAGAACAACAGACAGCAAAGGAGGTTTTTTTGCGCTTTTTCGCGCTTTACTTTTGCATTATGCACGAAAAGCCTTACCTTTGCGAACATATTATATGAAGGTGAAGGCGCGAAGGTGCCACAAGCCCCATCAAACAATCGGAAGAATGGATTATAACTTCAGTGAAATAGAGAAAAAATGGCAGAAAGTCTGGCGTGAACAACAGACCTATAAGGTGGTTGAAGACGCTTCGAAGACCAAGTTTTATGTGCTCAACATGTTCCCCTATCCCTCGGGAGCCGGCTTGCATGTGGGCCATCCTTTAGGCTATATTGCCAGCGATATCTATGCCCGTTACAAGCGGCAGCAAGGCTTTAACGTGCTCAACCCCATGGGCTATGACGCCTATGGATTGCCTGCCGAGCAATATGCCATACAGACTGGGCAGCATCCTGCACTCACTACCGAGACCAATATCGCGCACTATCGCGAGCAGTTGGACAAGATTGGGTTCTCGTTTGACTGGAGTCGTGAGGTGAGAACCTGCGATCCGGCCTATTATCACTGGACACAATGGGCGTTCGAGAAGATGTTTTCGAGCTATTTCGACAACGACCAGCAAAAGGCATTGCCCATCAATTTGCTCGTGAAGCATTTTGAAGCCGAGGGCACTGCGGGGCTACACGTGGCGCAAAGCGAGGAACTTTCGTTCACGGCTGCCGAGTGGAAAGCCTATGATGAAGCGCAACAGCAGCGCGCGTTGATGAACTATCGCATCGCCTACTTGGGCGAAACGATGGTGAACTGGTGCCCCGAGTTGGGCACAGTGCTCGCCAACGATGAGGTGGTTAACGGCGTTAGCGAGCGTGGGGGCTACCCCGTGATTCAGAAAAAGATGCAGCAATGGTGTCTGCGCACGTCGGCCTACGCCCAGCGTTTGTTGGAGGGTTTGGACAAAGTGAACTGGACCGATGCCATCAAAGAGACGCAACGCAACTGGATTGGGCGCTCTGAAGGCACCGAGATTGCGTTTAAAGTGGCCGGCGAGGCACGCGAAATCACCATTTTCACCACCCGCGTCGACACCATCTTTGGCGTCACCTTCATGGTGTTGGCACCCGAAAGCGAACTCGTTGGCACGCTCACCAAGCCCGAGAAACAGGCCGAAGTGGCCACCTATTTGGACTATGTGAAGAAGCGCACCGAGCTCGATCGCATGAGTGATCGCAAGGTGACGGGCGTGTTTACAGGCAGCTATGCCGTCAATCCCTTCACGGGTGAGGAGATACCCATTTGGATTTCGGAGTATGTTTTGGCAGGCTATGGCACCGGAGCCGTGATGGCTGTGCCCGCACATGACAGTCGCGACTATGCCTTTGCCAAGCATTTCAACCTGCCCATCGTGCCACTTATCGAGGGCGCCGATGTGGAAAACGAGAGCTTCGACGCAAAAGAAGGTATCGTGATGAACTCGCCTCGCGACGGAAAAGCCGTGTTTGAGGACTTCACCCTGAATGGAAAAACGGTGAAAGAGGCCATTGCCTATACCAAAGAATATGTCACCCGTCACGGTCTTGGCCGCGTAAAAGTGAACTATCGCCTGCGCGATGCCATCTTCTCACGGCAGCGTTATTGGGGCGAACCCTTCCCCGTTTATTATAAAAATGGACTTCCCTACATGATTCCTGAGGCGTGTCTGCCCCTCGAACTGCCCGAAATCGACAAATATCAGCCCACAGAAAGTGGCGAACCCCCTTTGGGACGTGCGAAGAAATGGGCGTGGGACGAGGCCAACCAATGCGTGGTGGAGAACGAGCGGATTGACCAACAGACGGTGTTCCCCTTGGAATTGAACACCATGCCGGGCTTTGCAGGCAGCTCAGCCTATTACCTTCGCTACATGGATCCGCACAACACGCAGGCTCTTGTGGGCGAGGAAGCCGACCATTATTGGCAGAATGTCGACCTTTATGTGGGCGGAACGGAGCATGCTACGGGCCACTTGATTTACAGCCGCTTTTGGAATAAGTTCCTTTTCGACTATGGTGTGAGCTGCAAAGAGGAACCCTTTGAGAAGTTAGTCAATCAGGGAATGATACAAGGCCGGTCGAACTTTGTCTATCGTGTCAACGACATGGCGAAAGACAAGGCACCCGTTTTCGTGTCAAAGGGGCTGAAAGACCAATACGACACCACGCCCATTCACGTGTGGGTGGGCTTGGTGAAGAACGATATCCTCGACGTTGACGCCTTCAAAGCATGGCGACCCGAATATGAACAGGCCGAGTTTGTGCTCGAAGATGGACAATATCACTGCGGATGGGCGGTTGAAAAGATGTCGAAGAGCATGCACAACGTGGTCAACCCCGACGACATTATTGCCGAATATGGCGCCGACACGCTGCGCCTTTACGAGATGTTTCTCGGTCCGGTAGAGGCGAGTAAGCCCTGGGACACCAATGGTATCGACGGCTGTTTCCGCTTCCTCAAGAAGCTATGGGCACTCTTCTATGGCCGCAACAGCGATGCTTTGCTCGTCGATGACAGCCAGCCCACGAAGGAAAACCTCAAGACTTTGCATAAACTCATCAAGAAGGTGAGCGAGGATATGGAGCGCTTCAGCTACAACACCTCTATCTCGGCCTTCATGATTGCCGTCAATGAGCTGGGCCAACGGCAATGCCACAGCCGCCAAGTGCTGCAAGATGTGGTGGTGTTGCTGGCACCATTTGCCCCCCACATCGCCGAAGAACTGTGGCATGCCTTAGGCCATTCGACCACCGTTTGCGATGCTTCGTGGCCCAAAGCCAACGAAAGTTATTTGGTAGAGAGCGAGATACAGCTCACCATCAGCTTCAATGGCAAGGCGCGTTTCCAAAAGGTTTTCCCCGCAGATGCCGACAATGCCACCATCGAAGCCGAGGCAAAGGCCGACGAACGCAGCCAAAAGTATTTAGAAGGCAAGACCATCGTGAAAGTGATTATCGTGCCCAAGAAAATCGTAAACATCGTAATGAAATAATCCTTGCCGTGAAAAGCCCCCACAAACGGGCTTTTCACGGCTTCATCATTCCCCCTTGAACATCCTCAAACAATGACAAGCAACCTGCAAAAACAACAAGTATGGAGCGAGGTGAAAGACTATTTTTTCATCTCGTTAGGCCTACTCATCTACACCATCTCATTCGTACTCTTCCTCATGCCCTATCAGATTGTGGCAGGAGGAGCCACCGGAATGTCGGCCATCATCTATTATGCCACCGGCTTCCACATGCAATACACCTACATCATCATCAACGGGCTGTTGCTCATTATGGCGCTGTTCATCTTGGGATTTAAGTTCATGGTGAAGACCATCTACGCCATTCTGCTGCTCGCTATCCTCATCACCCTCATGCAAGCCATCGTGCCCAAGCAACCCAATGGGCTGCCTATTCAGCTGCTTGGACCGGGACAAGACTTCATGTCGATGATCATTGGTTGCGTATTAACGGGCGTAGCGCTCTCCACAGTGTTCCTGCATAACGGCTCAACCGGCGGATCCGACATCATCGCCGCCTCCGTAAACAAGTATCACGACATCTCGTTGGGACGCGTTTTGATTGCCATCGACTTCTGCATCATCGGCAGTTGCATGTTCTTTCCGGCCTTCGGTACCTATTTAGAGCGCGCCCACAAAGTGATGTTCGGCCTCTGTGTGATGACCCTTGAGAACTTCTCTTTGGACTATATCATGAATGCCCGGCGCGAGAGTGTGCAGTTTCTCATCTTCTCATGCAAGTATCAAGAGCTGGCCGAAGCCATCGGAACCGAGACCGGTCACGGCGTAACCATTCTCGATGGGCACGGCTGGTACACGGGAAAAGAAGTGAAAGTGCTCTGCGTGCTGGCCAAGAAATTCGAAAGCACCACCATCTTCCGTCTCATCAAATTCATCGATCCGCGCGCTTTCGTCAGCCAAAGTAGCGTCGTCGGCGTTTATGGTGAAGGCTTCGACGAGATGAAAGTGAAAATCAATAAAAAGCTCCATCAGCAACGATTGCAGCAACAACAAAAGGAACAAGCATGAAAATTGTCTTCGCAACCAACAACGCCCACAAGCTGAGCGAGATTAAAAGCATCCTCGGCAGCAGCATCGAAATCGTGTCACTCAGCGACATTGGCTGCACAGTCGACATTCCCGAGACGGGCAAAACGCTCGAAGAGAACGCCCGCATCAAGGCGGCCTATGTGTTTGAGCACTATGGATTGAGCTGCTTTGCCGACGACACGGGTTTGGAAGTGGAGGCACTCCATGGCGCACCCGGCGTTTACAGCGCACGTTATGCAGGCGGAGCGGGTCACGACAGCGAGGCCAACATGTGCAAACTGCTTGGCGAATTGGCCGGCGAGCCCCACCGCAACGCCCGATTTCGCACCGTCATCTCGTTGTTGCAAGTCGATGAGAACCATCCCCAAAAGCCCATCGAACACCAGTTCGAAGGCATCGTCACAGGCCACATTGCCACCGAGAAACACGGGCAAGAGGGCTTCGGTTACGACCCCATCTTCATCCCCGACGGCTATAATCAGAGCTTTGCCGAGTTGGGAGAAACCATTAAAAACAAAATCAGTCATCGTGCACGCGCCGTCGAACAGCTGGCTCTTTTCTTGAAAACAGGCCGATAAAGTCACGAAAACGATGCACTTTGCAGGCTAAAAACGATGAAAAAGCTCACCAATCTCCTTGTTTTTCTTTCGCTCAACGCCGGGCTTTTTGCCCAGACGCCCGTTTGGAAAAACTACCTCTCCTATCAACAAAAACAAGAAATCGCGCAGGCACATCGCAACCTCCTCTATGTGTTGGCCTCGCAAGGGCTTTATGCCTATCACCCCAACGACCGCAGCATCCGCACCTTCGACAAGGTGAATGGCCTCGCCGATGCTGCCATTGCCCACATCAGCTACAACACTTCGGCCCACCGCCTCGTGGTGGTCTATGTCAATGGCAACATCGATTTGCTCGACGACGATGGGCAAGTGACCCACCTGAGTGCCTATCGCGATGCTCGGCTCACGGCCGATAAAACCGTGAACAGCATCTGTCAGCACGGCAACGACGCCTTCCTTGCCACGGGCTTTGGCATCGTTCGCCTCAACATCGCACGCGCCGAGGTGAGCGACACCTATCAACTGCATTGCCCGGTGGCCTATTGTTGGGTGGAACAACAGCTGCTCAAGGCCGCCAGTCCCACGGCGGGAATGTTGCAATGCCCGCTCAACAGCAACCTCGCCGACCCGCTCTCGTGGCAGCACACGGGCGCTTTCGTGGCACAAACACCCGCCGACAACACGGCATTGTGGGCGAAGGTGGCGCAGGTTTCGCCCGATGGTCCGGCCTACAACCACTTTGGCTTCATGCGTTTTCACAACCAACGGCTCTACACCTGCGGCGGCAAGAGCGAACCCTTCCGCCCGGGTTGCGTGCAAGTGATGCACGAAGGGCGCTGGCAGGTGTATGCAGGTGAGGCCGACATTCAACCCCTAACCCATTTGCATTATCAGGATGTGTGCGCCATCGACATCGATCCGCGCGACGAAAACCATCTCTTTGCCGGCGCACGCAACGGTCTTTACGAGTTTCAGAACGGCCGTCTGAAGGCTTTTTATAACGATAGCAACTCACCCATCGGCACCGCCACGGCCAACAACGACCGCGAATATCAGTTGGTTACGGGCGTGAAATTCGATGCCACGGGGCAGCTCTGGCTCTTCAATAGCCAGTCGCTCACGGCCTCCTTGCTGCGTTTCGACGGCCAACAGTGGCACCATCCGCAGCTCAATGCCTTCATGACTTTTGGCCAACGCAGCTTAGCCAACGGCCGACAGCTGCAATTTTTCACCCCCGACGCGCTGTGGTTGGTCAACGACAACTGGACGCGTCCGTCGCTCTATCGCGTTGATGTGGCCACCGAGCGCATCACCTCGTTCACCACTTTCGTCAACCAGGATGGGCAAACGGTGGACAACTTGTGGTATGTGCGCTGCATAGCCCGCGACAAAACGGGCAACCTCTGGGTGGGAACCAACGTGGGACCGCTCGTCCTCTCGCCCGAAGAAGCGCAAAAAGCTAACCCCATCTTCGAGCAAATCAAAATTCCTCGCAACGACGGAACAACCCTTGCCGACTATCTTCTCAGCGGTGTTGACATCACAAATATCGTCATCGACAACGCCAACCGCAAGTGGATGGCCACGCAAAGCAACGGCCTCTACCTCGTGAGCAGCGACAACCAACGCCAATTAGCCCACTACACGGCCGAAAACAGCCCCCTCCTTTCGAACGCCATCGAGAGCCTTGCCTTCGACAACACCACCGGAACGCTCTACATCGGCACGGCAGCCGGCCTCTGTTCGGTGCAGAGCGAGGCCTTTCTCTCGGCCGATGTGCTGCAAAAAGACCAGGTCTATGCCTACCCCAACCCCGTAGAACCGGGCTACACGGGGCCGATAAACATCGTGGGATTGATGGACAACAGCGACGTGAAGATTACCACCGTCGACGGAAGATTAGTGAAACAAGGCCGCAGCAACGGCGCCCTTTTCAGCTGGGACGGCACCAATCAGCACGGACAGCGCGTGGCTTCGGGCATCTATCTCGTTGAGGTGGCCACACCCGACGGTGCAAAAGGCGTGGTGTGCCGGGTGGCTATCGTGAATTAAACCAACGCATGCGCAACCACAACAGCTATCGCCACATCCTGAAAACCACCACCCTTTTTGGCGGTGTGCAAAGCCTTAACATCCTCATGGGCGTGGTGCGCACGAAACTTGTGGCCGTGCTTCTCGGCACAACGGGCATGGGCGTGCTCTCGATGTGCAACACATGGGTGAGCCTGCTCAGCGACACTTTGGGCTTAGGACTGCCGATGAGCGCCGTGAAACAGCTGTCCTCGGCCTATGAACAACCGCAGCCAACCGCCTTTTTGCAGCAACTTTGCACACTGCGCACCTGGACTTTGCTCGCCGCAGGCCTTGCCTTTGTGGTGAGTTTTTTTGGTGCTTTGCTCTGGCACAACGCCTCTTGGCTCAGTCTGTTGCCCCCTTTTGCCCTCGTTGCCCTGGCAGTAGTGGTGCCCATGACGGTGCTCACGGCCGGCGAAATGGCCGTGCTGAAAGCCACACGCCAGCTGAAAGCCGTGGCCAAACTGTCGGTTTTGAACATGCTGCTCATGGTCATCGTGTCGTTCATTGGCTTCTATCAGTGGGGGTTGCGCGCCATTGTGCCCGTGCTTTTGGCTGCAGCGTTCGTGCAGATGCTGCTCGTTGTGGGCTGCAGCGTTCGGCGTTTCGGCTACAAGGTGGCGTTCAGCAAAGACGTGTTGCGCCGCGGTTGGTCCACCCTTCGTTTGGGATTGGCCTTCGTAGCCGCAGGGATGGTGGCCAATGGGGCGGCCTTTCTCGTGCGTTGGTGGCTGCAATGGCAAGGCGATGTGCACGTGGTGGGCCTCTATAATGCCGCCACCATGCTGGCCATGACCTATGCCGGGGTGGTGTTTCATGCCATGGAGACCGACTATTTTCCACGCCTCTCGGGCGTGAGCCATGCCGGGAAAGGGCTCAACCTGTTGGTCAATCGGCAGATTAATGCTTGCATCTTGCTGCTTTCACCCCTGCTACTGGGGTTCATGATGGCGTTGCCATGGCTCATTCCGCTGCTGTTCAGTCAGGCCTTTCTGCCGATGATGGGCATGATGCGGGGCTGCTTGGTGGCCATGTTCTTTCGCATTTTCACGCTCTCCATCGAATATATCGCCCTTTCGCGCGGCCATTCGGTGCTCTATCTCGTGCAAGAAGGGGCATCGGCCGTGCTGCTTGTGGCGGCCGTCGCTATGGGCTTTGCGCTCGGTGGGCTCACCTTTGTGGGCTATGCCATTGCCCTTGCCACCGCCTTGGAGGCGCTGTTGGTGCTCGTCCTCACCCACCATCGCTACCACTTCATGCTGCATCGTGCCACATGGCGATGGGCTGGCGCGCAATTTCTGCTGCTCCTCGTGACGCTATGGAGCTGCCTTTGGTGTGCAGGCCCCGCAGCTTGGGCACTTGGTTTGGGCGCCTTTGGCCTGTCCTGCACCGTCAGTTGGCGTTGCCGGAAGGCATTTCACGCAACGAAAGATAGACCAAAGGAAGCGTGACAAGAAGGGTGACGACGTCGCTAACGGGCTGACTAATCTCCACACCCAACAGCCCAAAATGGTGGGGAAGCACCAAGATGAGCGGCACAAAGAACAGCCCTTGGCGCGCTGCAGCAAGGATGTTGGCACGGATGGGCATACGGCACGTCTGCGTAACCATGTTGGCTGGAATGATGATGGCACTGAAGATGATTGTCAACAGCTGATAGCGCAGGGCGGCAGCACCCACGTTCACCACGTGAATGTCGTCGCGGAAGAGGGTGATGACCTCGCCGCTGAAGAACGAAAGGAGCACAGCCATGCACACGAGAAACACGGCACTCACCTTCACACAGAACCAAAAGCCGCCCTTCACCCGGTCATAAAGTCGGGCGCCATAGCAGAAACCGCACATCGGTTGATAGCCTTGTCCCAAGCCAACCACCATGCTGAAGATGAACATCGTGAGGCGATTGACAATGCTCATGCCTGCAATGGCAGCATCACCAAAACCACCTGCGCCCACATTCAGCGCGATAGTGGAGAGGCTGGCCAACCCTTGTCTGAGCAAAGAGGGCGTGCCTCCGGCGATAATCTCGCGCACCAAGCTCCCACGAAACGTCACATTTTGCCAATGATAATGAATGATATGCGGATGCAAACTCATGCGATACATCACCGAAAAGCCTATCATTTGTCCGGCCACTGAAGCCCAGGCCGCACCCGAAACACCCATGCCACACGCGAAAATCAACACCGGATCGAGCACGCAGTTCACGACGGCTCCCACCACAACCCCATACATCGAGTAGCGCGCATAGCCCTGATAGCGCATCTGATTGTTCATGCAAAGGGTGCCCATAATAAAAGGTGTGCCGAGCAAAGAAATGCCCAAATAGTCCTTGGTGTAGGGCAGAATGGTGGGCGTGCTGCCTAAAAGGATGGACAAGGGATGAAGAAACAGCAGGCCGAGAACCACTATCAACGTGGCAAAAAACAAGGCATAGGCCAAGGCCGTGCTGGCCATTCGCTCGGCATTCTGCTTGCGCTCGGCACCCAATTCGCGTGCAATATAGGTGCCGGCACCATTGCCAAAGAAGAACGCAAAAGCCTGAACGACAAACATTACCGAAAACACGATGCCCACGGCAGCCGTAGCTTGCGTGTTGATTTTGCCCACAAAATAGGTGTCGGCCATGTTATAAAGGCTCGTCACCAGCATCGAAATGATGGTGGGAACGGCCATGGTGCCAATCACTTTCGGTATGGGTGCCGACGTGAGGAATACATAATTCTCGTCTTTCTGCATTTTTTTATCCGTTATGCGCTCATGTGTGACGTGGCGAAACATGCGCACGGTCACAAAACTATTGCACCAACAAAAGTACTACTTTTCAGTAGAGAGGGCAAATAAAGAATGTGAAAGAGCTCGTGGGCTACACACCTGAACTATAAAAACAGCGTCATATAAACGGGCAAGCAGAGCAGGGTACCATCCTTTCGCACATCCTTTGTATAGAGCAAGTAGCGGTTTTGCACCCTATCGGCATATTTTTTGGTGAAGGTATCCAACGAGGTGTGTGCCTTGTAGCCCGACGATTTCACTTCGATGGGGCACACTTTTGCTCCCCGGCTCAGGATGAAATCCACCTCATAGTTGTGCTTTGCGTCTTTCGGAAACGTGTAATAGAATAGGTTGTTGCCCGCAGCTACGAGCATTTGGCTCACCACATTCTCATAGACATAGCCCATATCGGTGCTCAACTTGTCGCTCCACAGCTTCTGATAAATTACATTTTCAGTCACGTCCTTATCCATAAATGCCTGCGTAACAAAGAGTCCTGTGTCGCCCATATAGAGCTTATAGGCCTCCATACTGCCGTGCATGGCCAGCCCAACATGCGGGTCGTTAGCATGATAGGCGATGTTGACGGTCATCGAGTCGGCCATGTTGGCAATGGTTTCTTCCAAGATAGCGGGGCGAACGCTGTTGCCCAAGACACCACGTGCCTTGAAACGGGTGGAGGATTGCGCCAACTGTTGTGGGATAAACCGGAACAATCGTGAGGTACGCCCCGTGGGATCGAGCTTCATAAAATCGTCTTCATAGAGTGAGAGGATGCGCCGTTTAACGTCATCAACATGCGACAAATCACGGTGTTGCAGATAGGCCTCGACGGCTTGTGGCATACCTCCGATGAGCATATACAGCCGAAAGTCGCGCATCAACTTTCGATTCACACCATCGCCCAAAGGCAATTGCAGTTGAAAACTATGCTGCAACAAAGGGATTGTGGCAGCATCGCCCAACGCCCATCGAAACTCTTCGTAGTCCATGGGGTACAAACACACCTGCGTTTCTTCGCTCGGCAACACAATATCCTTGACGTTTTGGCGGATAGAAATGAGCGACCCTGTCTCGATATAATCATAACGTCGGTCTTTAACCAAGTGCTTAATGGCTTGTCGCGCATAGGGTTCCATCTGCACTTCGTCGAAGATAATGACCGATTTCCGCGGTGTTAGGGACACACCATATAATAATTGTAGCCGCAGGAAAAGGTAATCAATGTCTGGAAAATCTCTGAAAAGACCGTGGACTTCGGCCGATGCGATGGAGAAATCTATCAGCAAATAAGTTTCATATTCAGCCTTAGCAAAGGATTCTGCCAGCGTAGATTTGCCCACACGACGTGCACCTTTAATCAGCAATGCCGAAGCTCCTTGCTCCTCCTGCTTCCACTTGAGCATGCGTTGATATAACTTTCTCTTGAATTGTAGTGCCATTATCTTATGCTTATTTTCTGGCAAAAATAGGCATTTATTTGCATTCCCCCAAATTGTTTTATGCCGATTTGCACCGTTTCCCCAAAATTTTTCGCCACGAAATGTAGCAATCCCCCAAATTGTTCCGCGTCCATTTGCTGCATTTCCCCAAATTGTTGTGGGCGGAACCAACCAGTTGTGCTGCGCGTTTATCGACCCGGTATAGCATGAGACAGGCATCATCACCACACGAAGTCAAGCGTCATCTGTTTTAGTATTGAACAGTGTTGACCTCTTCTCAGGATTGCGTGCTAAGGTAAATTGGTTTAAATCGGTGAACTACCGTTTTTTATTCTCTTACATCCATTTTCTTCTCCTTCACATTTGACTCTGTTGGGAGGTGGCCAAAGTGCTCTTTATAGCATTTTGAGAAATAGGAAGGTGACGAGAAGCCAACGCGATAAGAGACCTCAGAAACGTTCATTCCACCTCGGCGTAACAGTCGTTCGGCCTGTTGCAGGCGCGTGATGCGAATGATTTCCACAGGAGAAGATTCTGTGATTGTTTTCACCTTGCGATAGAGTTGCACACGGCTCATGCCCAATTCCGAAGCCAACATTTCAACATTAAACTCAGAGTTGGCGAGATGCTTAAGGATACATTCAAAGAGAAGATTCATGAATGTCGTGTCGCCATCAAGCTCTTCTGTGCCTTTCACTTCTTCATTGGGGTGGAGATGGCGCTCTAATTGACTGCGTTGCTCGTGCAGTTGCATGTAGTGATGCAGTTTTTCTGTGATGCTTTTTTCAGTCATTCGATGCCGGTAAAGGGTCATGCGATAGACATAGATGAAGATACCGATGAGCAAAACAAGGATGATGATGGTGAGGAGCAAATACACCTTTTGGTGATGATAGCGCATGAAGAACGTATCGAGACGCCGATGTAGGTCTTTGATGCGTTGCTGTTGCATATCCATTTCATCAGCCTGCATGAGCATCAGCGGTGCTTTTTCGGGTGTAACGAGCGCCGACTGCAGGACGTTCTCTTTCTGATAAGGACGATGGCGAAGGATGTTCATAGCCAATTTCATCACAAGGTCGCCACGTGTGGGATAGATGTAGGAGGCCGAAAGCACACTGTCTGCGACAAGTTTTAAGCCCCCTTCGGGCCCTGAAAGTGCATCGACACCACAGAATGCAGTTGATTTAGGCATGACTCCGGCCTCGCGTGCCCCCATAGCCATGCGGTCGTTTTGCGCAAAAACACAAGCTATGGCGTCACAGGCAGTTTCGGCATGTTGCTTGAAATGCTTCATTACACGCGTTCCACTCTCCCTCGTCCAGTCTCCTTGCAAGCTCGCCACGAGTTGAATACCCGGATACTTGCTGAGGCTTTCTATAAATCCTCGATGACGTTCAATCGCTGGCGATGACCCTTTTAAGCCCATGATCTCGAGCACCTTTCCGTGATCGCCCACCAATCGTGCCACATAGTCGCCCATTCGGCGTCCCACTTCCACGTTATCGGCACCCATAAATGCGGTGTAGTGGCCATCGGTTTTACGGTCGAAGAGAATTACAGGAATCCCTTTCTTCATTGCTTTGTTGACAACAGGCGTAATGGCATAGGCCTGATTGGGCGAGATGATGAGCAGATTGACCCCCTCACTGATGAATTGCTCTATCTGTTGAATTTGCCGTTTATCGTTATCATCGGCCGAAGCAAACTTTATTGTGATGCCATCTTCCATGTAGGTGGCCGTTTGGAGCTCTTGGTTTAGTTTGTCGCGCCAAATATCTTCCGAACATTGCGACACACCAATGACGTAGTGTTGATGGGTGTTGGTGTCACAAGAAAATGATGCGAAACCAAAAATGAAACAAAGAATATAGGGAAATAATTTTTTCATTAGATGATGATGCTATAGAAGAATGTGGCAAAGATAACATTAAAATGGCTAAAATCAAAACTAATTGTGCAATTACCCCCAAATCGGTCATTAGATTGCTTGTTGGTTATTTTAGATGAAAGCGATTGTTGTCTGTTGATCTTCCATTCTCTTGTTGGCAGATTGTAGGCTTTCTTCGTTCGAAGTAGACAGCTGCGCCTTGGACAAGACGGCGTCCAATTTGTCCAACAAGCAAATCATATCTGTAAAAATTCTAACCACCAACTTGGGGGAAAGTCTGTTTTCTTTCGGCATGAAGTCCCACTAACGGGCCATCAGGGGGAAATCTGTGCTGCTGCAATCGTAGACGGAATAAGTTTTTAGCACATTTAGAACAAATGATGAAACATTTGTTACATGTAACGAATTTTTTATATTTTGAACTATTATTGCAAATCGTTGTTTTTGCCATCTGCTATCTTTGCAGTGTTATCAAAACACCCCGTCGGCTTTAAGAATGAAGCTTCATGCTCCAAATCAACAGCTTTACTGGGGACAAGAAATAACTGAAGTCAATTTTAACAATCAAAATTTATAATAATGAACAATCTGAAACGACTCGTTTTGAGCTCATTGCTCACGTTCTGTTGCGCCTTGATTTATGCGCAGACAGAATTTACAGGAACAGTTGTCGATGCGAATGGCGAACCGATTATTGGTGCCTCTGTTATGGAAAAAGGTACGAAGAACAGCGCCATCACCGACATTAATGGTAACTTCAAACTGCAGACAAAGGCAGGTTCGACACTCGTGGTGTCCTACATTGGCTATGCCCATCAGGAAGTGAAGGCTTCTCCTAATCAGAGAATCATCTTGAAAGAAGATGCTAAGCAATTGAATGAAGTGGTGGTGACGGGTTACACGAAGCAACGTAAGGCCGACTTAACAGGTTCGGTTGCCGTGGTTTCGACTGATGCGCTAAAGACTTCGTCCGACACAGACCCCATGCGTGCATTACAAGGAAAGGTGCCTGGCATGAACATCACCGTGAATGGCTCGCCCAGTGGTGCCGGGACCGTGAGAATACGCGGTATCGGCTCATTCAACACTTCGCAAGATCCGCTTTACATTGTGGATGGTGTTCCCACAAATTCAGCCCTCAACTCGCTCAACGCCAACGACATTGAAAGCATGCAAGTGTTGAAAGATGCGGCTTCGGCCTCTATCTATGGTTCGCGTGCTGCGAATGGTGTTATCATTATCACTACCAAACAAGGAAAGAAGGGTGATAAAGTGAAGGTGGATTTCTCAACCAATCTCACCGCACAATTCTATACAAATCAGTCGAAGATGAAGTTGAGCAACACGCAGCAATATGCCACAGCCATGGTTCAGGCAGCTCTTAATGATGGAATAGACCCCGCTATCTATGCACAGAACTATGGACTAAACATCAATGCCACAAGCGGAACGCCGATTAGGGTTTGGGACCCGGCACAAGCTAAATATGTGAATTACACGGTAAATGGCCGTTACGATGGCTTCATCAATAGCCGAAAGACGATGCGTTTCTCGGACACAGACTGGGTAGATGAAATATCCAGAACGGGTTTTGCACGCAACTACAATGTTTCTTTATCGCATGCAAACGACAAACATTCGGCGATGTTCTCTTTAGGATATAAGAAGAACGATGGTATTTTGAAATATACGGATTTCCAAAATATCTCGGCACGTATGAATGCCACTTATAATGTGAACAAAATTGTTACCGTCGGTGAGAACTTTACCCTCACTTACACCAAGCAAGTGGATTGTGCGCCGATGGAAAATGCACTAAAAATGGCACCAACCGTACCGGTTTACGAAATTGATGGCACCACCTTTGCAGGTCCGGTAGGAGGAATGAGCGACCGACAGAACCCTGTTCGCGAAGAATTCCATAATAAAGACAACCATTTGGACTATTGGCGTGTGTTTGGTAATGCCTTCGTGGACATTAAACCGATGAAGAATTTGGTGTTCCGCTCTAATTTCGGACTTGATTTCACCACTTCTTTCATCAATTCACTCACCCACACTTTCACTTCAGACGTTGTGAAAAATAATCTCGCTAAAACGAATCTCGGTCAGACCAATAATGTGAACTACACTTGGTCGAACACATTGAACTATAATTTTGATGTTCAACAGCATAATTTCTCCATTCTCGCAGGTTCAGAAATCAATAAGCAAAGTGTTGTTGACTTCAGTGCTTATTCAGAAGATTATGCCTTAGAAGATGTTGATTACATGTGGCCAAATGCTGCTACCGGCACCATGCGCAATAGTGGTGCCAAGGTGGGTTATCGCTTAGCATCATTCTTTGGCAAACTCGATTATAATTTCCAGGATTTACTGTTGGCCTCATTCACCATTCGTTATGATGGCTCTTCGCGCTTTGGTGCCAATCATCGCTGGGGCACTTTCCCTGCAGCATCAGTAGGTTTCCGCATTTCTCAGCTGTTAAAGAAAGATTGGCTTGACGATTTGAAACTGCGTCTTTCTTGGGGTAAAACGGGTAACCAGGCCATTGACAATAATGCACAATTTGGCCTTTACGTTCGCGATTATGGTTTGGATCGCGTCAGTTCAACTGCCTATGACCTTCGCATGGCTGGTTCAGGCACGTACCCTTCGGGCTATAGGGCTATTCAAACAGCTAATCCAAACCTGAAATGGGAAACAGCAACACAATATAATCTTGGTGTTGACTATATGCTCCTCGCTGGTTCGCTCTATGGCAGTGTCGATGCCTACATTAAGAATGTGAGCGACATGTTGATCAATCCTGCTTATCTTGGTGCTATGGGCGAAGGTGGAGCAACCTGGAGCAACGGACCATCATTGCGTAACTGGGGCATGGAATTTGCTTTAGGTTATCGCAAGACCTTAGCCAATGGCTTAGGCATCGACGTAAACGGAAGTCTTGACTTCTTCCGTAACCGCGTAACCAGTCTGCCTCCTTCAACAACAGGTTCTTATGCTCACACTACGAAGGAAAATCTCGTTCAATCCCATAAGCCTTACGGCTCAATCGTGGGTTACGTTGTAGATGGACTCTATCAGAACCAGAACGAAGTGAACTTGTCGGGACAAGACAATGCACGCGTAGGTGGTTTGAAATACAGAGATTTGGATGGTGACCACAAAATCACTTCAGCTGATCAAACCTGGATCTTCAATCCTGTTCCTGCTTTCTCTTATGGTTTGAACATTGTGCTCACCTATAAGAACTTTGATCTCACGATGTTTTGGCAAGGTGTCTGCAACCAGGATGTTTACAATAATCAGAAGTTCCAAACCGATTTCTGGAGCATCACCGACCCAGGTTCAAACAAAGGAAGTCGTATGCTGGATGCATGGACAACGAATAACACCTCGTCAACCATTCCTGCATTGACCATCAGAAACAGTGCTGATGAAGGTCGTGCCTCATCTTATTATGTTGAGAATGGCTCTTATTTAAAGTTGCGCACATTGCAAATAGGTTATAATCTGCCTAAGTCCGTGCTTTCAAAGCTCATGATGAGCAATGCTCGCATTTATCTCTCTGGTCAAAATCTCTTGACTATCAAGAGTAGCAGTCTGACTTGTTCAGATCCTGAGAACCCAAATTGGAACTATCCTATTCCAACTTCAATCTCATTTGGTTTACAAGTTGGTTTCTAACGATTTAATTTAAATTGACAGACAAATGAAAAATATATATATTGCAATTCTATTGCTAACAGGCAGCTTCACACTTTCAGGCTGCAATGATTTCCTTGACTATAAGCCGACAGCTGTAGTTGATGAAGAGAAGGCTTTCTCTGACCCTGAGGCTATGACCAATAGTGCCTATGCGATGTTGGGCGATTGCTGGTATCAGTATCCATTTAATCTTTGGACTTATGGCGATGTCACTTCAGACGATTGCTTAAAAGGTGGGTCGGGAGTAAACGACACAGATTATCATCCATTTGAAATTTGGACGAACATGACCTCAACGATAGGTCCGTTAGATGAACTTTGGTACAGACTCTTTGCAGCTGTCTCACGCTGTAACCGTGCCTTAGCCTCACTTGAGAAGTATGGAAACAGTAAGTTAGGCGCAACCGTCACGGCACAACGCATTGCTGAAGTGAAGTTTTTGCGTGCACACTTCTATTATAAGCTGATTACGGTGTTCCGTAAAGTGCCATGGATTGACGAAGAAGTGTTCAAAAACAACGCACAAGAGAAAACGCCTAATGATGCACTCACCTATCAACAACTCTATGAAAAGATTATCGCTGATTTCAAAACGGCTTATGATGTCTTGCCTGAAACGCAAAGCGAAAGGGCTCGTGCCCATAAGATTGCAGCTGCATCCTATTTAGCGAAGTGCTATCTGGATCTGGCTTGGGGCGATGGTTATGAGCAAACAACGGGTGTTTCGCACATCAACCCCACTGATATGCAGAAGGTAATCGACTATACCGATGCCGTTGTCGGTTCAAATTATGGTTATCTTGAAGATTATGGCGACATCTTCCTGCCGGAACATAAGAATAGTAAAGAATCCATTTTTGCCGTACAATGTTCTGATTATAAAGACGATAATACCACTTTCGGCCGTGCAAACTGGTCGAACACACTGAATGGTTGTTGGGGAATATGGTCTTGTGGATGGGACTTCCACAAACCTTCACAGAATCTTGTAGATGCTTTCAAAACGAAGAACGGGCTTCCTGAGTTTGATGATTTCGACCAAACACAGGCTCATCCTGTAAATGGACATCCTACAACGCAAAAGTGGGACCCACGTTTGTTCCATACCGTGGGCATGCCAACCTTCCCCTATAAGTATGAAGATCAGTACACGCTCACGAAAAAGAATTCGCGCAATCCAAATGATTATGGCTATTACACCTCGTTAAAGGAAGTCCCGCAGCGCAGTAAGGGCGAAACTTACAACTCTCCTTGGCAGGCTTTTGCCATGAATGAATATGTGTTCCGCTACACGGATGTAATGCTCATGCGTGCAGAAGCACTCATCGAACTTGGCCGCTTGTCTGAAGCACGCACAATCATCAATGCCATTCGTCAGCGTGCTGCCAATTCAATCAACAAGCATATTGCCTATGCTGCCAATCAATGTGAAATAGCACTTTATCCAAGTTCCTATTTCGCCAACAAAGAAACTGCCCGCAAGTGTCTGCGTTGGGAACGTCGCTTAGAGATGGGCATGGAGCACGAACGCTTCTTTGATCTGCGTCGTTGGGGCATTGCTTCGGAAACGTTGAATCATTACTTCCAAACCGAAGTCAATGACAATTATGAAGGAACGAAGTTTGCACAATACTATAAGGATGCGCACTTCACACCCGAGAAGAACGAATTTTTCCCAGTCCCCTACAACCAGTTGTATTATATCCCAGGATTATACACACAGAACAAGGGTTACAATAAATAGGAAATAACGATATGAAGAACATCCATAAACTCGTGATGGCGGCCTTTTGTGCCGCTTCATCACTTGCTGTTCAGGCGCAAGCTCCTGGGACACTCAACATACTTGGTGACAATCATGTGATTTATCGCTTGCAATCAAAGCACAAATTCCTCATCTTACCTATCGAAGAAAAGGAAGAAAATGCCCATTTACGCGTGATCAGAGATAATCAAGTGGTGAAAGAACTCAACTGCCGTTTGGCCATTGACAACGTTGATTATAGCGTACCTTTGGAACTCGACACACACCAAGATAGCGACGTGTTACTCGACATTACATTTCAAAGTAATCGACGTTCTACCGGAGCAGTCAAGGACTTCGTAGCTTGGAAAATGCTAAAAACAAGCGATTATTTCGACACTTCCAACCGCGAGAAATATCGTCCTGTCTATCATCACACCCCACTTTGGGGCTGGATGAACGACCCCAACGGCATGTTCTATAAGGATGGAGTGTGGCATCTCTACTTCCAACGCAATCCTTATGGCTCGTATTGGGAGAATATGACCTGGGGACACTCCACTTCCAAAGACCTTGCACATTGGACATTTGAGGGCGATGCCATCACTCCCGATGCTCTTGGAACAATCTTTAGCGGCTCTTCTGTAGTTGACAAAGAGAACACAGCAGGCTTTGGTAACCAAGCAATCGTGGCTTTTTACACCTCAGCCGGCACAAATCAGACACAGAGTTTGGCTTATAGCACTGACAATGGGAAAACCTTCACCAAATATAACAATAATCCTGTGATTACAGCTAATGTGCCTGATTTCCGTGATCCACATGTGTTTTGGAATGAAGATATCAAGGCTTGGAACCTTATTCTTGCTGCCGGACAGGAAATGAACATCTACAGTTCCAAGAATCTGAAGAACTGGGTGCTCGAAAGTAAGTTCGGACATGAATATGGTAACCACGGAGGGGTTTGGGAATGCCCTGACCTGATGAAGTTACCGGTTAGCGGAACCCATGAAACAAAATGGCTACTCATTTGCAATATCAATCCCGGTGGGCCTTTTGGCGGCAGCGCTACACAGTATTTTATAGGTAATTTTGATGGCCATAAGTTCACTTGCGAGAGCAAACCGGAAGTAACGAAATGGATGGATTATGGTAAAGACCACTATGCTACCGTCAGTTTCGACAATGCGCCCGATGGAAGGCATGTTGTTATGGCTTGGATGAGCAACTGGCAATATGCCAATGAAGTACCAACGATGCAATATCGCAGCGCTAACTCAGTGCCGCGCGATCTCGGTCTCTTTACTTTTGGCGATGAAACCTACGTTAGTGTGACGCCTTCTAAAGAGCTGTTGGCACTTCGTAGTGCGAAGGTTGGGAGACCAACTGAAGCCTGTGAAATTGTGATGGACATTCGTTCGCAGTCTAAGCCCACGGTCATCACGCTCAGTAACGATAAGAACGAGCGTGTTGTGATGACCTACAATCCTAAGAATCGCACGTTTAGCATGGACCGCACACTAAGTGGAATGACGGATTTCAGCAACATGTTTAAGACCGTAAGCATAGCCCCTACATACGGGACAATCACACAGTTGCGCCTCTTCATCGATAAATGTAGCATTGAGGCTTTCGATGCTGCAGGGAAAATGGCCATGACCAATCTCGTGTTCCCAACACAACCCTATAACAACCTTGTCGTAAAGGGAGGTGCAAAGACAACTATCTATGCTTTAAAATAAAGTGAAAAGAAAAATCGTTCTCCGTAAAAGAACGATTTTTCCTTCTGTCAATTCCAATTTAACAACAAACAGTCAATCAAAAATAAAAATCAATTCTCAATATGGAAAAAAACAACAAACTAACGATTATCCCCGTGATGCTTTGCTTCTTTGCGATGGGCTTCGTCGATCTTGTGGGCACAGCATCTAACTATGTAAAGTCTGACTTGGGGTTAAACGACGTGCAAGCTAATATATTCCCGTCCCTTGTTTTCTTTTGGTTCCTCATTTTCTCTGTGCCTACAGGGGTGCTGATGAATAAGATCGGACGCAAAAAGACAGTGTTGTTATCACTCGTTATTACTTTTATATCCCTACTTCTGCCCCTCTTCGGCGAAAGTTATGTTTTGATGTTGATTGCCTTTTCATTGCTTGGCATTGGCAATGCACTCATGCAAACCTCACTCAATCCGCTGGTTTCAACCGTAATCAAAGGCGGAAACCTTGCCAGCACCCTCACCTTCGGCCAATTCATCAAGGCCATTGCATCGTTCTTAGTGCCTTATCTCGCAGCTTGGGGCGCTACAGCAACACTGCCTAACTTTGGTTTAGGATGGCGTGTCCTTTTCCCTATCTATATGGTAGTGGGCATTATAGCAACCTTGTTGCTTCTGGGCACGCCCATTGAGGAAGAAACGGTTATCGTTGAAAATCAGCTCCCTGCCCGTAATGTGATGGATGAATACATCGCTTGCTTCAAACTCTTGGGCATTCCAATTGTCTTGTTGAGCTTCATGGGCATCATGTGCCATGTGGGTATTGATGTTGGTGTAAACACTACTGCACCTAAAATTCTGCAAGAAAAACTTCATCTCCCGTTGAATGATGCCATACAGTCGACCAGCTTTTATTTTCTTTTCCGCACATTGGGCTGCCTTACGGGAAGCATCATCTTGCGTTTTTTGAAAACACGCACATTCTTCATCATCAGTGTTGCAATGATGGCATTGAGTATGGTGGGGCTTTATTTCGGAACGTCAGAATGGATGCTCTATACTTCGATTGCACTGGTGGGCTATGGAAACTCTAATGTGTTCTCAATGGTTTTCGCCCAAGCACTGCAAGGCGTTCCCACAAAGAAGAATGAAGTGAGCGGACTCATGATTATGGGGCTCTTTGGTGGCACCATTTTCCCATTAATTATGGGCTTTGCAAGCGTGCGCATGGGACAATCCGGAGCCATCCTCGTCATGGCAATAGGCGTCATCTACCTGTTCACCTATATTAAAAGACTCATCCCTGTCCCGTCTTCTGAGAGCGAGAAGTAGCATGACTGCAAAACAAGGCCTCACTCTTGATAGAGGAAATGACGCAAAAGAACAAACGGTTACAGTATAAAGAAGATATAAACAAAAATCATTCAACCAGCCTCGACGGCCCACTTGCTGCTCCATGGAGAGAAAGCGGCGGCGAGGCTCCTATTTTTAACTTATGCAAGAAAGATTTATAGTAGGTCTTGGTGAAGCATTATGGGATTGCTTACCCGACGGTTCAAAACTTGGTGGAGCCCCCGCCAACTTTGCTTATCACGTCCATCAGTTTGGTTTCGATGCCATGGCTATCAGCGCTTTAGGCAACGACATCTTAGGAGATGAAACACGGAAACAACTCAACGAGAAAGGACTCAACTATATCATGCCACTTGTTGATTATCCCACAGGGACAGTACAGGTGACACTTGATGATGAGGGGGTGCCCACTTACGACATTAAAGAAAACGTGGCCTGGGATAATATTCCCTTCAACAGCGAGATTGAAACCGTGGCAAAGAACGCTCGTGCAGTATGCTTTGGTTCGTTAGCACAGCGCAACAGTGTGTCCAGAACCACCATTCACCGCTTTCTTGAGGCCACACCAAAGGATTGTTTGAAAATTTTCGACATTAATCTGCGTCAGAATTTCTATACAAAAGAAATCATTCAAGATGCCATTGCATCCTGCGACATCCTAAAAATCAATGATGAAGAGCTCATCACGCTGGGGCGACTCTTCGGCTATTCCGGCCTGGATATCGAAAACAAATGCTGGCTCATTTTAGGAAAATACAATCTAAAGATGCTTGTTCTCACCTGTGGCGTTAATGGAAGCTATGTCTTCGCACCGGCAACAAAGTCTTTCCAAGAGACTCCATCTGTTGAAGTTGCTGATACTGTGGGCGCCGGAGACAGTTTTACGAGCACTTTCTGTTCTGCAATCCTGGCAGGAAAATCGATTAAACAGGCACATAAACTTGCTGTTGAAGTAAGTGCCTATGTTTGCACACAGAATGGAGCGATGCCTCAACTCCCCGAAAAGTTCACCAGGCAGCTGAGGGAAAAGTAAATAAAAGATAAGCAAAACAGCATAAAACAAGGCTTAGAAGGAAATTAAAATGATAAATTTGCAGCGCCGAAACAAATGCTATAACACTAACTTTGGACGCATTACTCCTCGACACACTCTCTATTACAATATAAAATAAGAACCATTTCTTCGGAAGTATTGTGTCGAAAATTCAGCCAGGAACCAAAGATCGGCTCATTATCGATGGCTAACAACGCACAGCAGAGAAGATAAACACGCTGCATGGTATGTTCGATGAGTGCAATATTCCTGCATCCGAATTAGTATTCGAGTTCAGAACGGACGGTGAAGAGAAAGAGGAGGGGTAGCATATAAAACAACAAGTGCAAGTAAAGTTGACATAGACATAAGCGTTAAAAAACACTATTTTCCACAAGACAATTACAGAAACACTTGCTTTGTAGCCGTATTATGATTATCTTTGCCCCACGATTATGCTCATGGCCACGTGTGTTCTAAGGCAAGTTTAAGTATTTTTGCTTGCCCCTTTGATAGCGAACACACCTACCCTTGAGCTTTTTTTATTATACCCAATGACAAAGTACAACAATTTTCCACCCGTTAAAGTAGCAGTCCTTATTGATGGAGGCTTTTTTATTAAACGCTTTAATTTCCTTTATAATAAGGACAGAGGGATGTCTGGGGAACAAGTAGCCAAAGAACTTTATACGTTAGCCCACCAACATGTTGGACGCGAGAACACACTCTATCGTATATTCTATTATGATTGCTACCCGTTTAAAAAGAAAATGCACCATCCCATTACAAACCGTGCAATAGACTTCACACAAACTCCAGAATATAACTTTCGTACATCACTCTTTGAAGCACTAAAACAAAAGCGAAAAGTCGCCCTTCGCCTCGGCGAATTAAAGGATAATAAAACATGGAATATTCATCCACACAAAGTAAAAGAACTCCTAAAAAAGACGATTTCAATCGATGATTTAAAAGAAAACGATGTGTTCATCGAACTGCGTCAAAAGGGTATTGACATGAAAATTGGGGTCGATATTGCTTCAATGGCACTCAAAAAGTTTGTTGATCGCATTGTCCTTATCGCAGGAGACTCCGACTTTGTCCCTGCAGCTAAATTGGCACGTAGAGAGGGAATCGATTTTATTCTCGACCCTATGGGGGCCAATATAGACCCAACATTGTTTGAACATATTGATGGCTTGGAAGATTCTTCCCATGCACAAAAGATTTCACACCATACTTTTAAAAGGAAGAAAGAGGAAAATAAAGAAACCACAAAATAAAGTTTTACGCCATAAAACAATAAAAAGCATGAATTAGGTCAATATAAAAACTAAAAAAATATAAGATGAAACGGATTTTATTTTTACTTTCATTCGCTCTGATGGGCGTGCTCAACATGGCAGCACAAGGCCGTGTACAAGGCTCTTTTGCACCACTAAAGGCAGAAAGTCGTGTGAATTTCGATATGGTGTTTATGAATATTCACGGCATGTCGGAGGCAGATTTTAGCACTTATGAGACCGATTGGCAGAAGGATAAGCCCGAGGTGGTGGGCATTTTCACGAATGATGTCAACCGCAAATTGGGCGATGGGCTGACCATTGGGCATTTTCCCGACGCACCTTATACCCTGAAAGTGGTGGTCAACAGTGTGAGCACAAAGGGCGATTATCTCTGCGATGCGTTGCTGTTAGACGCGCAACAACACGAAATAGCACGCATCGACGCACTGAAAACGCACGGCGGCGTGTGGGGAACGAAGCTCAACCTCATCAAACAGGGTGCCGAAAGTGCAGGGAAAGCCTGCGGAAAAGCGTTAAAGGCAGCGCTCAGAAATACTAAAAAATAGGGCGCAGCACGCACCATTCCCACCACAAAAAGGCCAAACAGGATGCCGAGAGTGCAGGGGAAGCCTGCGGAAAAGCGTTAAAGGCAGTGCTTAAGAAAGCGGGAAAGTAGGCTACAGCACGCGCCATCCACCACCACAATAAAGGCTTATGTCCACCGAAATGGGCATAAGCCTTTGTTTTATCATCAGGTAACCGGGCAGCAAACGGCGGGCAGGAGCCATGCCATGTCACCCCGACGAGGCCGGTTGCCCGACGCGATTAATCTTCGAAATTACCCGTTATCTCACAGATTTTCACAATCACATCGACGGCTTTCTGCATCACTTGAATCGACACAAACTCGTGAGGACCATGGAAATTCACACCACCGGCAAAGATATTCGGGCAAGGAAGCCCCTTGAAGCTGAGCTGTGCGCCGTCGGTTCCGCCACGAATAGGCTCCACCTTGGGTGCCACCCCATTCTCTTGCATGGCACGAAGCACAATGTCAATGACGTGCATGTTGGGGTCGATCTTCTCCTTCATGTTGTAATATTGGTCGTGAATAGCGATGGAAACGGTGCCTTCGCCATATTTCTCGTTCATCTTTTCGACGCAACGCTCCATGAAATCCTTGCGGTCTTCAAACTTCTCGCGGTCGTGATCACGAATGATATAGTTGAGTTTCGCCTCCTCGGTGCGGCTCTCTATGCCCAACAAATGATAGAAACCCTCGTAGCCTTCGGTGGCTTCGGGGATGTCGGTATCGGGTATCATGCTGTTAAATTCGCACGCCAAACGGTTGGCATTCACCATTTTGCCCTTGGCATAGCCCGTGTGAACGCTCACGCCTTTGATGGTGACTTTGGCACCGGCCGCATTGAAATTCTCATATTCCAAGTCGCCTAAATCGCCGCCATCCATCGTGTAAGCCCAGGCACAGCCAAACTTTTCGACATCGAAATGGTGGGCACCGCGCCCAATTTCCTCGTCGGGATTGAAACCAACGCGAATGTCGCCATGCTTAATCTCGTCGTGGTCGCGCAAGAAACACATCGCCTGCACGATCTCGGCAATGCCGGCTTTGTCGTCGGCACCCAACAAAGTGGTGCCATCGGTGACGATAATATCTTCGCCAACATGCGCCTTCAGCTCGGGAAATTTGGTCACCGTAGAGACCTTCCCGGGCGAGAGTGTGATGTCGTTGCCGTCATAATTCCGAATGATGCGCGCCTTCACATCCTTGCCACTGGCATCAGGACTCGTGTCATAATGCGAAATAAAACCGATGGTGGGCACCTTTTTCTTGGTGTTTCCTTTCAAGGTGGCGTAGATATAGCCCATCTCGTCCATCTCGACATCGCTCAAACCCTCGTTCTCGAGCTCTTTTTTCAGGTAGCGGGCAAAGTCTAATTGCTTCGCCGTGGAGGGCACACTTTCCGACTCCTCGTTCGACTGTGTGTCAAACTTGGTGTAATTCACAAATCTTTCTGCAAGTTCCATTTGCTTTTATCTTCATTCCATTAAATTTCGTTTCGCACTGCTCTGCGTCCTTTCTACAACGCCAAGTGCATAGGCAAAGATACGACAAAATAAGCTATTTACAAAATAAATGAGCGAATAACATTTGCAATACCCAATTATTATTCGTAAATTTGCACGACTTTGGCTCCGTAGCTTAGCTGAATAGAGCGTCAGATTCCGGTTCTGAAGGTCTTGGGTTTGAATCCCAACGGGGTCACTTCTTCGCAGATAGGCGGGCATTTCGTAATGGAATGTTCGTCTTTTTTTGCCTGAATATTAACTGGAATATGCGCCGCACGCAGCCGAAAGAGTTGTCACCACCTACTGAAAGCTGCTCGAAAGGCTACCAAAAGTTTTTATTTTCTATGCATTTCGACGACCTTCCCAAGATGGAACACGGCAAGCCAAAAGCAGTATTCGCCATTCGCATCCAGCTTAGCTTCATCATCATCGCTCACCGAAAAACGCGCGAAATGGCCCTCCTTGTCTGTCAAGGGCTCAAAAGTGATGTCCTCAATCTCAACAATGGCCGTGTCACGCGCTTTCGCATAGCCAACAGCAAGCGAGAGATATTCCCACTTTTGATTGGCAACATAGGGATAGACACCATTGTTCCAAATGCAAAGATCGCCGAGCAAAGGGTTCTCTGCATCAATCAATCCCGAGTGATATAAAGGCCATCCCTCCTCGTCCACCTCAAGATATTTCTTATAGGTGGTGTTTTTAATCTCGCGATACTCCTCTTTCTTCAGCCCTGCTACAATCGCATCAAAATACACTTGCTTGATGGTTAGGTAGAGGGTATTCTCTTTTGTAGGCTTCATATCTCATTCGTTTTATGGGTTATACAGGTAAAAAGCAGAAGTCGTTGCCCCTATTTCCATCGCTTCTCACACACAAAAACGCCATCATGACGCATTGATAGTCATTCGGGAAAGCACCTTCATGTTGCAAAAATAAAGAAAATAAACGAACGAAACAACATCAAAAGCACTAAATGAGCTGTACCCTGCCGCACCAATCGCGGTAGCCAAAGATAAAAAGCACTAAAATTTACCATTTGTAACCTTTACCCCCATGACAGAGATTTGCATGCCATTACCTTGCAAAGCAGGCGTAATCGCTGGCAAAAGCAGTCCACATTACCAACAAAATGCACCGCCTTTGCCTTCGCAATGCGAGGATAGCGATATCCGCCCCCACTCCTTTTATTTTCAAAGCAAAAGCCTTTGTTTCTCGTTTATTTTTTATACATTTGCACATGCAGAACGGAAATGCTACGAACCAAACTGTAGGCAAATAGACATTGACGATGCATGATGCTCACTTTTGACGCGTAAAAACAAACCGCAGCGCACGTTTCAATCAGAAAGTGCACCCCGTCGGCCTGCGCATCGTGCCCTGTCAGTGGAACAGCATTTGCTTCAAAGCGGTGGGGTTGCGCATGGATTACAGGCCGCTTCCGATGTTTACACACGTCGGAAGGAGGCAAGAACATGTCCAAAAACGGCGCAACACACGCATTTCCACCATCTTAACATCAAGCAATGAAAGATTTTAAAGACCTGAAAATTGCTGTCGCCGGCACCGGATATGTGGGCCTCAGCATGGCCACCCTGCTGGCACAACACCACGAAGTGATGGCCGTTGACGTCGTTCCCGAAAAGATTGACCTCATCAACCATCGCCAGTCGCCCATCCAAGACGATTACATCGAGCAGTATCTGCGCGAGAAACCCTTGCGACTAACGGCCACTTTGGATGCCGATGCGGCCTACAAAGATGCCGACTTCGTGGTGATTGCCACGCCAACGAACTACGATCCGGCGAAAAACTATTTCGACACCACCCACGTAGAAGAGGTCATCGATAAGGTACTCAGCGTCAATCCGTCGGCCACGATGGTGGTCAAATCCACCATTCCCGTGGGCTATACGCGCCAGTTGTATGTGAAATATGCACAGCAAGGTGCGGCGCAATTCAACCTGTTGTTTGCACCCGAGTTCCTCAGAGAGAGCAAAGCCCTCTACGATAACCTCTATCCTACACGCATCATCGTGGGCTATCCCAAGCTCATCCCCGGCGAAACGGCTGAGAATGAGGCCATCAAAAAGGTGACAAATCCCGACAACATGCGCCGACAGGCCGAGGTTTTTGCCCGTCTGTTGCAGGAAGGTGCCCTCAAAACCGACATCCCCACCCTCTTCATGGGTATGAAAGAGGCCGAGGCTGTGAAGCTCTTTGCCAACACCTATCTGGCTCTTCGCGTGTCTTATTTCAACGAATTAGACACCTATGCCGAAGTAAAAGGCCTTGACACACAAGCCATTATCAACGGCGTTTGCTTAGACCCTCGCATCGGAAATCACTACAACAACCCCTCATTTGGCTACGGAGGCTACTGCCTTCCCAAAGACACGAAGCAGCTGTTGGCCAACTATCAGGATGTGCCCGAGAACTTAATTCAGGCCATTGTCGAAAGCAACCGCACCCGAAAGGACTTCATTGCCGATCAAGTGCTCAAGCGCGCGGGCTACTATAACTACAGCGAGGAGACCAATTATGCACCCCACGACGAGCGAGAAGTCATCATTGGCGTCTACCGTCTGACGATGAAAAGCCACTCAGACAACTTCCGTCAAAGCTCCATCCAGGGCATCATGAAGCGCATCAAAGCCAAAGGTGCCCGCGTAATCATCTACGAACCCACCCTCGACGATGGCACAACCTTCTTCGGAAGCCGCGTCGTCAACGACCTCTCGCAATTCAAATCCCAAGCCAACGCCATCATTGCCAACCGCTACGACAGCGCGTTAGACGACGTAAAAACAAAGGTTTACACCCGCGATTTGTTCAGAAGAGATTAGAAAGAGGAAACGATTAAACAAAGATACGATTCACTTAAAGCAACACTTATGATTACATTTATGATTCAGGCGCGTGTTGGTTCGACACGATTGCCCAACAAAATTCTTTTGCCTTTTTATCAAAACAAGTGTATTCTGCAACTGTTGCTCGACAAGCTCAGGCAGGTCGATGGCACAAATATCGTCATTGCCACCTCGAAAGCTCCACAAAACGACGCCATTGAACGCTTAGCCAAGCAAGAGAACGTGCTGTGTTTCCGGGGTGAAGAGAACGATGTGTTGCAACGTTTCATCGACGCTGCTCACGCTTTTGATGCAGAACGACTCATTCGCATCTGCTCTGACAATCCTTTTTTAGAGCTTCATTCCATCCGAAAATTGGTGGAGAAGGCGCGGCAGAGCAATTGCGATTACATGAGTTTCAACATCAATGGCACACCATCCATCAAGACACACTATGGCTTTTGGACGGAATATGTGACGCGCAAAGCCTTGGAAAGGGTGAAAGAGGCTACGCAAGAGCCGCTTTATCACGAGCATGTCACCAACTATATTTACAGCCATCCCGACGATTTTTCTATCGAATGGATTGCCGGACCGGCTGTTTTGGCGACCCATACGCACGTGAGATTAACCACCGACACGCCGTCTGATTTCGAGACAGCACAACAGGTTTATGGTGCACTTTGCAGCAAGAATCCCTACCCTTCCATTGAGGAGGTCATCGATTTCTTAGACCATCACCCCGCGCTCTACCAAGAAATGGAGGCGCAAATCAAGCAAAACAGCAAATAAACGCAACAATATGAAATCGACATATATAATAGGTGAGATTGGACAAAACCACAATGGATCGGTCGACATCGCCAAGTTGCTCACCGAGTTAGTGGCACGTCCCATCAAAGAAGATGATTTCGGCATTGACATTCAGCCCATCAATGCAGTGAAACTAACCAAGAGAGACCTATCAGAAGAGCTCTCTTCGTCGCAAATGAACCGCCCGTATGACAACCCAAACTCGTTTGGAAAGACCTACGGAGCACACAGACAGTTCTTAGAACTCAGCGATGAAGCGCACTTTGAGGTTTACAAATATGCCAAATCTTTAGGGTTAGACTTTGTCGAAACGCTATGTGCTAAAGGCTGTTTGTCGATGCTTCGCCTCTTCACACCCGACAGATTAAAGGTGGCCAGCCGCGATTTAACCAACCTGCCGCTATTGGAAGCCTTGGCCGAAACGCGCATACCAATCATTCTTTCAACGGGCATGGCGGGCAAAAAAGAATTGGATGAGGCATTAGCTGTCATCACAAAATACCACGACAACATTGCCATTCTGCATTGTGTGTCGCAATATCCCACCGAACCCGATAATCTTAATCTGCTCACTATCCGGTATTTGCAAAAGCATTACGGCCAATATACCATTGGTTTTAGCGACCACACGATAGGCATTGCCGCACCGATTGTGGCCGTAGGGATGGGCGCAAAGATTATCGAGAAGCACATAACCATCGATCGTGGCATGAAAGGTACCGACCAAAAAGGCTCACTTGGCCCCGATGGTGTGCGCAGAATGGTGCGCGATATCCGCTTGGCCGAGCATTGGATGGGCACAGAAGACCTTTATATCGACCGCAGTGTTGCCGCCTCAAAGGTGAAACTTGAACGCTCCATTGCATCGAATAAAGATTTGGAAGTGGGGCACATCATCACCGAAGATGACATTCACATGCTCAGCCCCGGCGACGGTTTTAAATGGGCAGAGCGCACGCAACTCATCGGAAAGACGCTCAAAATGGCCGTTCCCAAAAACGAAATTATTTATCCTAAGTATTTGGATTGATGACAAAGCTCCCCAAAATTATCCTCACAGATATTGATGGTGTGTGGACCGATGGCGGCATGTACTATGACCAGACGGGCAATGAATGGAAGCGATTCAACACCGCCGACAGCGCGGGCGTGCTGTTTTCTCACCGCCTTTCCATCCCCGTTGGCATCATCACAGGCGAAGATACCGAGATTGTTGCACGCAGAGCCAAGAAACTAAAGGTGGATTTTCTCTATCAAGGCATCAGCGACAAATTGAAAGTGGTGCACGAGATTTGCCACAAACTTCATATCACCCTTGCCGAAATCGCTTATATCGGCGATGATTTAGGCGACCTGTCTGTGCTCAAAGCCGTGCGCGATGCCGGGGGAATCACGGGCGTTCCGAGTAGCGCTTTGGCCTATATCCGCGCCTATGGCAGCATTGATTTAGAGAAAAAAGGAGGCGAAGGTGTCTTCCGAGAGTTTGTTGAACGCATCATTATGAATGCAAATCGTGAATTGCCATTGATATGAATACAACCGAATTAGAAGCTATTTTCGACGAACTTTGGCCCTTAAACCGAAGTCTTTCGGGCGAAGGTAACCGTCAGTCTTTCGCCATTTTGAATCGCTATATGCCCTTCACTATGCGCGAAATTCCCAGCGGAACAACCTGCTTTGATTGGACTATTCCTCCCGAATGGAACGTAACCGAGGCGTGGATTAAAAACGATAAAGGAGAAAAAGCTATCGATTTCAAAGACAATAACCTGCATCTTTTGGGCTATTCTATACCGATTCACGAGACAATGTCATTCGAATCGCTGCGCAATCACCTCTACACTTTGCCCGATTTCCCCGACGCTATTCCCTATCGCACATCCTATTATGCACGGCGATGGGGCTTTTGTCTGTCGCAAAATCAGTTCGACAAGCTCGACAAAGACGCCCGGTATGAGGTGTTCATCGACAGCCGTTTAGACGAAAAAGGCAGCATGACTGTGGGCGAGGCCACCTTAAAGGGCGACTCGGAGAAGTGCGTTTACCTCACCTCTTACATCTGTCATCCCTCCATGGCCAACAATGAATTGTCGGGACCGCTGCTGCTTTTGGAACTCTATCAGCGCCTAAAGCGAAAGCATCTGCGCTACACCTATAAATTTCTGCTCATGCCCGAGACCATCGGAAGCATTTGGTATCTCTCTGAACACTATCGGGAGATGCAGCAAAACACGCTTGCAGGCATCGTTCTTACCTGCGTAGGCGACTGCGGAAACTTCTCGTTGAAGAAGTCACGAATAGGCGATTCCGACATCGACCGCATCGCAAGCTATTACATTCAGCAAAAAAAAGGCACGCTCATCGACTTCTTTCCTTCGGGCGGAAGCGACGAACGACAATATTGTTCGCCCGGCATCAACCTTCCTTTCTGCTCCATCACGCGAACGATGTATGAGCAATACAAAGAATATCACACGTCAAAAGACGACAAGTCTTTCATCTCCTTTGATGCTATTTTGGGCTCAGCCGACCTGCTTGAACGCATCATCGACACCCTCGAGAACAACGAAACGTTCGTCAATCTCATGCCCTATTGCGAAGTGCAATTAGGCAAACGAGGGCTCTATCCCACATTGAGTGCCGTGGGAAACAAGTCGGATGAGCTGAAGGCCATGATGTGGTTGCTCAACTATTCGGACGGCAAACACACCCTTTTCGACATCATTCAGAAGTCAAATATCGACCTTGAGAGCTTTCTTGCAGCACGCAATCGCCTGTTGGAACACCACATTATTGAACGGAAATCATGACGCAACCCTTTCTACAGTCAACGCCATCTATCTTTGTAGTCACCTCCCCTTTTCAAGCGCTTTGTGCATTTAATGCCATCAAAGCATTTGAAATCACCGACTATCGCTTCTACTTAGCGCTCATAGAAGACATTCGTAATGAGCAACTCTTTACGCTTTTCCAACAGCAAGGCATTGCTTATGAGGTCGTAAACATCGAAAATTTAACGAGATCAGACCGCTTACAGTTCCTTTTACCACACTTCTCGAGATACAAAAGACTGTTTATTGGCGATGCACGCAACATCTCTCAATACTTCATTGGCCTGTCGAAAGTGAGCAATGGTGGCTGCATGGTCTATTTAGATGATGGCAACGACAATATCTTTCTGCTGAAAGGATATCAGCCCGAAGTAGGAAAACGGGTGCAGTTATTCCAATCTTTATTCGCATGGGCATGCAAAGTGCGGAGCATTAACAACCACAACAACATCTACACCGTCTATGGAGATATTCCCAATCCTGCCTTCCATATTCGGCAAAACGATTTCCAACAGATAGCCCATCAGCAGAATCATGGCGACCTGCGCAATGTCTTTTTCATCGGAACCAACTACGATCGCTTTTGCGAACCGGGCAATTTACCACTCGATGGGGTGATGCACAACTTAGAAACCACTTTCAAGGGATTGCAAGAACAATATGGAGACCGCCACACCGTCTATTATATTCCCCACGGAAGAGATACCCACAACTTGCCCAAAACACTCTGCGAAAAGTACAATGTGCAATATGTGCGCCCCAAAGTAACGGTGGAACTCTTCCTCGCTAACCTCGGTTACCAGCCCTTTTACGTGTTGGGCTACACCTCAACAGCGCTCTATAACATCAAATTGCTGTTTCCAAAGACCCGCATTGAGAACGTGGTTTTCAACGTAGAAGCCTCCAACGACTTCATCAAACAAATTGAAGTTGTCACCGATTACTACGAACATCATGGCATCAAAACCATCTATGCCGAAGAGAAATAAATCAAGAAGCAAAACATGATATTCTTTTCTCAACTACGGTTAGCGAAAAATCGCCTCCTGAAATGGTGGTACACACGCAGAGCTAAGCGCATGTTAGGTGGTTATGATGAGGGCCTTGAGGTGAATAAAAAATGCTTGTTTACGCAACAAACCATCGTAAACGAACACTGTTGTTTCAATGGTATGCAAATTCTTGGTGGCGGAAAGGTTCGCATTGGCCGCTATTTTCATTCAGGCACAGAATGTATACTGCTCACCAGAAACCACAACTACGAAGGCAGTCAGATACCTTATGACAGCACTTATATAGACAAAGACATCACGATTGGCGACTTTGTGTGGCTCGGAAACCGCGTCATCATCATGGGAGGAGTGAGCATTGGCGAAGGAGCTATCATCGCTGCAGGAGCTGTTGTCACACGAGATGTGCCGCGATGTGCCATTGTTGGCGGCAATCCTGCACAAATAATCAAATATAGAGACATCGCTCATTTTGATCGACTCAAACAAGAGCAAAAGTTTCATTAAGCCTCTTTAAATGACTATCACGTCTCTCTTTCAACGCGTTAGCAGCAACAAGACTTTGGTGAATGGCTCGCTCTACTCACTTTTTTCATTTTTAGGGCAAGGCTGTAACTTCCTCATTCTCATCTTAGTAGCGGGCTATATCCTGCCCGCCGATTACGGAAAGCTCAGCATTTTCAGTACGATTGCCACCTTTATGGGCTATTTCATCGGCCTTTCCACCTATGGATATGTGTCGATTTCCTATTTCCGTGAGACCTATTCCGTATTCAAAAAGGACTTCACCGCCATCTTTTTCATCCACATTTTGTCGCTCCTGGTACTCGCATTGGTAGCAACCTTGCTCACCGACAACATGGTAAAGGCGTTAGAAACAACACGTCCATTGCTCTTTTATGCACTGATCATCTCCTTTGGCAACATCCTTTTCAACATCCATCAAGACTATCTTCGCATTCAAGAACGGCTGAAAAGCTATGGCATTTGGAGCATCACGAATGTTTTATTGAACTTCGTTCTCACGCTAACGTTTGTGATTCTGCTCAAACAAGGATGGCTCGGACGCATCGATGCACAGTTGGTTGGCATGCTCATCTTAGGTCTTTTGGCCGTGGTTTCATTTTGGCATAGCAAACTCTTCAGCGTCAATTTCTCCTGGAAGCGCTATAAAACAATAGTCCTTTTCGGTCTTCCAATGATTCCACATTTGGCTACAATATGGATAAAACAAGGCTTAGACCGCTACATCATCAATTACCATTACACCACATACGAAGTGGGAATTTTCAGCTTTGCCATCAGTTTGGTCACTGTGATTGTCATGATTGGGTCGGCATTCAATGCCACCAATTCCGTAACACTCTATCAGATTTTGGGCAACAAAACAACTTCAAACGTAGAGAAGCACATGGCGTTGCTCCGGCAAACCAAAACGATTGCCCTCGTTTATATTGCAGCAAGTGCGGCTTATGTGCTATGCATTGTCCCCATTTGCTATCTGGCACTACCCAAATACACGCCAGCCATCCCCTATTTTCTTATTCTTTGTGGCTACGGACTCTTGCAATGTTTCTATTTCCTTTATTGCAACTATATGTTTTTCTATAAAGAAACAAAGCAACTGATGTATATCACCTTTGGCTCATCCCTGCTGCATCTCACACTATCTCTGCTGCTTACGCAATATTCGCTCTATTTAACGGCCATCATCTATGTGCTGGTTCAAGCCGCCATCTTAGTGCTCGTGAGACACTATGCACACCGAATTTTGCAACAAAATCTGCCACTTTCTGTGCAGTCACATTCATAAAAACTCATCAAACAGCATGTCTTTAGCCATCTGCGTCATCTGTTATAATCGCATAGCACCCTTAAAACGCGTGCTGAAATCGTTGGAAGCGGCACATTATGATGCCCCCATTCCACTCATCATCAGCATTGACAAGAGCGAAACGACAGCCATTGAAGACTTCGTTGAGGCCTACCATTGGCCACATGGAGCACTCAAAGCCATCAAGCATCCACACAATTTAGGGCTCCGAGCACACGTCATGGAGGTGGGAAAACTGCTGAATGATTATGACGCACTCATTGTTTTAGAAGACGACATCACCATTTCGCCCTATTATTATCAATATGCTTGCCAAACTATTGCCCAGTATCAGGATGATGAAAGAATAGCGGGTATCAGCCTATACAACTTCCCTGTGGACTATCAGAACGGTCTTCCGTTCACACCTTTGCAGGCAGATGCCGATGTTTATTTCATGAATTGTGCACAATCGTGGGGACAAATTTGGTTGAAAAGGCAATGGCAAACCTTCATGACCTGGTATGAAACGCATCACGATGAATTTCAACTCGATTACCTTCCACAGGCACTTAACGACTGGCCCAAGAGCTCTTGGCTGAAATACCACACGCGCTATTGCATAGAAGAAAATAAATATTTCGTCTATCCCTACCAAGCATTGTCCTCCAATAACAATGATGCAGGCACACATGTTGGACAAGAAGAGACCAATATTTTTGCCAGTTCGCTGCAGGTTTTGCCCCAAAAGGCCTACCGATTGCCTGCGCTTGATGAGGGCATAGTGAAATATGATGGTTTCTTTTCGCCCACTTTTTTAGCCCACTATCTCCAGCTTTCAGAAGACGATTTGACGGTAGATTTCTGGGGGAAACGCAAACTCCAGCACGTCAAGCGCTATCTTTTAACCACCCAGTCGCTTCCTTTTAAGGCCGTCAACAGCTTTGGTTTGCGCTATCATCCGATGGAAACGAACATCATGCTGCAAGAGAAAGGGCAAGAAATCTACCTTTACGACACGCACACCAAAGGCCGAAAGCCGAAAGCGATAAACCCCATTACGCTGCTACAATATAGTTATCGGTTTAAGATACTATCCTTATTGAAGGCTGTTGGCATTGCCAATCCCGTCATGATGGTGTGCAAACGATGGTGTAAAAAACTCATAAAATGATGCATTGCTGGATGAAACAGTTGCTCAAACGATGGATTCTCCGACTGAAATGGCGCGGGAAACTTCAGCTTGAACAGGGTTGCGACATTGCTTTACAGGCTCAATTCGAAGGCATGAACAAGATTTATAGCCACAGTTCCTTCGGCGGAATCCTCGGCTATGGTTCGTATATTGGCCATCATTCGAGCCTAACGGCCAAAATAGGTCGCTTTTGTTCCATCTCAAACCACGTGATTTGCAACGCCGGCATCCATCCTTTCCAAGCACCTTTTGCCACCACTTCGCCCTGTCTTTTCTCACTTCGTAAGCAAAACGGAGCCACTTTCGCTACCCAACAAATGTTTACTGAATGCAAAACAATAAACAACAAAGGTCTGTTTGATTGCGAGATAGGGAATGATGTATGGATTTGCGAGGGGGTATTCATCAATGGTGGCATTCACATTGCCGACGGAGCGGTGGTGCTTGCCCACGCCGTTGTCACGAAAGATGTGCCACCCTATGCCATCGTGGGCGGTGTTCCTGCTAAAATCATCGGCTACCGCTATGACGAAGCAACGATAAAATGGCTGCTCAACGTGCAATGGTGGAACAACCCTATTGCCTGGTTTAGAGCGCATTGGTCACTGCTTTGCGACATCGATAAGCTCAAAGCCTATTATGACAAAGCATAAAAGATTACACGATTCATCGTATAATGATCATTCTTGCACACACATTCGATTTTAACTTAGTCACTTTAACTTAGTCACTCGAGTGACTAAGTTGTTAAAAAGTGCTGAAAACAAGGTAGTTAGCAGAATTAACTTGGTCACTTTTCTTAGTCACTGATGGAGAAAAAGTGACAAAGTTAGGAGCAAAAGTAGCAGAAATAAAGGGCTTGATGGAATTAACTTTATCACTTATCTTAGTCACTAACGGAGAAAAAGTGACAAAGTTGTGGGTCCAAGCAGAACATCATGCCGCAAAGGCCGCACCACAGGGTGAGGTAATTCATACGCAATTATCACGCTTTATCGTGCAAATTGCCTGCAAATAGAATAGCTTTTATGTATCAATTCACACGCTTTTTCCAACTGAAACGCAAGATGATGCAAATACTGATGTTGCGCATCAATCCCATCAAGTTCGCCCTTTATGGCATCAAATTGGGTAAACAGCCACGCATCTGCAACCATGTCTACCTGCATGTGCACCCCAAAAGCAGCGTGACGATAGGCGATTCGTTCACGATGACGAGTGGGGAAAACTTCAATCCGCTATGCCGAAACATCAAAGGCACCATCTATGCGGAACGCGAAGACACGGTGATTAAGATTGGGAATCACGTGGGAATGTCGTCAACTTGCCTGTGGGCAAAGCGCGAAATCATCATCGATGACCACGTGAACATCGGTGGCGACTGCATCATTATGGATAGTGATGCCCACAATCTCGACTGGCACGTGCGCGATTCGGGCGAAATGTTCGATGCAACCACCACGATGGATGTGCACACAGCCGCTTGTAGACCCATCCACATTGGTAGCCATGTGCTCATCGGTGCACGCTGCATCATCCTCAAAGGTGTTACCATTGGACGCGGAAGTGTGATTGCTGCTGGCAGTGTGGTGACTAAAAGCATTCCCGAAAACGTCATTGCGGGCGGCAATCCATGCCGGGTGATTAAGCCATTGGACGCATAATCTTCAAAAGACACGCAAAAAAAGCAGCGAAACCAACGATGTTATTACGTAAAATCAAAGCCAACTGGCTCTATATTGTGGTGTTTAGCACCTTCTGCTATAGCACTATAGAACTTGGCGTTTTGCTGCTGACGCTGCTTTATCTCATTCGCCATTCGCTGGTGAAAGCGCCCCATGTGCTGGTTTATTTAACGCTGTTCTTTGCCTATTCTGTCGTGGTGGCAACCAGCATCTTGGGCTATCCCATGAGCAAGGGCTTGCAGCAATATGTGCTACTCACCCTCTACATCCTGATTTACTATAGTCTTTTGTCACAGCAAAAGGCCAATATTGAGGGGCTATTCATCGTCTATTTGAAGGTAGCCAAGGTGGTTGGTCTGCTCGGTTTCATCGAACTTTGTGCCTATGCTGCCACACATATCGACATTTTCTCGTTCACCTTGTGGGCAAAAACCAATACCGAGGTGACATCACACATCATTCGTGTGCATAGCACCTTAGCTGAAGGCGGTTATTATGGCACCATTCTGGGCCCATTTATCGCCTATATCATCCTCTATAAAGATAAATTTCATCTCTTCAAACGGTGGCAATTAGTGCTCATCTTCACGAGTTTAGCATGCTCTTTATCGACCATTGCATTCATTACAGCTGCCATTTGCCTGTTCAAATGGTTCTACCAACGGGTGAACAAAGGCATTTTGTTCAAGATGATTGGTGCTTGTGCTATAGGAATCGTCATCTTCTTTGTTTCAACAACAAAGCAAAGCGATTCTGAAAAAGGATTTAGTGGCATCATGCTTAGGCTTCAACAAACGGCCACAGCCTTGTCGAGTTTGAACAACATTTATGTCATAGAGAGTTTGAATAACTCGTCGTATGCCCTCTTAGCCAATACCTATGTGGCCACACATGCACCGCTACGATGGACGGGAACAGGCTTAGGTACCCACAAACTCAACTACCATGCAGTGTATCAATCCAACAGACCACTCTATGGTCTCAACGATGAGGATGGCTATTCGCTGTTCAATCGCTTGCTATCGGAGACGGGTATTCTCGGCCTCCTCGTGTATATCGTGTTCCTATTCAAATACAGAAGCAAGCAATCTATGATTAACACCTGCGTGCTCTTCTATCTGTTGGGCACCTTTATCCGCGGAGGAAACTACTTTGTTTATGGCATGATTTTTTACAACATGCTCTATTATTTCTCCTATAAAGAAGCCAAAATAACACAACGATTACGACTAAGAAACGAAAAGAAATGAGCCCTAAGATTTCGATTATCATTGCAACTTATAACGCAGGCAAAACGCTTGCGCGCTGTTTGCAAAGCATTCGTGAACAAAAGACCAACGAGATTGAACTCCTTGTGATAGACGGTGGGTCGAAAGATAACACCCTCGACATCATCAACACCTATGAAGACACCATTGATTATAGCAGCTCCGAGCCCGACAAAGGTATTTATGATGCCTGGAACAAGGGCATTGCCCATGCCAAAGGCGATTGGATGATGTTTATCGGTGCCGATGATTATCTGATGAATGGCGGGCTATCAACCTATGTAAGCCTGTTATCACAAGAGGATTATACCTCATACGACCTCATTTGCGCCAAGGAACTATTGGTAGATGCATCGGGGAAGGTGCTCAAAACCATTGGGAAACCCTATCATTGGGGCGATTTCCGCAAGCAAATGTTGATAGCCCATGGGGCATCACTTCACAACAAAAAGCTCTTTCAAGAGGTGGGTTTGTTTAGCTTACACTACTCCATTTGCGCCGATTATGAATTTCTTTTACGAAAGAAGCTCAAGAGTTTGTTTGTCAATGAGACCGTCCTTTGCATGCAAGATGGCGGTGCAAGCACCACTTATCAAGCCATTTTCCAGGCCTTTCAAGTGCGCAAACTACACCATTCTCTGTCGCTTCCACTCAACCTTTTCTATTTTTGCAAAGGCATAGGAGCGATTACCCGCAACCGATTGATGCACTAACGCTACGCCATCATGCAAGTAAAAAATATCATTGTCTATAATGATTATGGACATATTTATGGGGGTGCGGGCAAAATTGCATTCGATAGCGCCCTTGCATTGGCGCAGAAAGGCTATCATGTGGTGTTCTTTTGCGCCACAGGTCCCGTTGATTCGCAGCTCGAAGCACACGGCATTGAGGTGGTTTTCCTAAACCAAGCCGATGCCCTTTCCGATAAAAATAAAATGGCTTCTGCATGTAGAAACATTTGGAACTGCAAGGCCTATCGCGAGAGTCTCAAATGTTTAGCGCAATATAGTCCACAAGACACCGTGGTGATGGTGCATGGTTATGTAAAGACTTTGTCGGCAGCTATCTTCTCAACCTTTAGAAAACGGCAGTTCAAAACCATTCTAACCCTGCACGATTACTTCACGGCTTGCCCCAATGGTGGGTTCTTTAACTACCAAAAGGATGTGTGTTGCACCTGCAAAGCCATGTCCGCTCGCTGCGTGTTAACCCATTGTGATTCGCGCAATTACGCCTATAAGCTCTATCGATGTGTGCGCCAAAGCGTGTTAAACCATTGTCTACGTCGTGCGAAAAAATATATCCATGCCTACGCCGTTTCGAAGTTATGCGAAGAAAAGTTGCGCCCCTACGTAACGCAGTTTGCCACGAAAAGCGGCGTGCTCTATAACCCGGTGATACGCCTTTTAGACCACCCCGTAGATATTTCTCGCAATAACGCCTTCTTATACATTGGGCGGTTGTCCGAAGAAAAGGGCATCCATGACTTTTGTAAGGTGATGACCGAACTGCAATTACAGGGTATTGTCTTGGGCGATGGCTATTTACTTGACGACTTAAAACATCAATATCCCAACATCACCTTTGCGGGTTGGGTGAATGGAAACGACAAGATGGCCTATTTAAAACAGGCTAAATGCCTCGTCTTTCCGTCAAAAGTGAATGAGACTTTTGGGCTGAGCGTGGCCGAAATGCTGTCGATGGGTGTGCCGTGCATTGTGCCTTTAGGTTGTGGTGCAACCGAATTAATTCAGCCAAATGACAATGGATTAACCTATAAAATGGGCGATTATGATGGCTTAAAGGCAGCCGTTGAACAATTCAACCAAACCGAAATAGCCACGTGGGTCACACGAATGGCAACACAACAGCTACCCAATCTCTCGATGGCAACCTATCTTTCAAACGTAGAACGCATCTTCAGCACGCTATAAACACCTGTTCCTTATGATAACAGTATCTATCGTTACCTTCCACACCGCAATAGAAGAGCTTCAAAAATGCTTGCAATCGCTCACATCTTCGCACATTGAATGTATCTTCATCATTGACAATTCTCAGGAAGATTACATTCGAGCATTCTGCGCAACACAGCCCAAAGTTGAATATATTCCGCAAGACAACATCGGTTATGGTGCCGCACATAACATCGCCATTGCAAAGTCAATTGCACGCCATGCCACCTATCATTTGGTACTCAACAGCGATGTTTATTTTGCTCCCGATAGCATTAACGCCATCGAAAGCTATATGGATGAGCATCCCGACGTGGGACAATTGATTCCCAACACTATTTATCCCAATGGACAATTACAACATGTTGTGCGATTGCTACCCACACCTGCAATACAAATCTTGCGGCGGTTCTTGCCTAAAACTTGGTTTCAAAAGCAGAACAACCAATTCCTTTTAAGAGATTGGAAACATGACAAACCGCTCAATGTGCCGTTTCACATGGGTTGTTTCATGTTTTTTCGCAACACCATATTACAAGAAGTGGGTGGCTTTGACGAACGCTTTTTCATGTATATGGAAGACATTGACCTCACCAGGAGGGTGCATCGAAAGGCCAAAACACTCTTTTGGCCAGCGATAACCATTGTGCACAACCACCAAAGAGCATCGTATAAGAATCGCAGACTGCTCAAAATTCATATCCAAAGTGCTATCCGTTACTTCAATAAATGGGGGTGGTTGGTGGACAAAGAACGCACAAAATGGAACCAAATGGTCATGAAAGAAATCAATAAACAATAAATCATTTTATAAAAACAGCATCATTATGACACTCAACAAAGACAGTAAAATATACATTGCGGGGCACAAAGGGCTCGTAGGTTCGGCCATTTGGCGCAATTTAGAGCAGCGGGGTTATCGCAATTTGGTGGGGAGAAGTCACCAAGAGTTGGATTTAACCGACCAGATAGCGGTGCGGAACTTCTTCGATAGTGAGCGACCTGATGCCGTTGTTTTGGCCGCAGCATTCGTCGGAGGCATCATGGCCAACAGCATTTATCGCGCCGATTTCATCATGCAAAACATGAAAATGCAATGCAATGTGATCGAGAATGCCTACCTGCATGGCGTGAAAAAGCTGTTGTTCTTGGGCTCAACGTGCATCTATCCCAAAGCAGCGCCACAGCCAATGAAGGAAGATGCGCTACTCACCTCGCCGTTAGAATACACCAATGAGGAATATGCCATCGCGAAAATCGCGGGACTAAAGATGTGTGAGAGCTACAATTTGCAATACGGAACCAACTATATTGCCGTGATGCCCACCAATCTTTATGGCCCCAATGACAACTTCCATTTGGAGAATAGTCACGTGATGCCGGCCATGATGCGTAAAATTTATTTGGCCAAACTCATTCACAATGGCGACTGGGAGGCCATCAAAACCGATATGAACAAGCGCCCCATTAACCCCACAGATGCGCTAAGAAGCATCATTGGCGAGGGCAATGTCGATGGCAACAACCCGCAGGAACGCATCTTGAAAGCATTGGCTTTCTATGGCATTGAAGACAACAAAGTGACGCTTTGGGGCGATGGAAGTCCGCTCAGAGAGTTCCTTTGGAGCGAAGATATGGCCGATGCCAGCGTGCATGTGCTGCTGCATGTCGACTTCAAAGACATCATCGGCATCGAGAAATACTCGTCGGTATTCTATGGTTCAAAGGTCGATGGTGCCGTAGACCGCAACAATTCCGAAGGTCGTGGCGGCGCAATTCCCGCCTTAGGTGAGATTAGAAACTGCCACATCAACGTCGGATCGGGCAAGGAACTCACAATTAAAGACCTCGCAACGAAGGTGGCAAAGGCGGTCGATTTCACTGGAACCATCGTTTGGGATGCCACGAAACCCAACGGAACACCCCGCAAACTCATCAACGTGGAGAAGCTACATCGCTTAGGATGGCACCACAAAGTGGACATCGATGAGGGCATCTCGCGCCTCTATCAATGGTATAAACGCAGTTTGGAACGACCATTTTAACAGATGAAAAGAATTAACAAATAGCATCATATCGTATGAAACTCTATCCTTTATTATTTGAACCCAACCTCCATGAAGTGGTTTGGGGCGGAAAGAAACTAACGAAGTGGAAACAATTACCTGCCCATGAGCAGCCCGTAGGCGAGTCTTGGGAGGTGAGTTGTGTGCCCCAATCGGTGTCAGTCATTGCCAATGGCGAGGCCAAAGGCATGGACTTGGCCACCTACATCGCGCAACAACCTGCCGCAGTATTGGGCAAAGGCGTGGCCAAAGCCTACGACAACCAGTTGCCCTTACTTGTGAAATTTATTGACGCCAAGCGCAACCTCAGCATCCAAGTGCATCCCAACGACGAGATGGCCGCACGCCTATTCCACAAAAAAGGCAAAAGCGAAATGTGGTATGTCATATCAGCTGAGCCCGGAGCCTATCTCTATGCGGGCTTCAAAACGCCCATCAATGCGCAAGAATATCGTCGCCTCATTGCCGAAGGCGACATCACAACCGTGCTCGCTAAGCACCGTGTCCACCCCGGAGACGTGTTCTATATCCCTGCCGGACGTGTGCATGCCATCGGCGAAGGCATCGTGTTGGCCGAGATACAGCAAAGCAGCGACCTCACGTTTCGCATCTATGACTACGGCCGTTTGGGCATGGATGGCAAGCCACGCGAGCTGCATACCGACTTAGCTGCCGAGGCTCTGGACTACAATGTCTATGACAACTATCGCACCACCTACAGCCATGAGGCGCTCAAGGCCAAGGAAGTGCTCGCCACCCGCTATTTCAATGTGCGCGTAGTCGACACCGAAACGCCCTTCCATCGCAACCTTTTGAAATATGACAGCTTCATCATTTCACTCTGTATTGAAGGCGATTGTAAAATAAAAATACGCGCAACGGGCGACGAAATTACCCTTCGCGAAGGCTATTCCTGCCTCATTCCTGCCGCCATTGCCGACTATGACATCATTCCTTTGGAAGAGAAAACCAAGGTTATCGATGCCTATATCGACAGCAAACAGTTGGAGAAGTAAATTTCCTTACCCCATTATCGCCATCGGTAGCAAGTGGTTGAAAGGAAATCCTACCACCCTATTATAAAAAGGTGCACCAAGAAGTGCACCTTTTTTATATGCCTTTGCCACACATCATCCTGCCATAGCGCGTGTCAGCACATTGCTTTACAAGCACATTCCTACGCCCATCTTACAGCTGATAGGCCACACCCACTGTGCCAAAGATGGGATAAAGGGTTTGTTCGATGGTTTTAAAGCTGCGATGGTGCACACCTGTGAGACCCCAGTTGAGGTCGAAATAGCCACCCAAACGGTTGGAAAGCCACCAGTCGGCACCTGCCATCACACCCCATTGTGTGCGCCGCATGCTGTCAGAGAAGTCGAAATCGCCACGCTGTCCGGCATCCTTTCCGATGTTAATGCGCGGACCTGTGGGCGAACCCACGCGCAGATAGCCGTCATGAGCATAGCCATCGAAATGGCGAGAGAGCACGTATGAGAAATAAGGTCCAGCCTTTAAGCGCAGTGTTTTGCCCACATGTGCCGTGGCCAGCAACGGAATAGTGAACATCCATTCGTTCACTTTTGTGCGCACATTGCCCGTGAATTGTCCCTCAAGATGCTGTCCGCCACGGTCCATCGCCATGTGATAGTTCTTCACTTGCGCATCCACATCCATACCTTTGTTCTCCAATCGCAGCCCCAACAGCACGCCCCAAAACGGTGTCATGTGCCGTTCGGCATCCAAACCCAACTGGAAACTCGGCGTCAGCCGATAGCGATTGAGTTTGCGAATGGTAGCCGGAAGCCCCACAGGCGATGTGCCTCCGACTGAAAAACCCACACGAGCGCTGTAAGACAAGCTATCCATCAGGCAGCTTTGCGCAGAACTATGCAGCACGATGAGACCCATCGCCCACAATAAGAAATATCTTTTCATCATCATTGTTGTTCTTTTTCACACACCACACGCACACGGTCAACCTTCAAGGTTGAGCCCACTGCGCCTATAAACACGTCGCCCCGCTTGCTCGATGAGAACACCAATGCCAAGCTATAACCATTATTCTCGAGCACATCGAGGTCGATTTCACTCGTATAAGCAAACGCCACATCGAACGCGGTCCATGCCGTTTGCGGTGCCACATAGCCCATATCGGCCCGCGCAATGATGGCCGGTGAGGTCTTCACATTCGTACCATCGATCACCACTTCATGCCCGGCTGCATCGTGGTTGCGATAGAAAATGGCATAAACGGCAGCGCTATCTTTCACGTCGGTGAGCTCATGATTTCGCTTGTCGGTCACCTTTTTAGCCGGCGTATATTGGTAATAGCCCGTGAAACGCAGCGGCTTGCGATCGAAAGGATGGCCAAACTGCGTGGCTTTCAGCGGTGCCAGGGCGGCATTAGAGGTGTCGAAATGCCCATAGAACAGGTTGCCGGCGGCGATGGGACTGCCAAACATGGCCCCCAAAGTGCCTGTGCTTCACGTCGTGAGCTGCACGCCCTTGCCCTCATAACCCTCGACCGACTGTGTGGGATAAACCGATGAAGGCTGCCCATAAGCCGTCAAAGCAAAACCGCCATTGCCACTGGCCCACAGTGTATTCAAGCTGCCATTTTGCTCTTCTTGCCACGTGTCGTAATCGGGAAAGCCGCTACCAAAGGTCTCTTTCTTCACATGTTCGAAATCGAAACGCACCGTGTCGCCCACCATCCTCGCCACATTTTGAATGCGCAAGGTGTAGGTGCGGTGGTGCTGTCCATCCTCCGAAGTCACGGTGTACGTGACAGGTCCCTGACTGAAATCGTGCTCCGAACCGTTGGCCGGCGTGATGGTTGCCCCGGGAGTGAGCACAAATGTGGGTTTATAATGCGTCACGGTGTTCTGCCGTCGCGTCTCCACCACAATATCACTTTGTGCAGAAGGCACTTCAACCAGCCCGTCAAGCACGTTGTAGAACACCTGCATAGGATAATCAACCACTATGCTTACCTTTTCAATATCGGCCTCGGCATTGGGCGCTTCGTCCTTAAAACAGGAACTCAACAACGTGCACGCCACCGCCATGCAGGCCAGCTTTACCTTGCTATTCATAGATGATGCAATACTTTTAAAGATGACTTTAGGCCAACAAAGGTATAAAAAAAGTGGTGAAATGCTGCGTGTGCCTTCATTTTTTTGCACCGATGCCGGCATTAGAAAGGCGGAATGACCACGCAAAAGCATGCAGATTGCGCGGCAATGGCTATCTAATTACCGCACAAACCCATGCACTTTGCCGGCAAAAGTCGCCCACATTGCACAGCCCCACTGCCGATTTGCACCAACCATGCTGCACAACAGGCGCTGCAATCGCCAAGCACACAAGACGCGAACACACGGCAGAGCCCCCGTCTGAAAGGGCAAAGAGCCGAGAAACCGACAAGCAAGAGAGCGGCCAACGCATGTCTTTCCTCGTCGTGTGCGATGTTTTTATAAAAGACGTTAAATATAGACGCCTGCTGTTGCAATGCTCTTCGGAAAAACGTATCTTTGCACTATCTTCGTAAAAGCAACACGACACAAGGCTTGAAAAAGATAAAACCACATGGCGTATGGAGAACAAGACCTCCGTTTCAACGGCCATGTAACAGGCTTGAGAACGGCTGAATGCCGAACACACGGCCAAACTTTCAGGACTCGACCGCGACGAAGTGGGCCACCGCATGAAGCCATTTCCGGCCGAAAGCGCTATCGTCTCGCCCGCGAGATGCCACTAACGGTCAACAAATTGCATCGCTCCAAATCGCAAGAAAAGATGTTTTCGATTCATCAACATAACCGCACTTGAACCCCAATCAGCCATCAGCGCCTGCACAAACCGTGTTTAAAGGTCGTTCAGATGGGCTTTCCTACGCTCAAAGGCACAGCCAACCACGTCGAAAAAAGGTGGCAAACCTGCGACCGACAGACAATGATAAGAGGAAAAGGATACGGTGAGAACCGCATGAAATGATTTAATGAGCCGCCTGATGGCTGATTTGGATTAAACAAAAAGGCATGACACCGACGCCGATTTTCTCGGACAAGGTGACATGCCTTACTTCATTTTGTGCCGGCAACGAGCATCATGCGCCCCCCAAAAGGCCGCTCGCCTTGCCGACATCTGCGCTCATTAAAACACAAAAGGGAGCTGTCCACCCGACGGATGAACGCTCCCACTTATATTGGAAACCAATGAAGCGCGTTTATTTGTTTACAGCATCGGCCAACTCTGCGCCAGCTTTAAACTTAGCAACCTTCTTAGCTGCAATCTTAATCTTCTGCTTTGTAGCAGGATTAATACCTTCACGAGCGGGCTTTTCGTTTACACTGAATGTGCCGAAGCCTACCAATTGAATCTTGTCACCAGCAGCAAGTGCATCTTTAATAGCTGCGGTTGTTGCGTCTAATGCTTTTTTTGCGTCTGCTTTTGTGAGGCCTGCGCCTGCTGCAATCTTGTCGATTAACTCTGTTTTGTTCATAATTTCTCGTTTAAAAAAATGAATATTATTAATGAAATTCTCTTTTTCTGCCGGCAAATATAGGCTATTCCTTTCATTCAGCAAACAAAAACACGAAAAAAATGCACTGAAAACTGAAAAATAACTTGAAAAGGCTTGTTTTGCCATGTGATAAGGGATATTTTTCGTAATTTTGCACCATTATCAAGCAATTACATAGCATTTAAACAAGAGAGCATTATGATGCGTATCACACCCGTTACGAAATTTCTTTTATTAGTCAATGTAGTGGTGTTTTTGTTCATGGCCAGTTCGCTTTCAACACTGGTTCCGTTATTTGACTTTCAGGATTTAGAAGACATGCTGGGGTTGCATTTTTTCTTAGCCCCTCATTTTCATTTCTATCAGATATTCACCTACATGTTTGTGCATGCCGGCTTCACCCACATCCTATTTAATATGTTTGGCTTGTGGATGTTTGGCCCCATTTTGGAACGAGTGTGGGGTGGCCGCCGCTTTTTGTTCTATTACCTCTCGTGCGGTTTGGGTGCCGGTTTGTTTCAAGAGGCGGCACAATTAGTGCAATTCTATGCCATCATGTCGAGCCAAGTGCCCCATTTTGCGTTGTCAAACCTGCTGTTCTATGCCCAGGAAGCGGGCGCAGCGCTCAACACTTGGACCACCGTTGGCGCCTCGGGCAGCATCTTTGGCGTGCTTTTAGGTTTCGGAATGCTCTTTCCCAACGAGCGCATGTTCATCATTCCCTTTCCCTTTCCCATCAAAGCCAAATATCTTGTGGGTGGCTATGCCGCGGTAGAACTGTTGCAAGCCCTGTTTATGACGGGCGACAACGTGGCCCATTTGGCCCACATTGGCGGCATGGTGATAGGCTTTTTCATGATTCGCTATTGGCAGAAACATCCCACTCAAGGCCATCAAAGCTATGGCAACGGCCATTCGTTGTTTGGCCAATGGAAACAAAAAATGGAAAACAACGGCGGCACAAACCGATGGGGATGGCCGACCCATTCGTCGCAAAACAGCACCATGGGCGACCGAAAAGCCGACTGGGATGACAACGAACGCCAGCGAAAGGCGCAGGAAGAGATCGACCGGATTTTAGATAAAATCAGGAAAAGCAGCTACAACAGCTTGTCGGCTGACGAGAAACGCCGCCTGTTTGAACAAAGTAACCGACCATAAACGCCCACACGATGCTGGTAAAGCTCAAGCGCATCACCGTGCAACTCATCATGGGAGCCAACCTCAGCACCATCCTGCTGATGCTGTTTATCGGCTATTCCGACCGCTTTGACCCCACGAAACATCAGCTGTTGGCCAATGCCGGCTTGGTGTTTCCGGTGGTGTTGCTGGCAAACTTCGTGTTCTTGGTGTTTTGGCTTTGCACCAAAAAGCGGATGGCTTGGCTGCCGTTTGCGGGCTATGTGGTGTGCTATGGCCCCATCAGAGCTTATTGCCCGGTGAATATTCCGCAAGATATTCCGCCCCAAAGTGTCAAGGTGATGTCGTACAATGTGTGGAGCTTTGCGGGCTGGGAGCGCCATGCCAACGGCAAATTTCCCATCTTGGAGTATATCAAAGCGCAACATCCCGACCTGCTTTGTCTGCAAGAAGCCATGACATACGAGATAGGACAGGCGCGCGTTGACTCGGTGTTGGACAAGCTTTTTGCCTATAAAGACACGCTGAAGTTTTCGGCACAAAGCGATGTGATTGCGGTTTATAGCAAGTACCCCATCCTCTCCCACGAGCGCATCGCCTACCCTTCGCGCGGCAATCTCAGTGGGGCTTTCTATATAAAAATGGGGTGCGACACGGTGTTGGTCATCAATAACCATTTGGAAACCACAGGACTTTCGAGCGAAGACAAACGCGAATTTCGCTCGATGATGAAGGGAAAGTTGAACGGCGACGCTGCCAAACGCACGTCTTACAGGCTCATCGACAAGCTCGGCGAGGCCTCATCGAAACGCGCTGTGCAAGCCAATGCCGTTGCAAACTATGTGAGTGGGCATTTAAACCACAGCATCATCCTCTGCGGCGACTTCAATGATACGCCCATTTCCTATGCCCATCACACCATCGGACGGCATCTTACCGACTGCTATATCGCTGCCGGTAACGGGCCGGGAGTGAGCTATCACAAGGCCGGCATGTATGTACGCATCGACCATATCATGGTGACGCCCGACTGGAAACCCTATCGTTGCGTGGTGGACAATCGCATTAAAACCTCCGACCACTACCCCATCATTTGCTGGATGAAACGTGAAGTTAAACCATAAAAATCGCAATTTCACAACAATAAATTTTATGGAGTGCGGTTTTTTTACTATTTTTGCACGGCTATATTATAAAAGATGTGGCCTACGGATGCGCGGAAAAACAATGAATAAATAATAAACAAGAAAATGCAAAACAAAGGAATTGTAATTTGTACAGCCGTCTTGCTGACGCTTGCAAGCATTTTTTATCTCTCGTTCTCGTTTGCAACGGCCTATTATGACCGTCAGGCAGCGAAGATAAAAGACCCTATTGCCCAACAGGATTATAAAGATTCGGTGAAATACCTGGGCATTTACTCGTATCAAAAGTGCTTGGAAACGCAGATAGGACTTGGACTTGACCTCAAAGGAGGTATGAATGTGATTCTCGAAGTCTCGGTGCCTGATGTGTTAGAGACGTTGGCCGATCACAAAACCGACGCCGCTTTCACGAAATCAATGGCTGAAGCTCGTGCGGAAGAAGAGAAGAGTCAGAGCGATTTCATCTCGCTTTTCGTGAAGTATTACCATCAGAATGCGCCCGGACATCGCTTAGCCGAGCTCTTCGCTACGCAGCAACTGCAAGGCAAAGTGAACCCGCAAAGCTCGGATTCTGAAGTGGAACGTGTGCTGAGAGCGGAAGTTCAGACCGCCATCGACAACGCATTCACCGTAGTTCGCACACGTATCGACAAGTTTGGTGTGGTACAACCCAACATACAAAAGCTCGAAGGACAGACCGGTCGCATCATGGTTGAGATGCCGGGTATCAAAGAACCCGAGCGTATGCGTAAGCTGTTGCAGGGCAGTGCCAACTTAGAGTTCTGGGAAACCTACAATGCTGAAGAGGCCATCCCCTATCTCCAACAGTTAGATACCCGCTTAGCGGCTGGCGAATCGGCCGATACTACGGCACAAACAAAAGCCGAAAAGCCGCAGCAAGCCGCAGCGAAAAAGCCTGCAAAGCTGCAATTAGGCAAGGCAACCGATAAGGGTTCGGCTGCACAAGACAAAGCTTTGTTGGAACAAGCCCACAAGGAACATCCCCTGTTGTCGCGCTTACAAACCACCGGAGCCAACGCTTTGGCCCTCGTAGGTTATGCAAGTGTGCGCGACACTGCAGCCATTAACAAGTGCATTTATGGCACAGAAGCCAAGCAAGTGCTGCCGGCCGACATGAAATTGTTGTGGAGTGCAACCCCCGAAGACGGTGTAACAGCCAAGAACATCTATGGTCTTTATGCCATCAAAGTGAACACTCCGAATGGTCAAGCACCTTTAGAAGGCGACGTAGTGACCGATGCTAAGGACGGTTTTAACCATGTTACGGGTCAGCCTGAGGTATCGATGACGATGAATAGTGATGGTGCTCGTCGCTGGGCTGCCCTCACAAAGGCCAACGTTGGCCGCGCCATTGCCATCGTTTTAGATGGTGTTGTCTATTCAGCTCCGCGTGTAAACGGCGAGATTGACGGTGGTTCGAGTGCCATAACCGGTAACTTTACCGTTGAAACCACCAAGGATTTGGCCAACACTTTGAAGTCGGGTCGCATGCCAGCTCCTGCAAGAATTGTGCAAGAAGAGGTGGTAGGTCCTACGCTTGGTGCCGCATCTATCCAACAAGGTATTGAGTCATTTGCCATCGCTTTCGTGTTGTTGATTGTCTACATGGTGCTGATGTACAACTTCATTCCCGGCATGATTGCCAACCTTGCATTGGTAGTTAACGTGTTCTTCACGTTGGGTATCCTCACATCTTTCCAAGCAGCGCTCACCATGTCGGGTATAGCGGGTATGGTATTGTCATTAGGTACGGCCGTAGATGCCAACGTATTGATTTACGAACGCATTAAAGAAGAGTTGCGATTGGGCAAGGGAATGAAGCAAGCTGTAGCCGAAGGATATGGCAATGCTTTCTCGGCTATCTTCGACTCCAACCTCACTTCGTTGATAACGGGTGTCATTTTATATGTCTTTGGCACAGGACCTATCCAGGGTTTTGCTACCACTTGGATCATTGGTATCGTTTGTTCGTTCTTCACTTCAGTGTTCTTGACCCGCTTGGTTTACGAGCATCAACTCAACAAAGGACGCTGGGAGCACCTCAAATATTGGACACCTTTCAGCAAGAACCTCATGCAAGACAAGCACTATAAGTTCATGACTATGAGCAAAAGCACCTTTGGTGTGACCATCATCTTGGCGCTTGTCTTCATCGGAAGCTTCTTTGTTCGCGGCTTAGCACAAAGCATTGACTTCACAGGTGGTCGTAACTATGTGGTGCAATTTGAGAAACCTACCGAGCCCGAACAGGTGAGAGAGGTGCTCAATCGCATCTTCCCCGGCTGCACATCGAATGCACTTTCGTTGGGAACGGATAACAAAACGATTCGTATTTCAACCAACTATAAGATTGAATCCAATAGTCCTACCATCGACGATCAGGCCGAAACGCTGCTCTATAACGGTTTGAAGAAAGCCGGAATGGTGAGCCAAAAGAGCGTAGAAGCGTTCAAAAATCCTGACGTTCGCGCAGGAGGTTCCATCATTAGCAGTTCAAAAGTGGGTCCATCGGTAGCCAAAGATGTCACCTATGGCGCCATCATCAGCGTGCTTATTGCGCTGATTGCCATCTTCCTTTATATCTTAGTGCGCTTCCGCAACGTAGCGTTCTCGGTGGGATCTACCGTGGCTTTGGCCTTCGATGCCTTGTTTGTCATCGGCTTGTTCTCCCTGCTTCAGGGCGTGTTGCCGTTCTCTTTGGAGGTTGACCAAACCTTCATCGGTGCCGTGTTGACCGTCATTGGTTACTCTATCAACGATAAAGTGGTGGTGTTCGACCGCATTCGTGAGAACCTGAAGCTGCATCCTAAGCGTGATATTCAGGCGCAATTCAACGACTCTATCAACCAAACGCTGGCACGAACCATCAACACTTCGTTCTCAACGTTGATTGTGTTGCTCGTGATTTTGTTCCTCGGTGGCAAGAGCATCCAGCCATTTGCGTTCGCCATGACGTCGGGTGTTGTCTTCGGAACGCTCTCTTCTATCTTCATTGCCAGCCCGATTGCTTACTTAGTGATGGGCAGAAAAATCCAGTATTTGGATGGAAGCGTAGAGATGGCCGACGCAAAAGCGTAAATAAGAAAAATTACTAAGGTTTTAATTTCTATCATATACGGCTGCTGATGTGTGAACATCAGCAGCCGTTTTTGTCATCCATAGCCCATGCAACCCATAAAAAAAACTTCACCGTTTACTTGCTTGGCACACATTTTTTTGCTATTATTGCAACCGAAAAGAGATCAACGTTTTTCAGACTTAAACATTTATCACACAATAGCAATGGAGATTCAACAGCTCAGTTACAGCTATCCTTGGCAGTCAACGCCTGTGTTTAGCAACTTCAACCTCACGCTTTCGCCCGGCAAAATCTATGGTTTGTTGGGGCCGAATGGCGCGGGAAAATCCACCTTATTATATATAATGGCCGGTTTGTTGGCGCCCCAAACCGGGCAAGCCACGCTCAATGGGGTGAATGTGCGGCGCAGAAAGCCCTCCACGATGTGCGAGATTTTCCTCGTTCCCGATGAGTTTGAACTGCCCAACGTGTCGCTTTTAGACTATGTCAAGACCAACAGTGTGTTCTATCCACGCTTTTCTTTAGACGACATGAATGCCTATTTGCAAACCTTTGGCATGACAAACGACGTGCGACTCTCGGCCTTATCGCTCGGTCAACGCAAAAAGATTTTCATGGCCTTTGCCATGGCTACGCATGCCAAAGTGTTGTTGATGGACGAGCCAACCAACGGCCTTGACATCACGAGCAAGCAGCAATTCCGCGACTTTATCCGCCAAGGCAGCCACGAAAGTCAGCTCATTGTCATCTCCACCCATCAGGTGAAAGACGTGGAAAGCATCCTCAACCACGTGTTGTTGATGGACAGAAGCGAGATTATCCGCAACGAAGCCATCGACGGAACCATCGATTTAGAAAATTATTTCATTGAAGCAACCAAAGGAAGGGAGGCCCATCATGACTAACAATTTCTTCGCTTGGCACCGTTTTTGGTGCTATTTCAAAAAGCTGTGGATGGAACATCGCAGCCAATTCTATATCGCTACGGGCATCACTTTCGGTGTGTTGCTCATGGTGATGCTCGCTACTTTCTTCCTCACTTGCAGCTATAACGACGGCGAAGCACTCGCCAACTATCAGGTAATCAGCATGGCTGAAACCATCAGTGGTTGGGCATCGTTCATCTATACGATTGTGATGATTGTGGCTGCCTCACAATTTTTCAGCGACGGCAAGCTCAAATCGGGTCGCATCCACGTGCTCACCACCCCCGTAAGCATGTTCGAAAACTGGCTGGCACGCGTCTGTTTGTTTGTCGTGGCCTACATCATCATGTTCCATGTCGTGTTCAATGTCGTCGAATTGCTGCGCGCCTTGCTCATGACCACCGTCCACTATGAGGGCCCAATGCTGTGGGGTGGCATCGCCCATATCAGCTTTTATACCGACCATTATTGGGAGATATGGTTCTATTTCACTGCCTTCTACGCTTTCCTCATCACCACTTACATGCTCGGCAGCGTGGTGTTTTTGCGCCGATCGCTGCTGCTCACCACCATCACCCTGCTCATTTTGCTGTTCATTGGCGGCATTTTCACGCTGTTTATTGGCGTCGGACGCATCGAAAACGGCCTTCACTTCTTCTATTGGTTAGCCTTCCTTTCGGTGGCCAACCTATGGCTATCCTACCGTCGCTTGTGTGAAATGGAAATTAAAAACCGAAGATAACAGGAGGAAACGCAAATGAAAACAACCACAAAAATCATCCTTACCCTCATCGTTTTAAGCTACGTGGTGTGGGGATTCTGCATAGGATACAACATCAAAGCTGAGACAATCACATTCTATACAGCTGTCCGTCAGACGCTCAACCTTCATGATTTGAAGGGCATCCAGTTTGTTGCACCCGCCAATGAAAGCCTCGACGACTACTCGTTGGATAGCGTTTTGCTCATCGTTGACGACAAACGAACGGATATTCTCGTCGACTATCCGCGCGAACTCCTCCAAACAAAAATGCAGAACGGACAGCTCATCCTTTCGCCTTCGCCACGCTTTGCCGCAGCACATGCGAAAGGAAACTACGAGCTTACCGATGCCAAATGGACCAAGAATGATGTCGATTCCGACACCATCGATTCCGCATCCGATGGGCAATACATCGTCGTTCGGCTCTATATGCCGACAGCTCAAGTGCTCAAACTGCTGCAATCGCCCAACACACTGACCCAACTGGGCGCGGTAGGCGTGCAACATCTGGTGGCCAAGAGCCTCACCCTGCAACAAAACTTCTCTGTCACCCTCACGCAATGCCGCATCGGTGATGCCAAAATCAATGTGGGGGTCAACAAGTTCGAATTGCAAAGCACCCGAATAAACAACATGGTTATCAAGATGTTGAATGATACAGAGAACGATAATCAAACGCTTTATGCGGACGATGAGCACTCATTTGTCGACAACTTGCTCATTCAAGGGAGCTGCAATAGCTCATTCACTTATTCGCACTATGGCCACATCATGATTGAAGGTACCGGCAATACGCCTTCCTCTGTGACCTTGGATGACCTGAAAGGGCGCGTCAAACTGAAATAGATGGTGGACGAAACGCAGCAGAAAATCGACGAGGCATTCATGCAAAAAGCGCTCTTCGAAGCCCAAAAGGCAGCCGAAGCCGGCGAAGTTCCTATCGGGGCTGTGGTGGTTTGTCGCGGAAAAATCATCAGCCGTGCACACAATCTCACCGAGACTTTGCACGATGTTACCGCCCATGCCGAGATGCAAGCCATCACTGCTGCAGCCGATTCGTTGGGCGGAAAATACCTCCCCGACTGCACACTCTACGTCACCGTGGAACCCTGTTCGATGTGTGCGGCGGCCTTAGGCTGGGCACAAATAGGGCGCATTGTTTATGGAACGCCCGACGAGAAGCGCGGCTATCGCCGCTATGCCCCCCGCGTTTTGCACCCCAAAGCCACCGTCACGCAGGGCGTTTTGGCCGAAGCGTGCCGTCAACTCATGCAGCAATTCTTTCAACAACGGCGCTGATGCCGCGCGAAAAATCCACATGCAAACCCAAAAAGAAAAATAAAAACAACATAACAACAGTTGAACATGACAAAAATTCCAGCTCAGAAACTCCCTTGGGAGGAGCGTCCTCAAGGCAGCAAAGACGTGATGTGGCGCTACAGCCACAACCCCATCATCGGCCGATATGACATCCCCACGTCCAACAGCATCTTCAATAGTGCCATCGTTCCGTTTGAAAACGGCTTCGCAGGTGTGTTCCGTTGCGACAACAAAGCCGTGCAAATGAATATCTTTGCAGGCTTCAGCGACGACGGCATCCATTGGAAAATCAACGAAGAACCCATCGTTTTCGAGGCGGGCAACACGCAGATGATTGCCTCGGAATACAAATACGACCCACGGGTGACGTGGCTTGAAGACCGTTATTGGATTACTTGGTGCAACGGTTACCACGGTCCTACGATTGGTCTTGGCTACACTTTCGACTTCAAAACGTTCTATCAGTGCGAGAATGCCTTCCTGCCATTCAACCGCAATGGCGTGCTCTTCCCCGAAAAAATCAATGGTAAGTATGCCCTTCTGAGCCGTCCCAGTGACAATGGCCACACACCTTTCGGCGACATCTACCTCAGTTTCAGTCCCGATATGAAGTATTGGGGCGAGCATCGTTGCGTCATGTCGCCCACTCCTTTCCCACAAAGTGCCTGGCAATGCACGAAGATTGGCGCCGGACCCGTGCCCTTCTTGGTCGACGAAGGCTGGCTCTTGTTCTATCATGGTGTCATCACTACGTGCAACGGTTATCGCTATTCCATGGGCGCTGCCATCTTGGATAAGGAGCATCCCGAGCGCGTTCTCTATCGCACACAGCCCTATCTGCTCGCGCCCAACGCGCCCTATGAGCTGCAAGGCGACGTGGCCAACGTCATTTTCCCCTGCGCAGCGCTCCACGATGGCGAGCGTGTGGCCGTCTATTATGGCGCTGCCGATACCGTTGTGGGCATGGCTTTTGGCTACATTCGCGAGATTGTAGACTTCATCAAAGCCAACAACTGTGCCGAGTAGGCCGCGACCTTGCGGGGTAAAAGCATAGACTTTGCCCCGCAATTTGCATGCCTTTGCACTGCAATCTATTGCAGATTATGGGGCAAAGTGCATGCTTTTCTCGCATAATATTCGTATATTTGCAACCGACCTGCAAGGGTCATCACCCTACTAACCCTTTTAAGAATGAAAAAGAACCTCATGATTGCCTTGTGCATGGCGTGCCATTTCGGTGCGCTACAAGCGGCGCATGTACCCAAAACAGAGCCGGTCGACTTGGTCAACCCGTTCATTGGCACATCGAATTTGGGCACCACCAACCCCGGAGCCATCTGTCCTAACGGGCTGATGTCGGTGGTTCCGTTCAATGTTATGGGTTCCGATGAGAACAAATGCGATAAAGATTCGCGCTGGTGGTCAACGCCTTACGAGTTCCACAACGTGTTTTTCACAGGCTTTTCCCATGTCAACCTCAGCGGCGTTGGCTGCCCCGATGTGGGCTCTTTGCTGCTGATGCCCACCACAGGCAAGCTCAATGTCGACTATAAAGCCTATGGCAGTCACTACAAAGACGAGGTGGCTCGTCCGGGCTATTACAGCAATTTCTTGGTGAAACACGGTGTGAAGACCGAGGTAACCGCCACCCTTCGCACTGCCTGTGAGCGCTTTACGTTCCCCAAAGGCGAAAGCCATTTGCTGCTTAACCTTGGTGAAGGTCTCACGAAGGAGTCGGGAGCGATGGTGAAACAGGTGAGTCCCACCGAGTATGAGGGCATGAAACTGCAAGGGGCTTTTTGCTATTATGCCCAAGCCGTGTTCCCCATTTACTTCGTCATGCGCGTGAACAAGGTGCCCCAAAGCGCCGGTTACTGGAAAAAGCAGCGCGAACGGACGGGCAAACAGGCTGAATGGTTCCCCGACAGAGGGCAATATAAGCTCTACACGGCCTATCAAAAAGAGATAGCCGGCGACGATATTGGCGTCTATATGAACTTCAACACCACCGATAACGAGGTGATTGAGGTGCAAATAGGCGTGTCGTTTGTCAGCATAGCCAACGCACGTGAGAACCTCAACGCCGAGCAAAAGGGCAAAGATTTCAACACCATTGCGCAAGAAGCGCGCCGGAAATGGAACGCCGACCTGTCGAGAATAGAAATCGAAGGCGGTACCAAAGACCAGCAAACCATTTTCTATACGGCACTCTATCACACGCTCATCCATCCCAACATCCTCCAAGATGTCAACGGACAATATCCGGCTATGGAGAGCAACCGCGTGCTTACGCAGCACGAAGGCAACCGCTACACGGTGTTCTCGCTGTGGGACACCTACCGCAACCTGCATCAATTCATGACGCTTGTCTATCCCAATCGCCAGCGCGACATGGTTAAATCGATGATTAGTATGTATGATGAGAGCGGCTGGTTGCCCAAATGGGAGCTCTTTGGACGCGAGACTTACACGATGGAAGGCGACCCTTCGATTCCCGTTATCGTGGACTGTTGGCTGAAAGGGCTACGCGGTTACGACATCAACAAGGCCTACACGGCCATGAAAAAGGGTGCCACGACCGATGAAAAGAGCAATCCGCTGCGCCCCGACAACAACGAATATGTGGAGAAAGGCTATATTTCGCTGCGCGATTCATTCGATAATTCGGTGTCGCACGCGTTGGAATATTACATTGCCGACAATGCTTTGTCGCGCTTGGCAGCCGCATTGGGCCACAAAGCCGATGCAAAGCTGTTCTATAACCGCTCGATGGGCTACCGACATTACTTCAGTAAGGAGTTCAATATGTTGCGCCCTATCCTGCCCAATGGAAAGTTTTACAGTCCATTCAACCCGCTGCAAGGCGCCAACTGGGAACCTTCTCCGGGCTTTCATGAGGGCAATGCGTGGAACTACACGTTCTATGTGCCCCACGATATCTATGGTTTGGCCAAGCTCATGGGCGGCAAAAAGCGCTTCATCGAGCAGCTTCAGTCGGTGTTTGACCGCGGAAACTACGACCCAACCAACGAGCCTAACATCGCTTATCCATTCCTTTTCTCCTATTTTAAAGGTGAGGAATGGCGCACACAGGTGCTCACTCATCAGCTGTTGCAAACCTATTTCAAGAACAGTCCCGAGGGACTTCCCGGCAATGATGACACGGGAACGATGTCGGCTTGGGCGCTTTTCAGCATGATGGGCTTCTATCCTGACTGCCCGGGTGAACCGGCTTACACCCTCACCTCGCCCGTTTTCGACAAGATTACGCTGCACCTCGATGCCCAACAATGGGGCAAAGACAAGCTCGTTATTGAGACCCAGCGCAGCAATCCGCAAGCTGTGCGCATCGAAAAGATGGAGGTTGGCGGCCAACCTTGGACGGCCTACCGCATCCGTCACAGCGACTTGGTGAAGGCAGGCACATTGAAATTCATCTTAAAATAATGATCTTTGCCGTGGCATCGAGTCCAAAAGGTGCCACGCTCACCTATTCTTAATGAAATGAAGACCTTGATAAAATTTGGTTTTAGCCTCTTGATGGGCGCCTGTTTCCTCACCGAATCACGCGCACACAACATCATTCCCAAGCCCCAAAGTATCGTGATGGGGCAAGGATCGATTGCAGTCAGTCAGCTCAACGCTGCACAAACCAACCTCAAAGGCGAAGATTTTGCCCAGTTGCAAAGCTATCTTTTGCAAACCATGGGCATTCAGTTGCGCCGCGGTAACAACAGCATCGTGCGCAAAACCCATCTCTATCCGCTGCGATTATTCTGCACCGGCACGCCCGAACAGGCACGTATGGCGGCCGACAGTGTGCGCCTTCAAGGCTATAAGCTCACCATTTCGCGCCGCGGAGTGTTCATCAAAGCCCCCACACCGATGGGCCTTTTCTATGGTTTGCAGACGCTTCAGCAACTCAAAGAGAACGGAAGACTGCCCCATGTGCACATCACCGACTATCCAAAATATCCCTATCGCGGCATCATGATCGACTGTTCGCGCCACTTCTTCCCCATCGATGTGCTCAAAAAGCAGCTCGATGCGATGGCCTATTACAAGCTCGATCGCTTCCATTGGCATTTGGTTGATGGCGGCGGATGGCGCATAGAAATCAAGAAATACCCCGGTTTAACCGAGGAAGCTGCCTACCGAACGCAGGAAGATTGGACGAAATGGTGGCGCGGTGGCGACCGAACTTTCTGCCGAAAAGATGCTCCCGGCGCCTACGGAGGTTATTATACGCAAGATGAAGTGCGCGACCTGGTGGTCTATGCTGCCGCTCGTCACATCACCGTTATACCCGAAATTGAGATGCCCGGACATAGTAATGAGGTGCTATGGGCCTATCCTTCGCTCGCCTGTGAGGGCAAAGTGCATGGCCAATCTGACTTCTGTGTGGGCAAAGACAGCACCTATCAGTTCTTAAAGGATGTGCTCAAGGAGGTCATGGACCTGTTCCCTTCGTCCTATATCCATATTGGTGGCGACGAAGCGGGGCGCAAAACGTGGGAGACTTGCCCCGATTGTCAGCGCGAAATGCAAGCCAATGGGCTGAAAACGACGGCCGAATTGCAAGGTCATTTCACGGAGAAAATAGAACAATTCCTCAACGCCCATGGCCGAAAACTCATGGGATGGGACGAGATTATGGAAGGAAAGCTGGCACCTAATGCCGCCGTTATGTCGTGGAGAGGCTTTGAAGCAGGACTCGAAGCCGCACGAAAAGGCCACGCAGTGGTGATGACTCCCGGGAAATATTGCTATCTTGACCATTATCAAGACGCCCCCATCACGCAGCCTAATGCGCAAGGTGGCTATGTAACCTTAGAGAAAGCATACAGCTATGAACCCCTTCCTGACAGCTGCCGGACGCCACAAACCGAGGCTTGTGTTGAGGGATTGCAAGGCAATCTGTGGACCGAATACGTGCCAACGCCGCAACATTTGGAATATATGCTCTATCCACGGGCACTGGCTTTGGCCGAAGTGGGCTGGACAAGTGGACACAGAAACTATGCCAAGTTTCGCAAACGCGCGCTCTATGCCGTTGACTTTCTGCAACAAAAAGGCTATCATCCGTTCGATTTAGCCCATGAAGTGGGTGATCGAAAGGAGTTCCGTTATGGCATGAAGCACGAGGCATTGCACAAGAAAGTGACCTATTTAAGTTCGTATGCTCCGAAATATCGTGCCGAAGGGGATAGCACTTTGACCAACGGATGCGGCGGAAACTGGGGCTTTTTCGACGGCAGATGGCAAGGCTTTATCGACCCCAAAGGCATCGATGTCATCATTGATATGGAGAAAACCACCGACATTAAAGACATTGAAATCAACTTCTTGCAACAGGCTTCTGCCAGTATCTATACGCCCGCTTCGGTGCAGATTGAGGTGTCGAACGATGGAAAAAACTTCGTAGAAATCGATAAAACTACCTGCGATGTCGAGCCTTCTGCGCGCTATCGCATTTATCCTTACCAATGGAAAGGAACGGCAAAAGGTCGCTATGTGCACGTCAAAGCCGCATTATATGAGCCTGATAGCTGGCTCTTTATCGACGAAATTATGATTAATCGAAAATAAATTGCAAATGAAAAAAATGATTCTTGCGCTGCTCTTGCTCAGCACTTTTCACGCAAAAGCAGCCGACACCTTATTTATAAAGCAGCCCCAAGTGCCCATTTTGATTGAGCGTCACGACAATGTGTTGCTGCTCATGCGGCTCAAAGCCACTGGAACGAAGGCTTTAGACCAAGTGGAACTCGAACTCGACCCATCGCTTCCGCTCAACCAAGTGAAAGCCCTTCGCCTCTATTATGGCGGCACCGAGGCGCGACAATTCGACCAAAAACTACGTTTTGCACCCGTAGATTACATCTCGGGCTTCACACCTGGCAAGACCTTGCGCGCCAATCCGTCGTATGTAGTATTGCGAAGTGAGCTGCAACCCACCACCCATCACCTCACCCTTGCGGCCAAACAATCGCTCTTTCCGGGCGTGAATTACTTCTGGGTGAGCATCGAAATGCAACCCAATGTGCCCGTAAAAGCAACCTTGAAAGCCGCGCTATCCAAGGCCATTGCCGACGGAAAAGCACTGCCACTCGTCAACACTTCGAAGCCCGATATGGAGCGAAGAATGGGCATAGGTGTGCGACATGCCGGCGACGATGGCGTGACAGCCTATCGCATTCCGGGCTTGGTGACAACAAACAACGGCACGCTTTTGGGCGTCTATGATGTGCGTTACAACAGCAGTACCGACCTGCAAGAGCACATTGACGTGGGACTTAGCCGCAGCATCGACGGCGGAAAGACATGGGAACCCATGCGCTTGCCCTTAGCTTTTGGTGAGAATGGCGGTCTTCCTGCGGCGCAAAATGGTGTCGGCGACCCCGCTATTCTCGTGGACAAAGCCAACAACACGTGTTGGGTTGTGGCCGCTTGGACCCACGGAATGGGCAACCAACGCGCATGGGTTAGCTCTAAACCCGGCATGGATAAAGACCACACGGCACAGTTGGTGATGGCAAAAAGCACCGACGACGGGCGCACATGGTCGGCTCCTATCAACCTCACACCGCTGTTAAAGCAACCCGAATGGTACTTTTTCTTCCAGGGACCGGGGCGCGGAATCACCTGCAAAGACGGCACATTGGTGTTTGCCATGCAGTTTATTGACAAGGATCGCGTGCCCCATGCCGGCATTTTGTATAGCAAAGACCACGGCGAAACGTGGGCCATCTCTTCACCGGCATGCTATAATACCACCGAAGCGCAGGTGGCAGAGCTGCCTTCGGGCGAACTGATGCTCAACATGCGCAACCAAAGTGGCGGCGGAAGAGCCGTTTACACCACGCGCGACTGGGGCAAAACCTGGCAGGAACACTCCTCGAATATCAAGGCTTTGCAAGAGCCCATCTGCATGGCAAGCCTCATCAGTGTGCCCGCAAAAGACAATGTTCTGGGCAAAAACATCTTGCTGTTCTCCAATCCCAACGACCCCAAAGACCGCCGAAACATCACCATTAAACTGAGCTTCGACGACGGAAAGACATGGGAAGCCTCACATCAGGTGTTGCTTGACGACGACTATGGATGGGGCTATTCGTGCCTGACGATGATTGATCGCGAGACGGTGGGCATCCTTTACGAGAGCAGTGTGGCCCACATGACTTTCCAAGCCATCCCGCTCAAAGACTTTGTCGGCGGCAAAACGATTATCAAGGCCCAACGAATCATGCGGAAGCGGGGTCCCGTCTGCCTGACGGAATGAGGCAAGTGGGGCAACAGCCCATAAGCTTTGGCCAACCACACCCACGCCAACGGTTGAACAAAATGGTGCAGATTGCACCGCAATGTCGCACAGATTGTGCCACAAAAGCGCATCGTTTGCCCCGCAATATAGCCCACTTTGTTTAAGCCACACAACAAGAAGGAAAAAATAATGCAGAGAAATCAATGATTAAACCCGATTGACAATGAAACAAATGTTTTTGGGACTCATGCTCCCACTCATAGCCGTTGTGGGCACATGGGCTTGTCCTGAGCCCGTCGCACGAGACTATACGCAATACGTAAACCCCTTTATTGGCACGGGAGGACACGGACATGTGTTCCTCGGAGCCAATGTTCCGTTTGGCCATATCCAAGCAGGTCCCACACAAAAGAAGCAGGGTTGGGACTGGTGTTCGGGCTATCACTACAGCGACTCCATCATCATCGGCTTCGGACAGCTGCACCTTAGCGGAACAGGCATCGGCGATTTGGGCGACATTGCCCTGCTGCCCGTGACGAAAAGCGATGTGCGTGAGGTGAAATTCTCCCACAAAGCCGAATATGCTACGCCGGGCTATTATGCCGTAACTTTGGCCAATGGCGTGCGCGTTGAACTCACTGCAACGCAGCGAACCGCCTTTCATCGTTACACGTTTCCGGCCGATGCACGACAAGAACAAGTGGTGGTTGACTTGGCACAAGGCGTGGGTTGGGACAAGATGACGGCCTGCACCCTACAGCAAGAAGGGCAGAACACCATCGTAGGTTCGCGCTTTTCAACAGGATGGGCAAAGGATCAGCGGGTGTTTTTCGTAGCCGAATTCTCGCAACCCATCACCCATCGTGCCAAAGAAGGCGACTCATTAAGCGTGCTTTCCTTTGAGCCCACAGGGCAACCCCTCATGGTGAAGGTGAGCATTTCGAGTGTGAGCATCGACAATGCGCGCCTGAATTTGCAGCAAGAATCACCCGGTTGGAACTTCAAAACCATGGTGATCGAGGCAAAATCTGCCTGGAACAAAGAGCTGGAAAAGGTGGCTATTAGGACCGCTAACGCCACCGACAAACGCATTTTCTACACCAGTTTGTACCACACGATGACTGCTCCTTCGGTGTTTAACGATGTCAATGGCGAGTACAGAGGTGCCGATGGCAAGACCCATCGCGGCGACTTTACACCCTATACCACCTTCTCACTGTGGGACACTTATCGTGCAGCGCACCCCTTGATGACGCTCATTCATCCCGAAAAGCAGCGTGACATTGCCGAAACCATGTTGCACATTGCGCAGCAGCAGGGGCGCCTTCCGGTGTGGTTCCTGGAGGGAAACGAAACCGATTGCATGGTGGGCAACCCCGGAGTTCCGGTGATTGTAGATATTGCTTTGAAAGGGTTTGCTGTGGATAAGCGTGCCGTTTTGGAGGCTGCCAAGAAGACCCAGCTCAACGGCGACCGCGGTTTAGACCTGCTAAAGAAATATGGTTATCTGCCATTCGACCTCGACCCCACCAACGAAACCGTGGCCAAAGGTTTGGAATATGCCTTGGCTGACGGCAGCATTGCGAAGTTAGCCAAAGCATTAAAGGACGAGAAAGACTACCAATATTTCCACAAGCGCAGCCAATCCTATCGCGATTTCTACTTCGACAAGAAGACAAAGTTCATGCGGGGCGTTGATTCTAAAGGCCATTTCCGCGAACCTTTCGACCCCTTTAAGGTCATTCACCGCGCCGATGACTACACCGAAGGCACGGCATGGCAATACATTTGGCTCGTTCCTCATGATGTTCGGGGGCTTATTTCGGCCTTCGGTGGCGACAAACCCTTTGTCAACAAGCTCGATTCGCTGTTCATTGTGAAAGGCGATATGGGCAAGGATGCCTCGCCAGACATCACCGGTTTGATTGGACAATATGCGCATGGCAACGAGCCCAGCCACCACATCATCTACCTTTATGACTACGCCGGCCAGCCTTGGAAGACGGCTTCGCGTGTGCGTGAGGTGCTGAAAACGATGTATCATGACAGCATCGACGGCCTAAGTGGCAACGAAGACGTGGGCCAAATGTCGGCTTGGTATGTGCTTTCTGCTTTGGGTCTTTATCAAGTTGAGCCTGCAGGCGGCCGCTATGTGTTTGGTTCGCCGCTCTTTCATGAAGCCACTTTGCAGGTGGGCGAGGGCAAAACGTTCCAGATTGTAGCCCACAACAACAGCGCAGAAAACATGTATATTCAGCGTGCTACGCTCAATGGCAAACCCTATTCACGCGCCTATATCGACTTTAAAGATATTGTTCGTGGCGGAAAGTTAGAATTTTTCATGGGCAACAAGCCCTCAAACTTCGGCGTGAAGCCCAGCGATCGCCCATAAAACAGAACCATTCATCATCTTAAGCATCATAGTTATGACAGACGAAAAAGAAATTTTCGACATCCTTTCGGTGTTCCAACTGCAGGGCACCATTAAGAAAGTAGCTCCCATTGGCAACGGGCTCATCAACGAAACCCTCAAAGTAACGACGGCCGAAGCGGTGCAACCCGATTACATTTTGCAACGCATCAACCATCATGTGTTTCAAAATGTCGACCTGTTGCAGCACAACATCGAGGCCGTCACGGCACACATCCGCAAGAAATTGCTGGCACAAGGCGAGACAGATGTGGATAGAAAATGCCTGCGTTTCATTGCAACAACCGACGGAAAGATCTATCATCGTGACGCCAAAGGACAATATTGGCGCGTAAGTGTGTTCATTCCCGATGCCTATACCCACGAAGAAGTGAACGCAGAAAGCTCTCTCTCGTGCGGAAAAGCTTTCGGAGACTTCGAAAAAATGTTGGTCGATTTGGCCGAACCCCTTGGCGAAACCATCCCCAACTTCCACAACATGGAGCTGCGTTTGCAGCAGTTTAAGGAAGCTATTGCGGCAGACAAGGCAAAAAGAGTGCACCAAGTGAACGACATCATCACCACTTTGCTGCGCGATGGCGACGAGATGTGCCAGGCAGAGCGCCTGTATCGCGAAGGAAAATTGCCAAAACGCCTGTGCCATTGCGACACAAAGGTGAACAATATGATGTTTGATGCCGAAGGAAACGTGCTATGTGTCATCGATTTAGACACCGTTATGCCGAGCTTTGTGTTCTCTGATTACGGCGATTTTCTGCGCACCGGTGCCAACTTTGTGGCCGAAGACAGCGACGATTTCAAGGCCGTGGGCTTCAACGACGTTATCTTTAAAGCCTTCACCGAGGGCTATTTAAGCAGCGCTTTGCCTTTCCTGATACCCGTAGAGATCAGCCATTTGCCCTTTGCTGCAGCGCTTTTCCCCTACATGCAATGCGTACGTTTCTTGACAGACTACCTCAATGGTGACACCTATTATAAGATAAAATACGACGAACACAACTATGTGCGCACCAAAAATCAGCTGTTGCTCTTCCAAGATGCGCGTCGCAAGGAACGCATGATGACCGAATTTATCCACCAAACCATCCGACAATGAAAGAACTTCAAGTGCCCGAAATAGCCTGTTTCAAAGCCGAAGCCGAGGCTATTCCTGCGTTGTTCAAAAGCGAACACGTGCCCTATCAGCTCATTGCCACCGCTAATTGGCACACAACCTATCCCTATCAGCCCGAAGTGCGCTTTGCGATAGCCCACAACAATCACGCCATTTTCTTGCATTTCTGTGTGCAAGAAGACCATGTGCGTGCGGTGATTGATGCCGATGGTGGCCACGTTTGGGAAGATTCGTGTTGCGAATTTTTCGTGAGTCCCGATGAGAAAGCGGGCTATTACAACTTAGAAACCAACTGCATTGGCCGCGCTTTGCTCTGTCATGGCACAGGAAGGGAAGGACGAAAGCCTGCCCCTAACAACGTGATGCAGGCCATTCAGCGGTGGACTTCGTTGGGAACTGCGCCCTTTTCTGCACGAGAAGGCAGCACAGCTTGGCAACTTGCGCTCGTCATTCCCACGACATCGTTCTTCGATGACAACATAACGGAGCTGTCAGGACGCACAATGCGGGCCAATTTCTATAAGTGTGGCGACAAGACTTTGCAGCCCCATTTCCTGTCATGGAGCCCCATTCACTCCGAAAAACCCGATTTCCATCGTCCCGAAGACTTTGGAATCATTAACTTTTTATAGTCTCAAAGTGTGGGGAGACACACCGTTTAAGGTGTGTTTCCCCTTTTTAAAATCAAATTTTACCGTTCGGATTATCCTCCAAAATTGCAACATCACATGCACCTTCCGCACAGTTATCCGCTATTCTTGGGACTGCTTTCATGCGGCATAGCCTGCCTTTTGTTGGGTTGTTCGCATCCCAAGCAGCCGCAAAGGACCATTCAAAACGCGCCCATCACACGGATAGACGCCCCCAACGACAGCGCCATCGTCGCCCAACGCGTTACCGAAATCTATGGTTTTCTTTGCAAAAGTATGAACGATCCCAATGTAGAAGCCCCAGACGGAGCTGCTTTTGAACAACGTTTTTGTTCGCGAGCATGGAACGAAGAAGGCAAAAAGGTGGCCCAAATCGATGCACGTCATCCGGGAGAGATAGGCCTTTGGGAATATGATTACTGGATACAAGCGCAAGATTACGCCCACCTTTCTTTCCGCAATGTGCGCGTTGTTTCTATCGAAAATCATCAAACGGCACGCGTGAAGCTCATTCTTCACAATGGCGAAGACGTGCCCCTTGAACTGAAAATGGTGAAAGAACAGGGGCAATGGCGCATTGACGACCTGACAGACGCATCCAATCCGCACGGTATTCGTGCCACACAAGCACAGTATATCCGCGAAAATCCTTAACCCCTTTGCGCCCTGTTCCGCTTCAAAGCCCCACCCTAACGGCAGCCGTTTTCAACAAAAAAATCGCAAGAATGTAGCTTTTCACCCCAAAAACAGAACCCAACAGCCCCCCAACACCACATCTTTTTTGTGGCTTTGTAGTGCCTTTCGCCACCATCTTTGGCACAAAGGCACAGCATGATTTCACCAAATAACCCAAGAAAATGAAAAGAACCATTGTAGGAAAAGACTTTATCAAATGGCATCCCCACATTAAAGACGATTCAACCAACCTCTCGTATGCACGGTTTGCCAACCAACTTATAAAGATTATTGAGGGACATATCGCCGACAAATCGCCTGAAAAAATCGTTGAAATAGCATGCACCATTGCCCTGTATATGGAAGATATTGTGGGTGAATTGGGCATTTGGCAAAGTTTTATCACCCTGCATAAGCAGCTTTATGGTCGCTATCTGCCCTTTTTCGAGGTCAATGAAGAGACCTATTTCATCAATGAGCCCAACATAGAAGATATTCAATTCTTAGTTTGGAAAACGCTCTCGGCCGACCCTACACACATTGTTCACCCCGTAAACCCCTATATTTACGAGCTTTCGAAAGACCTTTTCGATTATTGTGAGGAACGTTTCGAACTGCTTCCCATCAATGAAGCGCTGCAAAACTACCTGCAACAGGGAGATTTTATGGACGACTTCACCTCCATGCGCTTCACCCTTCAGTGGCTCACGCTGCACTGTTACCTCACCGATTCACTCCACACGGTGGAGCAATTTGAAGCGTTACAAGACCAATATGCAAAGACATTTTATAGCGATGATGCCAAGTTAGGCAAGTATATGGCCGAATGTACGTTGGCGTTTTCGCAAAAGGTTGGCCCCTTAGCGCTAACTCCTTGCGAGTGGTTGACAAAGATTTTACAACTGCATGGCTTAGAAGAAAAGATTCAACTCCTAAGCGAAATCAAGTTTAGAGATATTCAATGCTATAAGATTATTGCAGAAGAAGCACAGGGCATCCGCTTCCTTTCCTATCAAAAGGAGGAACTTTTTGTGGGCTATCAAGAGCTCAATCTCCTGCCAGGAGCACTCTATGGAGCAGGAGCCGTTCTCATGTCGTTGGTTTATTATCAAGGAAAATGGGAGCTTAATGGTATCATGAGCCAAATGCCTAACGAGGAATTGTTTAACAGTTTCGGAGAGCTGATGCAAAAGACAGCCCCGCAAAAGTCGAAAACCTTAGGCATTCCTCACTATAAAGAGCTGATGAAACTATCGGGAGGAAGTCCACTTTTCTATTTCAAAAATGCTCAAGCCTATTATGATTTCTTAAAAAATGACCTTAAGTTAAAGCTCATTGACGACCACAGCAAGCCCTTTACGACGCTGAGAGGCCCACTGTTGGCCTTCGCGCCCCATGAAGATGGCGAACTAATGGCCTTGCCTGATGCTGCAAAGTTCATTTGCGATGCGCGAAATCCTTATTATAATGACAAGGCACAGTTAACGCATCTCTGGACCTTCTTCATCTTTGAAGCGCCACAACCCCTGTTGCGTTACCTCTTCGAACACAACATGTTGCCCAACATCTGTTTCCCTTATTTAGAAGGAGATGCTACCCTTGCTCATCAATTAGTGGCCGAAAACTGGGACTTTTTAGCTCGCTTCCTGAAAGGAAATGACTACGAAGCATAGGCCATCGCCAAAGGATTGTTGTGCAACCGCAGCCCTAACGCGTGATAAAAGCTATCATTTTGGCTTGCAAAAGCATAGAGATGATGACTTAATTTGCACCAAATTGCAACGCAATCTCCACGCTTTTTCTTTTCCGTCACAAAAAGATACCAAAGGAATAGCCATCAAATGATATGCACACCCACTATTTTGTGTAACTTTGTAAGCACAAAATGCAGAAACACTTAAAAAGCGCTTCCACCATGTTCGACTTCGATACATTCTATGTTTGGTGGTAGGCCCGTGCTAAACATAAGACCACCGCTCGTGCTGTCAGGGCGATAAATCAGAACGCTTCATTCCTTAAAAGAACTTAAAAACAGACTTTTTCTTGTTCTTTCTTTAGCGGATTTCACGCTTATGTGCGTATTACATGCAGACAATGACGCACACTAACGAACAAATTATCGCCTATTTGCAAGGGAAACTCACGCCACAAGAGCGGGCAACCTTACTGGAAGAAGCACAGCACGACGAGGCTTTGCGCACGGCAATCATAGCACAAATGGAAGCCAATGCCTTGCTGTTGCTCCACGAATCGCAAACCAACATGGAGGAAGGTGAGCGGCAACTTCGCGCCTTTAAAACGAGGTTGCGGCGCAAAAGATGGCTCCATGCCGCCAAACAAAGCTGGCGTTATGCCGCCGTTTTGCTCATTGGCATGCTCACCATGTGGTTCTTCCTGCCGAAACCAGCCCCCACTAAGCCCACGCTCAGCATGCAAACGCTGCATGTTCCCTATGGGCAACACTGCCAAATGACGCTCCCCGACGGCAGTAAAGTGTGGCTAAACGCCAACACAACCCTACGTTTTGCCACACCTTTTGTGAGCGAACGCCGCCTATTTTTGCAGGGAGAGGCGCTTTTTGAAGTCGCAAAAAACAAGCAATTACCCTTTGTGGTGGCGGCAAATGGTGTGAATGTCGAGGCATTGGGCACGCGTTTTCATGTAAAAAACTATGCCGGAACGCCACTCTGTGTGTCGCTTTTGCGGGGCAGTGTGCAGGTCTATCGCCCCGAAGCGCCCCAAAAGGGTGTCATCCTACTGCCTCATCAAAGCGTTGTTGCCACCAACACGGGCTTTGAACGCATCGCTTTCAACGACCAAATCAGCACATGGCAAAGCGGAATTTTGTCGTTCCAATCGGCTTCTTTGGCAGCTATTGTTCAAGAATTGCAACAGTATTATGGTGTAAAAATCAGCATCAAAAATCGCAACATCTTGCAAACTCGCTACTCAGGACGCTTCAGAACAAGCGACGGGGCATCTGAAATACTGCGCGTGTTGAGCTGCATGCAGGGCTTTAAGATGAGCGAAAACAAGAGAAACAATGAAATTATCATCCGGTAATCGAACAGAAAGGAGGCACGAACGGCACATAGAACCTAAACAATCCCGTGGTTAACAGCATGTAAGAACATGCCAACCCAAACGTCTGTATATAAAAAATAACAACTAAACTATATCTCATTTACAACTGATACATGGACAAATTATCCTACAATCGTAAGCAAGCCACAGGTAGCCGCAAGCCATTTGCGCTACGATGGCAACTCATTTGTTGCACTTTCTTGGGCCTATTCCTGCTTTCTCAGCCGGCCTTTGCACAGCAACAAAATGTGAAATTATCCAACAAAACATTAGCGGTTGCACAATTCTTTCACGAGATTGAGCAACAAAGTGGCTACCTCTTTGTCTACAAAGACAGCGACATCGACCCCAAAAGCAGTGTCTCATTTGGACAAACTACCGGTACCATCGCCTATTTTCTCGACCATTTTGCGCAAACACATGCCCTGCGTTACGACATCACCAATCGCAAATACATTGTGTTTTCGCAAAAAACAGCTACGCCAACTGCCACGAAACAGGTGTCGGGCACGGTGAAAGATGCGAGCGGAGAGCCCTTAGTGGGTGCGACAATCCAACAAAAAGGCACTGCCAACAAGACCATTACCGATGCCGATGGGCGCTTCACGCTCAACGCATCGCCAGGCACTTCGCTCGTCATCTCCTACATAGGGCTGCAAGATCAAGAGCTCAAAGCCTCGCCAAACATGACCATTACGCTCAGCGACGATGTGAAAGCCTTAGACGAAGTGGTGGTGGTGGGCTATGGAACCGTGAAGAAAGCCGACTTAGCCGGTTCGGTTTCGGTGCTCGATAACAAAGCTTTTAAGGACCAACCCATCACGCGTGTTGACGATGCTTTGCAGGGAAGAATTGCCGGAGTGCACGTTGTGAACAGCGGAATTCCAGGCGGTGAGATGAAAATTCGCATTCGAGGCGCTGGCTCTATCAACCGAAGTAACGACCCACTTTACGTAGTTGATGGTATTGTTCGCGAGAGTGGACTCACCGGTTTGGACCCAGAAGATATCCAATCCATTCAGGTTTTGAAGGATGCTTCAGCCACAGCTATCTATGGTTCGCGCGGTTCTAACGGCGTGGTTTTAGTGACAACGAAGTCGGGAAAGGCCAATATGAAGCAAGTATCCTTTGATGCTCAGTTTGGTTTCAGCAACATTGCCAAGCGTTATCCATTGCTGAATGCCTACGAATTTGCCACTGCTTATAACGAAGCCCATCCCGGAACGTTCGGTCAAGCCGACTTAACTGCTTTTCAAAATGGCGAAAAAGGCACCGATTGGCAGCGGGCTATCTCGCAAACGGGCTTCACACAGAACTATAAAGTGACGCTCACCAATGGAAATCGCGACACACAATATTACCTATCGGGTAATTATTTGAGCCAAACAGGAACGGTGCTTAGCACGAAGAACGAACGCTATCAGGCGAAACTCAATCTCACATCGAACATCACTCCATGGCTCACTATCACCGCAGATGTGAATGCTTCGCACAATGTTAGGAACATGGTGAACTTCAGTGCAGCCAAAACCAACATCCTATGGCTCGCATTAAACTACTCGCCTGTGACGAATGTGATGGACAATGCGGGTAACTATAGCCACGATTTCTATAACGCCATCACGGCAGATAACCCCGTTGGGAGCCTGAAACTCAATAGTGGTCAGAGCCGACAAGACATCTTTAACGGCAGAATCGATTTGCGATTCAACCTTCTTCCGGGCCTAACTTTCACCACAACCAACGGCGTAGACTACAACGATACCAAATACTATTGGTTCCATTCGAAGCGGGTTGCCGAACAAAGCAGTATGACCAACCACGACGGACAACGCATGATGCTGCAATCAACCAATAACCTTACCTATGCAGGGCAATGGGGATTGCACGGTCTTACGGCTACAGGTGTATTCGAAACTACGCAATCTAAATATCGCATGATGCACATTTCGGGCGATAATCTGCTGACCGAAAGCGTAGGATGGTGGAACATTGGCTTGGCTAAAAGCAAGACATCGGACAACGGTTACGAAGCTTGGGCGTTGCTTTCCGGTGTGGGTCGATTGATGTATAATTACGATAACCGCTATTTACTCACAACAACTTTCCGTGCAGATGGGTCGTCAAAGTTCTTCAAAAACAAATGGGGGTTCTTCCCATCTGTGGCCTTAGCGTGGTCGTTGGGCAACGAAAAATTCATGCAACAGCAAGACATCATCCAAGATTCCAAGCTCAGAGTGAGCTATGGATTAGTGGGAAGTCAAGCCATTTCGCCCTATGAAACCTTGGGATTGATGAAACAAGTGGGCTATGCTTATGGCGGATCAACCAAGTATACGGGCTTCTGGGCAGGCACAAGTCGCGCAACTCCCAACCTCACTTGGGAGAAAACACACCAATTCAACGTTGGTATCGACTTCGCAACGCTTGCCCATCGTTTGCGCTTCTCTATCGATTACTTCAACAAAACCACCAAAGATGGCCTGCTGAAGAAGACGCTTCCGCAATATGATGGCGGCGGAACCTATTGGGTTAACGCCTGCGAAGTGGTGAACCGAGGTGTTGATTTCACCATCGATGCTCACATCTTAAATCAGAAAGACTTGAATTGGAGTTCGTCTTTCACGGGCAGTTACCTCAAGAACAAAGTCACCTCATTGGATAACATCCCCTTCGTTCAGGGCTATTCGCCTGCGGTTGGCCTGATGGGCGATGTGACACGCATCGTCGTTGGCCAACCGATTGGTGCGTTTTATCTGTATCAATGGACGGGATTAGATGCTACAGGGCACGACACTTACGCCGACCTTGACGGCAGTGGCACGCTATCTGAGGGCGACAGAACGTTCTGTGGAAAGGCCAATCCCACCTTCACTTTGGGCTGGAACAACCAGCTTTCTTGGCGAAACTGGGATGTAAACCTCTTCTTTACGGGCGCTTTTGGTGCCAAACGCCTCAATCTCATGCGCTATTTCGCGGCTTCAATGAATGGTGCTTCGAAATTCATTACCCTGAAAGAAGCCTACTATCAGTCGTTTGGAAAGACCGACAACCCCATATATCCCGCTGTAAACGTCACCAATAACAACTATCAAGGCGCCTCAACCAAGTGGTTGGAGAAGGCCGATTACTTCCGTTTGGACAACATCACCCTGTCGTATAACCTCACCAAACAGCAGACTCGCTTTGCCGATGTGAAGCTATCTTTGAGCTGTCAGAATGTGTTTACGCTCACGGGATATAAAGGATTAGACCCTTCGGGCACCTCATTCATGGACACATCGCTCGGCAATGTTGACATCAACGACGGCATCGATATGGGTGCTTATCCGCTCTCTCGCACCTTTACTTTCGGCGTAAAAATCAATTTCTAACTTCAAAAGACAACATGATGAAAACTCAAATCATACTCCTATCCTCCTTTTTGCTGGCGGCAACGACTACCGCTTGCAGCGATTTTCTCACCGAAAATCCGAAAGGACGCCTCACACCTGAGAACTATTTCACGTCGCAAGAGGAATTGGACATGGCCGTAAATGCCCTATATAGTAAGGTGTGCGACACACAAACCAACACCAATCCCATGATGATTGCATGGCAAGGCGACGACATTACCACCAATCCTGGCAGCAATAAGCAGCATGTGGCCGAAGTAGATGCTTTCCATCCCAGCGACGGAAACAATGGCGCTTCATGGGCTTGGCGCACCTCTTTTGTGGCAATCAAGGCGGCAAACGACATCATTAACAGTGCCGAGAAGACGCCAACCAGCACAGAAGAGAAGAACATCGCCATCGGACAAGCCCGCTTTTGGCGTGCCGTGAACTACTTTTTCTTGGTAAGACGCTTTGGACCTGTGCCCATGAATCTGACTGGAGACGTGGACTATAGCCGACCTTTGGCGTCGGTTGAAGAGGTGTATCAGCAGATTGTGGCCGACCTTCAGGCCTGCATCGCCACGCTTCCCACACGCTATTCCACCGCACCACGTGCCATAAATGGTGCCAACATCTACATCACCAAGCAGGCAGCACAAGCCACTTTGGCCGCTGTTGACATGGCGATGGCGGGCTGGCCGTTGCAAAAAACCGAGCGATATGCCGAAGCTGCTGCGCTGACCAAGGCCATTATCGATGGTGTTAACGCCGGAACCTATGAATATATCTTAGAACCCCACTTCAAACACGTGTATGCACCGAGCCACAACTACACCAATGAAACGGTCGTTGGCATCAACTTCTCGGGCACATTCATGTGGGATGAAGACTCCGAAATGTCAAAAAGCAATCTCTTTGAGTCGTTAGGTGGCTGGGGAGACGGCTGGGGTGAAATCAAGTTTTGGAACGATTTCCCCGCCGGACCACGTAAAGATGCCATCTACAATCCCAAGATTTTGAAGAACAACGGGCGTCAAGGCGAGACCGATCTCTTAGACTGGTGGCAGGTAGAAGAGCAACATCCCATGTTTTCTATCTTCACTGTGGGCCCCGACAACGTGGATTATGACTACACCAAGCCTGCCGGTTACATCTCATCCAACAGCCATCGCCACCGTTTAATCCGCTATTCTGAGGTGCTGTTGTGGTATGCCGAGGCCCAATGTCGTGCCGATGGAAGCCCCAATGCCATGGCCTATCAGTGCATCAACCACGTGCGTCAGCGGGCAGGATTAGCTGCTTTGCCAGCCGGAATGAGCGGCAACGACTTCGTAGAAGCCTGCATTCGCGAGCATGGTTGGGAGGTTGCGGGCTATTGGCCGGCATTAGTTACGCGCCGAGACGATCTCATGCGCCTCAACAGGTTAGAGCAAGTGTTCAACCAACGCAAACTCAATGCGCCCATCACCGTGGCATCTGGCGTCACATTGCAAGAGACTGTGCTCATCCCCAACGGCCTCATTTGGCAAGGAGAAAAGAGCATTTACCTGCCTTACCCGGCTTTAGACGCGCAGCTCAACCCACACCTTCGCCGTTAAAAGGCGTTGACTCGTGAAGTAATTACTATCATTTTGTCTCGCAATTTGGTGCATATCCGACTGCAATATGCATCATTTTGTGGGACAATTTGCACCATTTTTCACAACACATCCCACTCGCTTTGCTAAGCAGGGCCAAACAAATGTGAAATGTTCTCAGTGCAACTCAGGCACATACGAAGGCTGACAACCGTCGTTTTGATGCGTCAGAAAGGCTCATGCACCACGCAACAGCCGTTCGGAGGGGTCGAAAAGGTTCCTGCATCGCGCGGCAAACGTTTCAGAGGGTCCGAATGGTCGTTTCACTCTTGCAACAGCCTTTTCAGAGGGTCTGAATGGGCTTTTCCTGCTTGCGGCAACCCTTTCGGAGGCTCTGAATGGTCGTTTTATTCGTGCGGCGACCCTTTCGGAGGGTTAGAATGGGCTTTTTCATCACCAAATACAAATCAACAATGACAAAACAACGCATCACAACGCTGGCCATGTTGCTATCAACGGCGCTCCATCTCGCTGCCCACAGCCTATTGGTTGAGGCCGAAAGGTTTCAAAACAAAGGCGGTTGGGTGGTCGATGCACAGTTTATTGAGCAGATGGGCTCACCCTATTTGCTGGCACATGGCATGGGAACGCCCGTGAAGATGGCCGAAACGCCGGTCAATGTGCCTGCCGCGGCCACCTATTTCGTTTATGTTCGCACGTACAACTGGACGTCACCGTGGCACAAAGGACGTGGTCCCGGCCGGTTTTTCGTGGGCGTGAATGGTCGAAAGTTGGGGCAAATGGTGGGCGATGCGGGCGACAGTTGGCAGTGGCAATATGCCGGAAAAGCGCAATTAAAGCAGGGCATCAACCGCCTTTCGTTGCACGATGCTACGGGCTTTGACGGCCGTCGCGATGCCATCTACCTTTCCACCACGCCCAATCCCCCACCCCACACACCACAAACGCTGGCCGCCTGGCGCGAAAAGCAGCATCCATCGCCCATCCAAGAAGCCTCAACAACGCCCTTCGACCTTGTGGTTGTGGGTGGCGGAGTGGCCGGAATGAGTGCGGCTTTGGCGGCAGCTCGCTTGGGTTTGCGCGTGGCTTTGGTGCAAAACCGTCCCGTTTTGGGTGGCAACAACAGTTCGGAAGTGCGCGTACACCTGGGCGGTCGCATCAACATGGAGCCTTATCCGCGGCTCGGCGACCTGCAAAAAGAGTTTGCACCCACGCAAGAAGGCAACGCCATGCCGGCCGAAAACTATGCCGATGCGCGCAAGCTGGCCGTGGTGAAAGCCGAGAAAAACATCAGCCTCTACCTGAATTTCCATGTCGACAGGGTGGAGATGGCGCCTGCTTCTCCTACCAACAACGAGGGGAATTGCATCAAAGCAGTCGTGGCACAGCAGGTAGAAACAGGGCAACGGCTGCGCTTCTCGGCACCTCTTTTTGCCGATTGCACGGGCGATGGCACGGTGGGTTTCCTCGCAGGTGCACACTATTGCATGGGCAGAGAGGCGCAATCGGCCTTCCATGAGGACTTGGCGCCACAGCAAGCCGATAGCATGACCTTAGGCGTTTCCATGCAATGGCGCGCCGAAAAGCGTAACAAAGCCGTTCCGTTTCCCCGTTTTGACTACGGTATTCCCATCAATCGCCACACGTGTGAGCCAGTTTTCAAGGGCGAATGGACGTGGGAAACGGGGCTTTGGCGCCACAAAATCAACGAAATCGAGGCCATTCGCGATTATGGCTTGGCGGTGATTTATGCCAATTGGAGCTTTCTCAAGCATGCTTATCAAGGGCGAAAGAGCTACGAAAAATGGCGTTTGGCATGGGTAGGCTATGTGGCTGGCAAGCGCGAGTCGCGTCGGTTGTTAGGCGATTATGTGCTGAGCGAGCAAGACATCATGCGCAACATGCCCCACGAAGACGCCACTTTCACCACCACTTGGAGCCTCGATCTGCACTATCCCGACAGCCTTCAGCAGCAAATCTTCCCGTTTTCGGCCTTCAAAGCCGTGTCCCATCAGCGCGTCATCTATCCTTATGCCGTGCCCTTTCGTTGCCTTTACTCACGCAATGTCAACAACCTTTTCATGGCAGGGCGCAACATTAGCGTCACACATGTGGCACTTGGCTCGACAAGGGTGATGCGAACCACGGGCATGATGGGCGAAGTGGTGGGCATAGCTGCCGCAGTTTGCAAGGCCAACCATGCGTTGCCGCGGCAGGTCTACCAGTTGTTTTTCGGCCAACTGCGCCATTTGATGCTGCAAGGTGTAGGCCATTCGGCGCTTCCCAACAACCAACATTACAACGAAGGATGGGTGTTGTCCGAGCCACCTGCGCTCAACAGTCGCCCCATCGATCAGAAACAACATCAATAACATAAACTTTTTTACAGATGAAGAAAATCATTTTAGCTCTGCTGCTCCATTGCTTTGCCTTGGGAACAATGGCACAATCGCCACAAAAAATCACGGTTTTGCAATGGAATATCTGGCAAGAAGGCACACTTATTCCGGGTGGTTTCGAGGCCATCGTCGACGAATTGGCTCGCCTTCACCCCGACTTTGTGACGTTTAGCGAGGTGAGAAACTACCACAACACCAACTTTTTGCTGCGTCTTGTGTCGGCGTTGCACCAACGAGGGCTTACTTATTACACGTTTAAATCGAAGGATTCGGGGCTATTGAGCGCCCATCCCATCAGCGATTCAGTGTATGTTTTCCCCGAAAATCGCGACCATGGCAGCATTTATAAGCTGGTAACGAAGGTGGAAGGGCGCGAGTTTGCCGTCTATACCGGCCACCTTGACTATTTAGATTGCAGCTATTATGAGGTAAGAGGCTATGATGGTAACACGTTTAAGCTCTGCAATCGTCCCTCCAACGTTGATGAATTGCTGCAGAAAAACGACCTTTCATGGCGCGATAACGCGGCGCAAATCTTCATTAATGAAGCAAAACACGACCTAAAAGCGGGGCGATGTGTCATCTTCGGAGGCGATTTTAACGAACCATCGCATTTAGATTGGACAGCCGCCACCGCACAACTTTTCGACCATCACGGCATGATTGTGCCCTGGACCGTGTCAACCATGCTCGCCAAAGCGGGCTATCGGGATGCCTATCGCGTGCTGTTTCCCAACCCACTCACGCATCCCGGCTTCACTTATCCATGCTATAATCCCCTCGCCGACATTCAAAAACTCACGTGGGCACCGCTATCTGACGAGCGCGAGCGCATCGATTTAATCTACTATCAAGGTCGAAACATGCGCGCAACAGACGCTAAAATCTTCGGACCTGATACGTGTGTGGCACGTTGTAAGCCCCAAAAAGATACGTGGAACGACCCCTATCTTCCACCAAAAGGCATTTGGCCTACCGACCATCGCGGCCTGTTGGTGACGTTTGAAGTGGGAAAATGAGTGTTGAAATACATTGCCTTATGGAGAAAATCATCCTAAAACAATTTGTTTTATGAAATTTATCATTATATTTGCAGCATGGAGAAAAAGCAGAAACACTGGAAGAAAGAAACTCTTTCAAGGCTATATTTAGAGGCAAGTAAATATAGCCTTGACCTATCTAAATTGATTTTTGGGGGAGTTATTCTTTCGGGAATTATGGGTATGCAGATAGAAAAGACTTATCTATTAATTATGGGTTTGGCTGCAGTAATGCTTACTATGCTCTTTGGATTCTTCATGTTTTTATTAGGGAATAAGGAATAAACGTATGGAATTATTTTATCTTTTTACCGTCATTGCAGTCATTGCAGCCATTGGTTGCATTTGGGCTATCATACAATTAAATAAGTCTCATTAAGAGAAACGAGTCATCATGCAGGCTTCCATGCAAGTCTTTGTAGCATGACGCACCGAAAATTCGGCTAAGAAGACGTTCCTTTTCGCCCCACTTTTACCCTCGTATCCCTCTCAACCTCCTGCAAAAAAGGTGGCAAGTTGAGAGGGATACGAGGCTTTTTTCATCTGCTTTTTGTCGTCTTCCCACCGCCTATTCATAGCGAACGGGGGCGCGTTTCGTCCAATCATCCATGACATAACTGTCGGGATAGGTGGAGAAGTCGCAGCGATTGCCATCCCATTCGCGGATATAAGTGGTGAAACGACGCTTCCCTTCCTCTAAGATAATGACACGAGCACCGGGCTTTAAGTGATTATACACGGTGTTTCCACCCGTATATCGCCCATAGGCTAAGAGCAAATCCTTCCACATCACGGCATAATCATTGTCGTGATCGTGCCCCGCAAAGATAGCCATCACGTCGCCTTCTTCAGCCATTGCGGTGAACATGCCTGAGTTAAAATCGGGCGAACACACCGCTTCTCGGCGCGTACCAATGAGCGTTGCCGTCTCAGTTGTGGCTGCTTGCTTGTATTCGGGCAACGGAATATGGAAGAAAGCCAGCGCAGGAAGCACCTTGTTTCGATACGTTTGCTTTGCCATTTGCGCCTGTTTTCGATACCAATCCACCTGCTCAAAGGTGAGCCAAGCATAGATACCTTTGCTCTTATCTTGCGGGAAACCCTTGGGATAGGCGTGCGAATCGAAGCAATAAAGACGAGCTGCGGGCTGCTGATCGTGCGACGATTGGATGGTTAAAACATAGTCTAATTCCTGTCCATCTTTGATTTCGGGGCAGATGTTATCATCCACTTGGCGCGCAAGTTCGTAGAGCTTTCGGTTGGAAAGTCCCTGCTCAAAGTCATGATTTCCAAATTCATAGACAAACGGAATATGATGTTTGGCGATGCGATTGAGCACCGATAGGAGATTTTCTTTTGCCGGAGGCCCCCAGATAATGTCGCCCGTAAGCACGATTAAATCAGGCTTCTCGGCCGTTAAGAGGCGGTCAATCACCGGCAAAGCAGCCACCGAAGCCGCACTGCCATTATAGTGTACGTCGGTGATTTGCATGATTTTAAAACGTCCTTCGCTGTTAAATTTCAGCGTTTGTGCCATGGTTAAGGTTGCACTGCCTACGAGAAGCAGTGCAACCATCATTTTTTTCATCATTTGTTGTTTCGTGTTTTAAGTTGTTTTTGGAAATCTTATTTCTTCTTTAATTGTTCAAATCCTTGTTTCAAGTCGTCCCAATAGTTATACGTTCTGACATGATAGATGTCGAAAACAAAATAACCATCGGCAGCATTAGCGCAGGCATCGACACTGTTTTTCACTGCTTCGTGCTGATTGCCCTGGTCAAATCCTGTGGGATTTCCTACGTCGGGGCCGCCCGCGAACTTCACTTTTTTACCCAATAGTTTGCGTGCTTGCCGGGCAAAGCCCTGCATTGTCCATTCACCTGTGCCATAGACTTTGTCGGCAGCTGCATAACATCCCAAGAGCATTTGGTCGAGCAAGTCGGCATAACCATACTGATGATAGTCACTGTTGGCCCATGAAGGATAGTCAATGGCGGGGTCATAGCTCGTGCTTGCCCAGTTAACTCCCATCTGATAATAGGTGGAATACCACGCACCCACGTAGGTTCCGACCTTGATTTTGGGATTAACGCCATGGATAGTCGCTACAGCTCGCTGCACAAAGTCGTGGATGGTTTTGGCCCGAAAAGCGAGCCATTGCTTGAAATATTTTGCCTTTCGCGTGGCCTTGTTGTCGGGCATGCCCGCCGTTCCCACATCATCGGGGAACCGAACTTGCTCATCTCCAACAAACGTCTTGAATTGCTTTTGACTCTCTTCCGAGAAGTCTGCCCGCAAATCGTCGTATCGACAACGGTCCAAGAAGACGCCATCGACCTTGTATTGACTTAAATCGCGCAGCAAATGGAGCAGAAACTCCTGCACATCGGGGTTGGAAGGATTGAGGAATTTCGTGCCATAGAAGTCGGCATCGTTGGGATTGGTGCTCGTGAGGTCCATCTCGTTGACCAATCCTTGCTCAAGACTTAGTGTCGTTACCCACGCACGTTTCGTGGCATCGCGGAATACAAGTCCCTGTTCTCCAAGCCCATAAGGATAGAGATTGCCGCCCACAAAGGTGTTGATGGCTGCGTTAACCTTCAGCCCTAACTGATGACCTGCATCGATAAAGGCCTGCAGATAGTCCCAAGTGGCCGTGCGTTCGTAAAACGTATAGGTGCTGCCTTCCCAGGTATCGAGCTTCTTCACCTGATCCACGGCATCGGTTTTGTAGAGCACATCGCCCATCGATGGGCGCACATCCACCACAATATCGGTAAATCCGGCTGCTTTAACCTTTTCCAAATCGGCCTGAATGTTCTCCTTGCTGTTGGCATAACGGGGGAAGTTGGCCGCTGCATCAATCCAGATGAAGCGCGACTTTTCGCTGTCAGGGCTTGGTGTTGGGTCTTTTTTCTTCTCCCAATTCCATTGTTTTAGAATGTCTTCATGCTGCTCAGGGCTACACGAAACGTGAGCCATGAGCATGAACATGAAAAACAACACATTGTATTTTGGAAAGTAATATCGCATAGTTTGGTGTGTAAAGTGTGCCATGTTGTTCATCAAAATGCACTATATTGTTGTGCAAACTGCATCACTTTTGAATGCAATCGATTTGGATGCCGCCAAACGAGAGGTGGGTATTCGACACATAGAAAATGTAGGCAAAGTAGCCATCATCAGCAGGTGTGATGAGAACATCGCCAAATCCGTAGTCACCCGGTGATGCCATGTTGCCCTCACAATAGTCTTTTATTCCTAAAGCATAGCGCAATGTTGCCGAAGACTTGTCTTCTCCCGTGACACTATTGAGATTGGCTGCATCGAAAAGATAGACGGTTCCGGGCAAACCCCATGTGGGCCAATAGCCTATTTTGAAGTTCACCAAATAGCGATTGTGGTTGAAAGTGCACATATCGAGGGCCGCACTGGTGTGTCCCCACGACTCTCCTTTGACCAAATTCGTGGGCGTTTGCCAATCGGCTAAATAATACATTTGGTTGGCACCATCAGCATAATAGTCGGCCACGCAGCCTGCATTGCCTTGCGCATCGGCTGCCACAACCTTGGCATTGCCGCCCATTCCACCCCAAGGATTGATGCCAAGCTCCAGCACTTCGGGTGCACCCACGGTGCCATTGGTAATCTTCCAGCGTACCACTTTCTTGGTATTCAGCGGCGTTGCCACGAGAACGGCATCGTGATTGAGGTCGCCCTGCACGCTTAAACGGGCGCCAAGGGTAACTCCTAAGTTGTTATGATAGGTGATAAACGGTGTGGGAGCGCCGGTCACACTACCCGTCTTATAGATCTTTAATGTTTGTCCATCGTCGGCAAGGTTGCAGATCAGCATGTGGTTTGCATGGTCACTGGTGATGGCACCCGTGGCATTTGCGCTGCCTAAATTGATTGTACCCACCTTGCTTCCGGTTGCTTTCAGGAAATAGATTGGCGCGCTACCGTCGCCCACATTGAGGACAACATATTTGCCAATCACAGCTAAAGTGGGGTGCATATTCTCTTGTGTTTGCGTGATACCCAACAGTCTTAGATCGTGAGAGAACAGTTCTTTCTCGCTCCCCACGGTATAACCTACGCTGATTTTTGTAGGAATGCGCTTCACAACCTGGTAGACAGCCTTGTCGACTCCGTTGTCGGCTGTCACCGTAAACGGCACAGGGGTGTTGAAGTTGTGCACGCCTTTGGGGTCGGGAGAGATGGTGGCATGGGCATCAAGCACCGCTTCTGCCGTGGCATGTGAGAGGTCATCGAGGGTGATAACCGACACACTTTTATTCGTTTCGTCAATCACTGCCGGGATACTTCCGTTGACCATGAAACTCTTGATGGCACATTTGTTGGAGCGTGTCTGTTGCCCCGAGATGGTGATGTGACGCTCGTTGCCATAGGGGTCGGTATAGGTGAAAGCGTTTTTCTTCGTTAAGTCGAGCAGCGTTAAGCCCGGATTGATTGAGCAATTATTCTCCAACTTCGCCGTCACCTTCATGGCTTTCAACGCATCGGCCGTTGAATTGTCGCTCTCTTCAGGATAATAATAGGGGATAGGAATAACATAGTCTGTTTTTTCTTCGTTGCTATTGATGATCCATTCCTTGGCCACTTTGTCTTTATATTCACCCGAAGTGAAGTAAGCTGTAAGGCTTGTGATGCCCGCCCGATGGGCTGTTGGTGCCACATGTTCTTCTTCTGCGCAATTCGTTAAGAGCGATAGCGAGGCGAATGCCGCACAGCAACATATTAAGTTTATCTTTGTTTTCATAATCAATGCTTCTAATTATTTCCATTCTGAGAACTGTTTCATCTCTTTGTTCGTATTGAGTTCGGCAAGAGGAACAGGGAAACGGTTCATCTTCTGCCGGTAATTCAGGTCTTCATTGTCGACCTCAACATACAGATAACGATAGTCATTGCCACTCTTTACAATCTTCAAACCGTGGCGACGGATGCCGGAAAGTTGCGTGGTTGCTAATCCCCAGCGGCGCATATCCCAATAATAGAGTCCTTCGAAAGCCAGTTCTATCTTGCGTTCATGGCGCAAAGCGTTGAACGTTTTCTCGACGGTTGTGAGGTTTTGCAATTCAGGAAGGTTGACACCCGGGCGCTTTCTCACCTTATTAATATAGGTGGCTGCTTCGGTAAGGTCGTTGGTTCGCAGGCAAGCCTCGGCGTAATTGAGATAAACTTCGGCCAAACGGAAGGCAATCCAAGGCTGTGTACTCTTGCTGTTTGCCTTGTAATCGCGCTTCTCATCCAAGAACTTTCGCAGATAATAGCCCGTGGTTGTGCGCCCTTCTGTGATGGCATCGGTCATCCATGTGGCCCATCCGTCTTTTCCACCTACAAAGGGTTCGATGGTTCTGTCGCGCCATTTGGCTCCGTTATAGAGGATGGTAGCTGCAAAACGAGGCTCCAACTGGTCATAAGGTGGTGTCTGAAGGGTCCCGTAAGAGGCATGCCATGCCGTCCAATCGGCTTTTCCTCCGGTCTTCAACTCATATTCTTCAACCAAGTCTTGCGTGGGCGTTCCAAACCCACCATGCGTAGGCATGCCCAACGAATGGTCACCTCCCGGGGCATAATAGCTGTCGAATGAATGGCCTGTATTGGCTGTATTCCCATAGACATAGGTGTAGATGGCCTCTGTATTTCCGTCACCTTTAAAGGCATCGGCATACTGATCGGTCAGCTTATAGCCCATGGCGAAGATTTTCTTTGCAGCTTTTTTCACCGCATCCCAGTTGTTACAATAGAGCATGGCACGCGAGATGAGGGCATAAGCCGCACCACTTGTCAGTCGACCTGTAGCCGATTGCTGCACCGGAAGATGCTCAGCGGCATAGTTTAAATCACTCAACACGTAGTTCCAACCGGCTTCTTCGCTGTCGAATGCCTTATCGGTTGCAATCTTAGAGAGGTCTTCATCGTAGAGAATTGCTTGGTGATAGCGTTTCAACAATTCAAAATAATACATCGCTCTAAAGAAGCGAAGCTCGCCTTCTAAGCGCTGCTTTTCGGCCTCATCAAAACCACTTGCATGGAGTTTTCCCAAGGTTTCGTTCACCCTTCGTATCTGTTCGTAGGTGGTTCCCCACACACCTAAGTAGCTATCTACATAGGAAGCAGTGAGCACTGTGCCGCCATAAGATACCTCATTGGGAATGAAACAGAAGGCATTATAGTTCATATTGCCGTATTTAAACTCGTCGGTCAAGCCCTCAGTCAGGCCGATGCTGCACTGATAGTCGCTGAAACTGCCTAAATTAGGAATATCTCCATAGAAATAGTTAATGGCCAATTCAGCCGTAGCAACGTCTGCCCAAACCAATTTTTCGGTCACTTTATCTGTGGGATCGATATTGAGAAACTCATTACAAGAGCTTGCAACAAGGGCCGTTGCGATGAAACTTATCGCTAAATATCTCTTTTTCATTTTCGTGAACGTTAAGGTTAGAATGTGATGTTAATACCACCTAAGAAGGTTCTTTGCTGCGGATAGTATCCGTTATTCACCGCAGGCGACTCGGGATCAATGCCCTTTGGCAGACGATCGAGGGTGAAAAGGTTGGAGCCTTCAACATAGAAACGAATGCGCTCAACGCCTATCTTTTGCAGTAAGGATTGGGGTAAGGTGTAGCCTATCTGTGCCGTTTTCAAACGAACATAATTCCCTTTGCGCATCCAGAAGGTGGAAGCCAATCCGTTATCGCCGCCATGTGACGTGGTAGAGAGGGTTAAACGCGGATAAGTGCCGTTGGGATTGTCAATGCTATAGGCATCTTTCACCAACCATAAAGGTGAATTAGCGCCCTCTTTGAATGTCTGACTCCAAATGGTATTGTCGTCATATCCATTATAATAGGTGCCCAACATGGATACATCAAACTTGAAACCGCCGGTGAATTGCGCGTTAAAGTCGAAACCATTCCATGTGCCACCGAGATTGAAACCCATCATGATTTGGGGACGATTGCTGCGACCTATGCGCGCACGGTCTTGCTCATCAATCTTCCCATCGCCATTCAAATCCTTGTATTTAATATCACCTAAGTTGGGTCTACTGCCGTACCAAGCCGAACGATCAATCTCTTCTTCAGAGCGGAAGAGCCCCTCTGCAACCCAAACGTAGGCTGCATCAACACTCGTTCCCACATGCTTGCGCCACTCTTGTGCGTTGGGTTCATCGAGATAGCGCAACCATTTGTTCTTCGCATAGGTCATGTTGAGGCTGGCTTGATAGCGGAAAGGCTTGCCCAACAGATTGACTTTGTTCTGATGAGACAGCGTCCATTCCACACCATAGTTGGCATATCGGTCGTGATTGGCAACGGTATAGTAGTAGCCTCCCATAGAAGGTGCCTTGTTACCACTCATCTCTGCTAAGATGTCATAGTTGAGATTATAGAACCAATCGGCCTCCATCGACAACATTCCGCCCCACAATGTGGCATCAAACCCTAAGTTTGTGGTGCGCGTTTTCGACCAAGTAAGCTCTGGGTTAGCCACATTCGAGGTGTAAAGCGAACTATGAACGTTGCCGTTGAAGATGCGGTTACCCCCGAAAGTGTAGGTGCTGAGGAACGAATAAGGCGAAACAGCATCGTTACCCAACAGACCTACCGAGGCACGCAGCTTCAAATCGCTCAACCACGACTGTGTTTTTTGCATGAACGACTCGCCGGATAGACGCCAAGCTGCCGAGAAAGAAGGGAAGAAACCCCAACGTTTGTTCGACCGGTTACCATTGAAGTTGTAACTACCATCATAGCGACCGCTGAACTCTACCAAATAAATATTGTCGTAATCATATTTCAAACGGAACACATAACCGGCCGTTCGGGTGTGTCTACTGTTGCCCGATTGCGAGCCAGCTGTTAAGGGAGTACCATAAGATAGCTCGGGAAGTCGCCCAAAAGGAACATTATCTGCGTAGGCAGCAAAGTTGGAAGACTTGAAGTCGCGCGCCTCAACTAAGAGCAAAGCATCGACATGGTGGCGGTCGAACTGATGGATATAGCCTGCGCTGAGCTGACCAATGAGCTGCTCAGTGGTATAGGAACCCTCGCCCACCTTATTCTTATTGATGCTCTCAGGGTCTTGATTGAGCCTGAAAGTTGCCGTAGCCAAATCGCGTGTATAGGTCTGATAAGCCGACCTTAGCTGCTTGTTACGCGAAGAAAGATAGTCATACGACCCCGTAGCTTTCAGCGTTAATCCCTGCAACCAGGGCGCATCATAACTGAAGGATACGTTGGTGTTGAGGTCGGTTCCACGCGTTTTCTGATAGCCCGACTCATAGATGGCAGCCAAAGGACTGTAAACAACCGACGCATTGTTGGGGATTGTACCCGTGTAAAGCCCTTTCCATTTCTCAGGAAGATAAGGTCTCATCATGATTGCTTGGTGGCCAATAGAGAGCCAACCGGTCTCCTCTTCCATGCCCAACGCATCAGAACCGCCCGAATTGAAGCGCGGTTGCGACTTTCGAGTGATGGTAGCCACGGTGCCAATAGCGATGTTCCAATCTTTACTCGGTTTGAAATTAAGGTTGGAACGCAGGTTGTAACGGCGGTAATCAAAGTTGGCAATGTTGCCTTTTTGGTTCATAAAACCGCCACCGACATAATAGTTGCTGTTGCTGCTTCCACCCGAAACGGCAACATTATGCTTGATGAGCTGGCCCGTTCCAAACACCTTGTCGATGTAATTCACGTTGTCCCAGCCATCGTTGGGGTCGTCGTTGAGCATTTTTTCAATATCGCCTTGCTTAAAAGTGGGCACATAATCCTCACGACGGCGAATGGTTCCGTTGGCTAATTGGTCCATCATTTGCGCCATATTATAGTAGTGAGCATATTCAGGACCATTCATAAATTCGGGGAAGTTGGCATTGAGCGACACGCCAAACTGGCCGTCATAGGCCACGCGAGGCTTGCCAGCTGTGCCCTTTCTTGTCGTCACAATAATCACGCCTCCGGCTGCATTCAAGCCATAAACAGCTGCAGCCGCACCATCTTTGAGCACCGAAATGCTCTCAATATCATTGGGATCTACGTCGTTAATTGAGCGTGGAATGCCGTCAACAATGTATAAGGCTTCCATGCGCGAACCACGAATTCGAAGTGCCGCCTGGTCGTTTCCGGGCTCTCCCGAAGTCTGAACCGACGTCACACCGGGCATCTTTCCACCCAACAAACTCGACACATTGGTAGAGGGTCCCTTCAGCAATTCGTCGCCTTTCATGGCGGTTACGGCACCGGTGAGCGATTGCTTGCGGGCCGTTCCATAACCAATCACCACCACATCTGCCAAGTTAGTGTGATCGTCTTGCAAGGTAACATCGATAGAGGTTCGGCCATTGCACTTCACTTGCAGCGGCTTCATGCCCACGTATGTGAACGTGAGTGTGGAGGCTTTTTGGCTTCCTCCATTCAAGACATAGTAGCCTTCCAAATTCGTTACGGTGGCGTTCTTAGGATTATTGTTCATGATTACGGTTACACCAGCCAAGGGTTCGCCGGCAGCATCATGCACAAAACCTTTCACAGTCGTTTGGGCTTGTCCACGCAAGGCGGGGAGAGCCAACATCAATACCACGAGCCAAACGAAGCGGCTCACAGCACAACGGTACTCGTTTTTCGCTTTTTCTTTCATAGAACGTACATTGTTTAGACCGCACAAAGTGCAGAAATAGTCTTTACTTCATGACGCTGCAAATATAAAACAATTTTAAATATGTTCCAAATTAAATGCTATTTATTTTCATTAGTAACGATAAATAAATTATTTTAGTTATTTTGATAGAAATAATAGTGAAATCATTTATTTTTAAAAAGCTACTGTTTTATGCTGTAATCTCGTGCATATTACAGGGCAATTGCTATGCTTTTTGTCCTTAATTTGCATGCTTTTACGCGCGCGTACCTATTTATATTATCCACCAAATAGCGCACCTGCGCACAAAGCCCTTTGCAAAAAAGACGGCGTTTTTAAAATAATTAACAAGCAAAGTCATAGTAAAATTTATTTATTTATCTATATTTGCAAAGTAAAATAAATTATTTATTACAACTATAGTGAAAGAAGTTGGCAACCCATCTGTCGCAACCTGGACCGAAGCTCAACGTGCGTTGCTCCACCAATTCATATTGCGTGGCCGGCAAACCATTGCCGAATTGGCGCAAAACTTAGCCGTCAGCGTGCCTTTTGTCACCAAAGCGCTCAACGAACTCATTGCCTTAGGCTGGGTTTGTGAGGTGGGACGAAAAGAGAATTACGCACGCCGCGCCCCGCGATTATACTATTTAAATGCCACCAAAGGCTACTTTTTGGGCATCGACATGGGGCATCATTGGCTCAGTCTTCGCATCAGTGACTTCTGCGGAACGATGGTCTATGAGCACACACGCGTGCCTTTTTACTATGAAGACAGCCCCGCTTGCTTCGACCATCTCCTGTCGATTGTCCTGGATTTTTTGCACGCAACGCCCCTTTCTGCACAGCAAATCTGCAGCGCCTGCATGACGGTTGGCGGGCGTGTTAACCCTGAAGCGGGCACGGCTTACAACATTTTCACCTCCTTAGACGGGGCATTAGCCGACGCCTTAACACAGGGTTTGGGCATCGAAACCACCATCGACAACGACACACGCTGCATGACTTATGGCGAATGGCTGCAAGGTTGTTGTCAAGGTTTGCGCCATGTGGTGTTCGTAAACGTGAGCTGGGGCATCGGCATTGGCATCATTATCGATGGCAAGCTCTATGCCGGGCGGTCGGGTTATGCCGGCGAAATGGGCCACATGCACTGCTATAACAACGACATTATTTGCCATTGTGGCAAGACAGGCTGCATGGAGACCGAGACTTCGGGCGTTGCTCTTCAGCGCAAAGTGATGCAACGTTTGCGCGATGGACAGGTGTCTATCCTGTCGAACACCCCCGAAGACGAGCTCTCTCTGCAAGCCATTTTGGACGCTATTCAGCGCGAAGATGTCTTGTGTATCGATGTGTTGCAGGAAGTAGCGGCCGAGTTGGGCAAGAACTTAGCGGGCATGATTAACATTTTCAATCCCGAAATGCTCGTCATTGGCGGCGAACTCTCGACGACGGGCGACTATCTTTTGCGCCCCATTCAGATGGGCATTAAGAAATATTCGCTCAACAAAGTCAGCGAAGACTCCATCATTGCGCTGTCCTCCTTGACCGATTGCGCCGGCTTGGTGGGTGCTTGTCTCACGGCAAGAAGCCGCTATTTGCATATTGACAACTATCCGTCGCATCCCAAACAACGTCCCACGCACAGCACATAAGATGAAGAAGGGCTGAGCAGCTATGCAGCATGGCCATGCAACGGCCCATTCATTTCCATATAGTATCTATCAAAACAGGTCAACATGGCAACGGCCCATCGGGCAAAAGCTGTGGAAACCTTCAAATCAACAACAAGTAACACATGGTTAACCGCAGAGATTTTTTAAAGCAGTTAGGTTTAGGGTGTGCCGCATCATTGCTCGCCCCCTCTTTGTTATGGGCTAAAAACAAGCGCCCATCGTCAGCATCTGTCGGCGCATTGTCGACCGACAACAGTCATTATCTCGTGCCCAAAGCCAACGGGTTGCCCATCACAGGCACCTTTTTAGACGAGATTTCGCATGATATTCCCCACCAAAACTGGGGCGAACGCGAATGGGATGCCGATTTCAAAAACATGAAAGCCATCGGCATCGACACCGTCATCGTGATACGGTCGGGCTACAGAAAGTTCATCACTTACCCCTCAGCTTATCTGCTAAAGAAGGGATGTTACAAGCCATCGGTCGATTTAATTGACCTCTTTTTGCGCTTGGCCGATAAATATAACATGAAGTTTTATTTCGGACTTTACGACTCGGGGCACTATTGGGACACAGGAGATATGTCGCATGAAATACGCGATAACCGCTACGTCATCGATGAAGTGTGGAAGAGTTACGGCCACCACAAGAGCTTTAAAGGTTGGTATATCAGCACAGAAATCAGCCGAAAAACCAAAGGAGCCATTGAAACGTTCCACACGATTGGCAAACAATGTAAAGACATTTCCAACAATTTGCCGGTGTTTATCTCGCCATGGATTGACGGAAAGAAGGCCGTTATGCCTACCGAAGGGCTGACAAAAGAGCAGGCTGTGAGCGTAGAAGAGCACGAAAGAGAGTGGAATGAGATCTTCGATGGCATTCATGATGTGGTCGATGCCTGCGCTTTTCAAGACGGACATATTGATTATGACGAGTTAGACATGTTCTTTTCGGTCAACAAAAAATTGGCCGATCGCTATGGAATGCAGTGCTGGACGAACGCAGAAACATTCGATCGCGATATGCCTATACGCTTCCTTCCGATTAAATTCGACAAACTCCGTCTGAAATTAGAAGCGGCTAAACGGTGCCATTACGATAAAGCCATCACCTTTGAGTTCTCACATTTCATGAGTCCTCAGTCGGCTTATCTGCAAGCCGGGCACCTTTATGATCGCTATAAAGAATATTTTAATCTCTAACCCTCACCTTATTCTATTGCATTGCACTATGAATTCAAGAACCGTACACATGGGCTATCTCTTCTTTTTAGCCCTCATCGCCGCCTTAGGTGGTCTGCTTTTTGGCTACGACACGGCCGTTATCTCGGGCACTATCGACCAAGTGAACACGCAACATCGCTTAGACGTGGTGCAACAAGGCTGGTATGTGAGCAGCGCCCTTGTGGGATCGATTGCCGGAGTGGCCGTTGCCGGCTGGCTAAGTGACCGCTTTGGCCGCAAACCCATCATGTTTTTATCGGCCTTTCTCTTCACCACTTCGGCCTTAGGTTGCGCCGTTGCCGCCAATTTCTCCATGTTAGTGGTGTTCAGAATCGTTGGTGGTGCAGGCATAGGCATCATCTCTATCGTCGCACCTATTTATATATCGGAGATTGCTATTGCGCAATACCGGGGTCTTATGGTGTCGTTATATCAGTTAGCCATCACGATTGGCTTCTTAGTTGCCTATGCCATGAACTATGGTTTGCTGCTCATTTCTCAGCAAGGCGCGATAGAAACGGGCTGGCTTCGCTTCATTTTCGTCGATGAAGTGTGGCGCGGCATGTTGGGAATGGAGACACTTCCGGCGCTATTCTTCTTCATCATTATCCTCGCTTTGCCCGAAAGTCCGCGCTGGTTGGTGGTGAAAGGCCGACTAACCGAAGCCGAAACCATCTACCAACGCATCTATGTGGCGCGTGAAGCCATTGCCAAACAGATTGCCGAAACGCAGGAAACCATTGCCAAAAGCGTCGAGACATCGTGGCGTTCGCTCTTGCAACCGGGCCTGTTGAAGGCCATTATCTTAGGTGTTTGCATTGCTATTTTGGGGCAATTCATGGGCGTTAACGCCGTGTTGTATTATGGTCCGTCTATCTTTACCAATGCAGGTATGGACGATCCGCTCTTTTGTCAGGTGTTAGTCGGTAGCGTTAACATGCTGACCACCATCATTGCGCTGTTCATTATCGACCGCATTGGTCGCAAAAAGCTCATCTATTATGGCGTTTCGGGCATGATTTTGTCGCTCATTCTCATTGCCCTTTACTTCCAATTCCACGACCAATGGCAGCTTTCCTCCTATATGATGCTGGCGTTTTTCCTATTCTATGTGTTTTGTTGTGCCATCAGTATCAGCGCCGTTGTGTTCGTTTTGCTCTCCGAAATGTACCCCAATCACGTGCGAGGTATCGCCATGAGCATTGCCGGTTTAGCCCTTTGGGTGGGCACATTCCTAATAGGTCAGCTCACACCTTGGTTCCTTTCGGCCTTCACTCCCGCAGGCACTTTCCTGTTCTTTGCGCTGATGTGTCTGCCCTATCTGTTCATTATCTGGCGCTTTATCCCCGAGACGGCGCGCATGTCGTTGGAAGATATTGAGCGTTATTGGAGGAAAAACGCATGAAACCCATTGCGCAACAGTCTCCACAACGGCAGCTCTCATGGCGCAGGCTATGGCAAAAAGGGCTGCTTATGGTGCTGCTTTTAGCACCGATGGGGAGGCTTATGGCGCAAAAGAATGCAGAGAAGCCAACCGACAACACCGCCAAACACATCATCATGTGGGTGGATGCGACGGCCAATTTTCAAACTTTCAGCCACCCCGACAGCATCGATTACTACGTCAGGAAGCTCCATCTATTGGGCTTTACCGACCTTGTTGTCGACGTTCGGCCTGTGAGTGGTGAGGTGTTGTTCAACACTTCGTTGGCTCCTAAGCTGCAAACTTGGAAACAATTCACACGCCCCGACTTCGACTACTTGGGGCGTTTCATCACCATTGCCCACGCTTTTGGCATGAAGGTGCACGCCGCAATGAACTGCTTTTCAGCAGGACATAACTACTTTGATCGCGGTCCTATTTACACCAAGCATGCCGAATGGGCTTCCGTTCAATACACGCCTGCCGGGCGATTGCCCATTACACAGCAGAAAGAGAAGTATGCTGCGATGGTCAATCCCTTGGCGAAAGGCTATCTCCCCCACATGAAAAAGCTGTTAAAGGCTTTGCTTTCGGCCTATCCAACAGTAGATGGTGTCGTGTTAGACCGCGTGCGTTATGACGGTATCGAGGCCGACTTCTCAGACACTTCGCGCCGTGCTTTCGAAAAATATATTCACCATCGCGTGGAAAAGTTCCCGCAAGACATCTTCACTTGGGTGAAGAACGATGCCCAACAGTGGGTGGTTCGGCCCGGAAAGTGGTATGCTTTGTGGATAGAATGGCGCGCGAAAGTCATCCATGATGTGATGGTTGCGCTCCGAAAGCAGGTGAAACAAGTGCGTCCCGAGGCGCTTTTCGGCACCTATACCGGCGCTTGGTATCCCACTTATTATGAGGTTGGCGTGAACTTTGCCCATCCTTCTTATCACCCTGAGCGCGACTTTGCATGGGCCACACCACGCTATCACACGACAGGTTATATGCCTCTCATCGATTTTTACATGGCGGGTAACTACTATCCCACGATAGAACAGCCCAAGAATGCCACCGATGAGGGCGCACAATGGTACTCTGTTGAAGGCTCATGCCGCCAACTACGCCGCCTTTTATGCGGTCATCCGTTCTATGGTAGCGTGCTCATCGACCAGTTAGCACCACAACCTGAAAAGATTAGTCGCGCCATTCAAACAAACCTTTCGCTATCCGATGGCGTGATGCTTTTCGACATTAGCCATCTCATTGCCCATCCACAATGGTGGAACGAGGTGGAGAAAGGATTGCAAGGCTACGTGCAACACCCCTCAAAATAATAAAAATCATTCAAAATCAACACATTATGTTAGGAACACAAGAAATTATTATCATCGCCATTATCATTCTCATTCTGTTTGGAGGTAAGCGCATTCCCGAACTCATGAAGGGCTTAGGAAAGGGCGTTCGCTATTTTAAAGACAGCGTGAACGGTGTGGATGCGCCCGAAGAGCAGCAGCCTTCAAAAGACAAACCAGCGGAGACGCAGCACGATGAGCCCACGCGATGAGATGACATTTTGGGAGCATTTGGAGGAGCTCCGACGCGTTTTCATCAAAATCATCGTGGCCATCGTTGGGTGTGGTCTCGTGGCTTTCTTGCTGAAAGACGAGGTGTTTCGCCTGATTTTAGCCCCCCATGCCCCCGATTTTCTGTCTTATCGCCTCTGCGAACAGCTCCATTTGCTGTCGCAAAACGAAATAACCACCACGGCATCTGCCATTCAATTGGTCAACACCACGCTCACAGGACAGTTTGCTATGCATGTGAAAGCGTCGGCCTATGTAGGTTTCATGGTGGCATCGCCCTATGTGTTCTATCAGCTTTTCGGCTACATTGCACCCGCTTTCGAGCCCGCTACGCAACAACGTGTGGTGCCTATTGTGGTGAGTAGCTTTGTGATGTTCTGCATAGGTCTTGCGTTTAACTATTTTGTTATCTTCCCTTTAACGTTCCATTTCTTAGGAACCTACCAGGTAAGTGGCAGCGTTGAGAACCTCATCACGCTCAACTCCTATGTAGACACGCTGTTAGTGTTGAGCCTCCTGATGGGCATTCTCTTCGAGTTACCTTTAGTTTGCTGGCTCATGGGGCGTTGTGGGCTGCTCACAGCCTCCACTATGCGCCGTTATCGCCGCCATGCGGTGGTAGCAATCGTGATCGTTGCCGCCATCATCACCCCCACTTCCGATGTCTTCACCCTCGCAGTTGTCTCCCTCCCCATTTGGCTTTTATATGAAGTCAGCGTGCTGTTGGTGCCCAAATAACGGCGCAATATCAGGCAAATGACTACAGATGCGCGTGCATGACGGGCTCTTTCGTCCCACATGTGCCGTTCACATGGCAACCTGATGGGGCTAAAATCGACCATAAAGGCTTAAAACGACAAGCCTTTTTACTTTTTTCTATGAAAAACAAAATTATCTTTCCAAGGGGAAGACATTTTGTTTTTTTTCTGTATTTTTGTTGGAAAATAGCCTGATATGGAATCATCCTACCTATTTTCTATCGGACATGGCAATAAAAGCATAGCGGAGTTTATTGCTGAATTGACGCAATTTGATATTCAATATCTGATTGACATCCGTTCAAAACCCTATTCAAAGTTCTATCCTTGGTTCAATCATTACGAACTAAAGCATGCTATATCCGAAACCCATCAGATTACTTATGCCTACATGGGCGACGTTCTTGGAGGGCTACCCAAGGAGGATTGCGGTTGTTATACCGACGGAAAAGTGGATTATAGCAAGTTAGCACAGATGGATTTCTTTCAAAAAGGGCTGCAAAGATTAGTGAATGCCCATCAACAAGGCTATAAAACCTGTATCATGTGCAGCGAAAGCGATCCCTGCATGTGCCACAGAACGAAGCTCATTGGCGAGGAATTGCGAAAGTTTGGCATCACGCTGCAACATATTTATCGCACCAAAGACGGACGAGTTACGCTGATTTCTCAAGCACAAGCGATGGCCAGTGTGCTCAACAATGATGGCAGAAAGACCGACTTATTCCATCAAAACGAAGAGATAAACCTCACTTCACGAAAGCAATATGTCTGACCTCGCCCTCTATACCATAGGCGTTTATGGCTCTACCGAAGCGTCGTTCTTTAAAAAATTGGAGCAAAACAACATCGACACCTTTTGTGATATTCGGCAAAGGCGCGGCGTAAGGGGGAGTAAATATCGCTATGTCAACAGCTTATACCTGCAAGAGAAGCTCAAAACCATGGGCATTGCTTATCATTATGTGAAGGCACTTGCACCAACGAATGAGATTAGAAGCATGCAACATGCCGACGATTTTGCAAAGGGTGTTGTGAAGAAAGACCGCACAACATTAGGCACAGCGTTCATTCATGCCTATCAATCGCTCATCTTGCAGCCCTTTGATTGCGAGGCTCTATTGGCCGATTTAAAAGCAGCGCATGCACAAAACGTTGTCTTTTTCTGCATAGAAGAATGGCCAGAAGCCTGCCATCGCTCGCTCGTTGCAACCGAACTACAGCAAAAATTTCATTTAAAACTTAAACACTTATAAATATGAATACCGTATTAATCGTGTCAAGAACGCAAATGTCGCATGGTGTTTGTGTGGGTGGCATCGTGGAAGAGACAAACGAATTTATCCGTTTGCACACCGATACTGGTGGCAACCTTACCACAGAAGTACCTTATCAGATTGGCGACCGCTGGCACATGTTGGTTGAACCCGCATGGAATGCACGCCCGAAGCCACATGTCGAAGACCGACAAACCACCGCCGTTCAACATCTTGAGAATATCGGTATGCAAGGCGTAGCCAACTTCATCAAGCAACATTGCAGCATCACCGAAGGCTGCATCACACAGTTATTCAATCACACACTTCAATTTTCCGGGCCTCACTTCTTAACGGGGGCTGTTGGAAAGGACCATGTTCCCGACCATAGTGTGGCCTTTTGGGTGGCCGACAAAGACCTCATGAAGCATGAAAAACCCTTTCAAGGTAAGCCGGGAGTATACTATTTGTATGGCAGCTATCGCATCAAATACGTTGGTTTCCAAACGCCTTTAGACTGCATTCCGCAAGGAACAGTGCTTAGAATGTCGTTAGCCAACTGGTGGAAGAAAGGAGATAGCGACGAGGAACGATGCTATTTGCAACTGTCGGGCTGGTATGTATAGGTTTTATTTAGGGTGATAAGACTCCACATCACCTAAGTCTTATCGCAGTCAGCAAGCCTGACTTTCAGCACACTCATTGCAGCCTTTCTGTAGTTTTATATCACCCTCGCTACCTAAAAGCATCGTTATTACGCGGCAATTAGCATCAAATTGCAAGGTAATCACAATGAGATTGCGCGGTAATCTATGCTATATTGTGTGAGCCTTTCTACCCCATCAGGGCGCGATGAAGAGAATATTCCGGGTTAAAATAATTTAAAATTATTGTAATGCTAAAAATATTGTATAGCTTTACACCCATATTACTAACTTAATTGTCAACCTTTAGAAAAATGAAAAGAAACATCATGAAAGGAACTTTCCTGCATAACGGACAGTTCATTTGGATGGAAACAGACAGCAGTCCTTCTTAAAAGAAGCCTGATGTGGCACATCTGTGTCCAACATGGATTTGCCCCCAACACCCCACTAATCAACAACAAAGAACTATCCATCTGCCTAAAATCTAACGATGCAGTCAAAAGATCTTTTAAATCAGATGCTGTTCCGCTCACTCTCGGGCGCAGCTTTTTTGCTCCTATCGCCCACTTTACCCGCTAAAGTGTACGCTTTTACGCCGCGATTGGATGCACATTCAACTATTATTCACGCCATTTCGCCTGCCGATATGGCCAGTTTATCATCAACTCCTCACAACACGGTGCCGAAAATTGTAGGTATTGTGACCGATTCGAGTACGGGAGAACCGCTCATTGGCGCTACCATTAAGTTGGTAGGCAGCACTACCGGCACTGTAACCGATACTGATGGGCGCTTTGAAATTCGTGCTGCGAAGGGTGCAACGCTCGAAGTTTCGTACTTAGGTTACACCTCCAAGAAGGTGAAGGTGACCGATGTGAAGGTGCTTTCGATTACCCTTTCAGACCAAGCGCAAGTGTTGGAGGGTGCCGTAGTCACAGCCTTTGGCACGGCACAAAAGAAAGAAACCGTCACAGGATCGATTCAAACCGTTCGCCCAAACGACCTGAAAGTGCCCGCAACGAACCTTTCTACGGCCTTTGCCGGTAGACTTTCGGGTGTGATAGCCTATCAACGCAGTGGCGAGCCCGGCAACAATGGCGCCAATTTCTTCATTCGTGGTATTTCAACCATGAGTGGTGCCACCTCGCCTTTGATTGTGATGGATGGCGTAGAGATTTCGCAAGGCGACCTCAACGCTATCGACCCCGAGATTATTGAGAGCTTCTCGGTGCTGAAAGATGCCACCGCCACCGCCATGTATGGTACGCGTGGTGCCAATGGTGTGCTGATTATTAAAACCAAATCGGGTGCCGACCTCGACCGTCCTGTCATTGGATTGCGTGTGGAAAGCTGGGTTAACACGCCGACAAAACGCCCGAAGATTGTCGATGGCGTGACGTTTATGCGCATGTATAACGAGGCTGTGACCAACCAACAGTCGGGCGATTTGCTCTACTCGGAAGACAAAATCAACGGCACCCTCAAAGGGCTTAACCCCTATGTCTATCCGAATGTGGATTGGTATAAGGAGCTATTCAAGTCGGCAACATGGAACCAACGTGCTAATTTCAATGTGCGTGGCGGAACGGCAAAGATTACTTATTTTATGAATATCAATGCCAGCCACGAGACAAGCATGCTGAAAAACGTGTCGAAGAAATATTTCTCGTATGACAACACGACGAGTTTCATGAAGTATGCTTTTCAAAACAATGTGGATTTTCATCTGTCAAAGCAATCGTTGTTGTCGTTGCATCTGAACGTACAAATGAGCAACATGCACGGCATGCTCACCAATTCGAATGGCGGTGGCGTGCAACAAGTGTTTGGAGCTATCATGGGAACCAACCCTGTTGATTTCCCTATTATGTATCCGAAGGGCGATGATGATTGGTATCATTGGGGTGCTTTGCAAGCAGGCAATTACAATCCCGCGAACCCTATGGCCGCAGCAACGACAGGTTATAGAGATATATTCTCGAGTACTGTAGTGGCTAATTTGAACTTTGAGCAGAAATTGGATTGGCTGACCTAAGGGTTGGCGTTCAAAACACTGTTCTCTTTTAAGAACTGGACGCAGAATTCAAAGTACAGAGTGCAAGACTACAACCACTATCAGCTCACGAGTTATGCTCCCAACCCTGCGGCAGAGGGTGGCTATGACTACACGGTTGCGCCTATTGGTGTGCCACAGAAATACTTGTTAAGTAATTATTTTTCCACGAATGGCGACCGCAAATACTATTTTCAGGCCTATTTAGACTACAATCGCACGTTTAACGACCACACGGTGAGTGCGATGGTGCTGTTTAATATCGACGAGTATAACCAGAATGTCAACAGCAACTTCCTGTCTTCGTTGCCCAAACGTCGCATGGGATGGGCCGGAAGACTCTCGTATGACTATAAGCATCGCTACATGGCTGAGTTTAATGTGGGTTACAATGGTTCAGAGAGTTTCGCCAAAGGCCATCGTTGGGGTTTCTTCCCTGCCGCTTCTTTGGGTTGGAATGTGGCCGAGGAACCGTTCTTTAAGCCGCTTAAGAAAGTGGTGCAACAACTGAAACTACGCGGTTCTTATGGTTTGGTGGGTAACGATCAAGTGGGTAGTGCCCGCTTTGCCTATCAGGCAATCGTCAACTTAACAGGTGGTGCAGGCTACAATACGGGCTATGGTAACCAGCAAAGACTGTTGACAGGCCCATCATTTACGCGCTTTGAAAACAAGAACCTCACATGGGAAGTGGGTCGTAAACTTAATCTCGGTGTGGATTTAAGCATCTTTGATGTGCGCCTCACGGTGGATGCTTTCCGCGAAATACGCAGTCACATCTTCCAGGCCAAAGGCTCTATTCCTAACTATTTCGGCACGGCCAACACCGTGATTTATGGCAACTTGGCCAAGATAAAGAACTGGGGTATTGACCTTGCAGTGGATTATGGCAAGCAAATCAACAAGAATTTGTCGGTGGAATTCCGTGGCACATTCACCTTTGCCCGCAACAAAGTGCTTGAATATGACGAGGCAGCCGACACGCGTCCTGCATTGCGTCAGGTGGGAAGAAGCCTCAACACCTATTTAGGTTATGTGGCTGATGGGCTTTATATCGATAAGGCCGATATTGCAAATAGCCCGCGTTCGACCTTGGCCAATATCACAGTGGCACCGGGTGACGTGAAATATGTTGACCAACCCGACCAATATGGCGAGCGCGATGGGAAGATTGACGCCAACGACCGCGTGCAGATTGGCCACCCCTACGTGCCTGAAATTCTCTATGGTTTCGGTCCTTCTATTGCGTATAAGAAATGGGATTTGTCGTTTTTCTTCCAAGGTCAGGCCAACGTTAGCTTGATGATGTCGGGCTTTGAGCCTTTTGGTACGCAGAGCAAAAACAACGTGTTGCAATGGATTGCTGACGATTATTGGCGCAAAGACTATCAAAATCCGCATGCTGCTTATCCACGCTTGACGAAATACAACAACAATAACAACATGCAATGGTCGACCTATTGGTTGCGCAATGCTGCTTTCCTGCGGTTGAAAAACCTCGAGGTGGGCTACAAATTTAAGTTTGGTCGTGTGTATGCCAGTGCCAACAACGTGTTCTGTTTGTCAGCTTTCAAGCTTTGGGATCCCGAGGCTGGCGGTGGCGCAGGCATGTCTTATCCACTGCAACGCACGTTCAACATTGGTTTACAACTAACTTTTAAATAACGCATTCTTATGTCTAAAATAAATCTATTCTATCGTTTTCTCATCGCCGCAACAACCGTTTGCAGCTTCACGGCATGCGACTTCTTAGATATTGTGCCCGATGAGAATGCTACAGAGAAGGACACTTACTCGGATAAAGACAAGGCCGAGAAGTATCTTTACTCTTGTTATGGCTTCTTGCCTCAATGCAACATAGCGCAAAACTCGCTCGACTTGCTCACGGGAGACGAGGTGGTTTCGTCGTTTGAGCACGAGACATTTGCATCTTTTCCAAAAGGAAATTTCACGGCCAGCAATCCTGTTATCTCCTATTGGAATTGGTTTTTCCAAGGCATTCGCCAAACCTATATGTTCTTAGACGCTATCGATAAGACCCCGGGATTGGACGATGCCATGCGCACAGACTACAAAGCGCAGGCTAAATTTCTCATTGGTTACTATCATTATTTGTTGGCACGCTGCTATGGTCCGATTATCTTGGTGAACGAAACACCCGATTTTGAGACCCCGGTGAAGAACTATGCACATCGCAGACCCTATGATGAATGTGTGGAATGGATATGCAACAAGCTCGACGAAGCAGCGGCTAACCTGCCCGCAAGCCGCCCACAAGTGCAATATGGATTGGCAACCAATGTGGCAGCCAAGGCGATAAAGGCGAAGATGTTGCTCTATGCGGCATCGCCACTCTTCAACGAACAGGCGCCCACTTTGTTTGGTAACATGAAAGATCCCGACGATGGTACACCACTCATGCCCGCAGCTTACGATCCCAATAAATGGGTGAAGGCGCGCGATGCCATGAAGGAAGCCATCGATTTGGCCGAGGCTAACGGCTATCATCTCTATACCAAGCAAGACCGATATATTGGCGATGCGAGCAAAAATCCTTATCCTGTTGCCGGTCCCGAACACTGCATGCGCTTGCTTTCGTTGGACTATCAGGAGGTGAACCCCGAAGTGTTGCTGGCTGAAACGCGCGGTGAGGGCTGGTATGGTGTGCAAAACAAGTCGATGCCTTTCAACAACTCGGGCTCGGCTTGGAATGGCATTTGTCCCACATGGGCAATGCTCAATCGCTTCTATACCAAGAATGGACTGCCTTGGGACGAAGACCCGGCCTATAAAAACAACGACAAATTGCAGGTAGTGACGATTGATGCGGCTCACGAAGACGAAGGGAAAGTGGGCGAACAGACCATCGCTTTCAACCTCGATCGCGAGCCACGATTCTATGCTTGGGTGGCCTTCCAAGGTGGTTATTATGAGCTTCAAAATGATCCTACAAACCCTGCTTACACCATGAGCAATGGACAAAAGAACACTTCTGACTCGCGTTTGGTGTGCGACTTCCTGTTAGGGGGCAACTGTAGCCGCGGAACTGTGTCACAACGTCGCCCGGGTAACTATTCACCCGGTGGTTATCTCAATAAAAAGTTTGTGAGTCCCAACACTGTTGTTGCCTCATCGGGTGGTGGATCGCGCGAATATGCTCCCTTCCCGGTCATTCGTTTGGCCGACCTTTACTTAGGTTATGCCGAAGCATGTGTGGAGACAGGCGATCTGCAAACCGCTAAAACCTACTTGAACAAAGTGCGTGTGCGGGCCGGTATTCCCACGGTTGAGACCTCATGGGCACCCACAGGCATTGCACTTAACCAAGCCAAATTGCGGCAAATCGTGCGACAAGAGCGCATGGCCGAGTTCTATTTAGAGTGTCAAAACTTCTGGGATATGCGTCGTTGGATGTTAGCCGAGCAATATTTCAACGTGAAAGCAAAGGGATTGAACATTGATGCGACAACCATGCCACAGTTTGCTACACTGAAAGATATTCAGTTTGAACGCAAATTCGAAGCGCCCACGCAGTATCTTTTGCCCATCCCCATCGACGACATCAATAAAAATCCACACTTGGTGAATAACCCCGGTTACACGGGCGACCACCGAAAGTAATCACTTAAAGCAACGAAACAATATGAAAAAAATAAAACTTTCGCTCATGATGTTGTGCGTCGCAGCTTGCTTCTCGGCCTGCTCTGACGACGACAAAGGGCCTGCACCTACCAACATTGATAGTCAAACACTCACCTATGACAAGCGTCCCGGTGGCCTTGTCATTCGTTGGACCATCCCCGAAAATCCTACTTATAAATATATTCGGGTGACCTATCAGGTGCCAGGTGAGTCCACACAGCGCATGCGTTTGGCGAGTGTCTATAGCGATTCCATCTTCATCGACAACCTTTTGGCACGCTATGGCGACATTGTCTATCAGCTGCAGCCCATCTCTTCTGGCGGTGCTGAAGGAAATACAGTCAGCATCACGGCACAAGCGGGTGAAGCGAAGAAGACCATTCTCGAAACCTATAAGGACCGCATCGATTTCGATATTCACCACGTGTGGACCGATGATGCCGAAACAAGCGAAGGACCACTCTCGGCACTCATTGATGGAAACGAGAACAATTTCTTCCACATGAGCTGGACTGCGCCGAAGCCTTTCCCCCATTACATCGTATTTGACTTGGGTACACCGCGCAAAGCGTTGCAATTTCGCTACGTATGTCGCAAAGGAGGTGGCCGCGACAACCCCAAAGCCATCGATGTGTTGGTGAGTGATGCCTTCACCGAAAGCGCTGCTACCTATACCAACGAAACGGGAACGCGCAAGTTAGCTTCGTTCACTAACCTGCCCGCTGATCAGCATGCAACGTATGAAACCAACCGAACCATTAAGAGCAAGAAACCGTTCCGCTACGTGTGGTTCAAGATTAATGGTTCTACCAGCAACCAACAGTGGGTGGCTTTGGCCGAATGGCAGGTGTTCAAAGTGCGCGAAAAGGTGATCGACCCCGAGCTCAACGACACCACCATCATCGAATATTAAAGCGCGCCTATCAACAAATTACGTCGGCACTTGCAGCGAAGCAAGTTGCCGACGTTTTTCGTTTACCACGCACTGCAAGCAGCATCAAGCGAATGAAGTGCTGTTGTTCGGTATACACAGGGGTTCTTAGAACCACGGTACATGCTTTTTTACCGCACTAAACACACCGTTTATGGGTGGGTATGTCTATAGAAAGGCATTCGGGTGGGCACACAGAGGGCATCCCTATCACCGCCATTTGGTATCATTGTGTGTACATGTACGAGGATACGTGGTAGGGGATTACACCATGCTCACCATTCTAACGGCGATGAATATGACGCTTTTGTAGGATGAATGGATAGATTGTTTCGGCGATGCGGGCGGCTCCTGTGGCTGTAGGATGGATGCCATCGGGCTGCACATCGTTGGAGGTGAGGCCTGCAAGCTGGTGCAAATCGATGAAATCGCAATGCTTTTTCCGAGCCACTTTGGCTATGATGGGCGTGATAGCATGCACGAGCACGCTGTCATTGATGTTCCATGTGGGTTTGAAGGCAGGGATAGGTGTGGCTAAGAGGATGCGAGGATGCGAGGGAAGCTGCTGCAAGGTGTCGACCATAGCCTGCAAATCGTGCTCAAAGGCAGCGCCATGTTGCCAATTTTCGGGTTTACTATCGTTTGTTCCGAGCTTGATGATGACGATGTTTGGTGCGAAATCGCGTGCCATCTGCCAGGCCAGCTCGCGCATATAAGGTCGATCTCCGCTATTGAGCAGCGTGCGAGCACTCACGCCAAAGTTGCGCACATAGTAGTTCTTGCCCAATAGTTGCTGCAGGCGTGCGGGGTAGCTGTGCACATCGTTGAGGTCGATGCCCATGCCATCGGTGATGCTATTGCCGATGCAAGCCACACGGATGGATCCGACTTGAGGCGAAGGAAGGGCTTTGAGCCAGGCCGAAAGGTTAGTGATGAGCTCGCTATGCAACGTGTCGGCAAACGCTTGCAGCAATGCTTTGCGCTGTCCCGGATAGATATGTAACGCACAAGGATTGCCTGCTTTTCGCATGGCTGTGTAATAAGCTACACCATTGTTAACAGGCGAAATCTCGGCATCATCGTTGGCTACCAACACAATAGCGGGCGGCGTGAGATGGTTTTGCACTGTGAACGGCAACTTTTTCTGCGGCGGTGTTGCCAACAGGGGCGACAGCATGATGGTGAAGTTTGGTCGCACAGCCCACGGCGCTTCGCACGATTGGCGTGCCACAAGAGCACCCTCTGCCCCACAACCCATCATGCCAATGTCGTCGGGATTGAGATGCCACACGCGCGAACTATCGCGTATGAGTTGCATGGCACAGTCGACATCAGCCGTGCTTTGGCTGTTGTTGAGCACAAAGAAAGCGATGCCTCGTTGCGTGAAATAGACGGCCATGTGGCGCTCTTCGGGTGTAAACACCGCCGTATGGGGCGCCGTTGTACAATAGAGCACAGCACGTCCTGAGGGATGTTGCGGCAAAAGGAACGGCATGCGAAAGGACTCTCCCTGATGAGCGCTCGCAGATAGACCCACCGCACACCATAGAATGATAAAAAGATGTTTCATTTGCATGGTTCAATCTTATTCAAATGGCGTTCGAAGTTCTATACGATCAAGGCGTCTCGGCCGAAAGTTCTACGTCGAAGATGCCGCCCTTGCGAAGGACAAGCGTCTCTGTGCGATAACCTTTCAGCGAGAAACGCAACTGCTCTCCCTCGTGGGCTGTGATGCGATAAACACCGCGTGCGTCGGTGAAGACCGTTTGTTTACCGGCCTGCACCTTGACACCTGCCATTAAGAATGCCTGCACATTGCGCACCACGCCCTGCACGCTGATGCGTTTTCCCATGGGTTGTGGATGCGTGTCGTTCATGTTTCCTGAAGTTTTCAGCATATTGACTGCCCCGACATGCAGCGTGTCGCGCAGCAGAATGTCGGCTGAAGAAGCCCCAATCTGCACTTCGAAATCGCCGGGTTCCACCACGCGTTGCATGGCAGCATTATGCAAATAGAGGTCGGCAACGGGCAGTTGCAGCGTGATGGTTTTCGTTTCTTCCGGTTGCAACGCACACTTTTCAAAGCCAAAGAGCTGTTTGATGGGTGTGGCTACCGAACTCTTCATGTCGCGTATATAAAGCTGTGCCACTTCTTTCCCCGCGCGTTTCCCCGTGTTTTGCACCCGGAATGTAACCGCGATGGTATCGTTCTCGTTGGCTTGTTTCTTCGAAAGGACAAGCTGACTATATTTAAATGTAGTGTAAGAAAGGCCATAGCCAAAGGGATAAGCAGGATAAGGGTCGGCAAACACATAATCGCGGCCGGGCTTGTCGGGCGTACCTTTCTTATTATAATAGCCCTTATCGGTGGGCAGATGATTGTAATAGACGGGCAACTGTCCCGTAGCTTTGGGGAACGAAATAGGCAGACGTCCCGAGGGATTGAGCTGTCCAAACAGGGCTTGTGCCAAGGAAAGGCCGGCTTGTTCGCCGCCATACCATTGCACAAGTAGCGCATTGGCCTTATTTTTAAATGCCTCAGTGAGCAACGGACGCCCTGTGACCATGACCACAATGAAAGGCTTCCCCGTGGCAGCAATGCGTTCAATGAGCTGTTGTTGCACGCCCGGCAAGGTCAAATCGGATAGATCATAGCCCTCACCACTCGTTGAAGGTTGCGACGGACGCGCCAACAACATGCTCTGTGTGCCCACCACTACCACGGTAACATCGCTCTGCTTGACCAACGCCACCGCCCCATCTATAGAGTCAGTGTTTTGTGAATAGTAGTCGCATCCCTTGGCATAGCGCACCTTTGCTTGTGTGCCAGCCACTTGTTGTATGCCGGCCAAGGGGGTGATGCCATGCCGGTTGTCGGCCGTCCATGAATAATCTCCGAACTGCACTTGCGCGGCATTGGGGCCCACCACTGCGATGCTGTGCAGACGGTTGAGGTCTAACGGCAGGAAATGGTTGCGATTTTCCAACAACACAAGGCTCTCATCGGCCAACTGTTTGGCTACAGTTACGGCCTCGGGTGTATGGATTTGTTGCCGCCAATGCAGTGTGTCACTTGCCAATTCATCGAAAAGTCCTGCCTCAAACTTCGTGTAAAGCACATGTGCTGCAGCACTGTCAATGCGCGCTTTATCCAACAGTCCTTGTGCAATGAGCGTGGGAGCCGTGCGGTAATAATCGCTCCCTGCCTCGAGATCTACCCCCGCATTGATAGCTTGTTGTGCTGCTTCAGCCTCGCTGTCAGCTGTGTGATGGAAATAGCGTAGCATAGGAATTGAGCCCCAATCTGAATAGATATAGCCTTTAAAATGCAAGCTATCGCGCAGCAATGTGCGCAGAAAAAAGGGCGAAGAAGTGATGGCTTCGTTGTCGTAGGCACTGTAACAATTCATCACCGAACCGGCTTTTGTGTGGCGAATGACATATTCAAAAGGTTTGACATACACATCGAACAGCTCGCGCTGTCCACCTTTTACGGAAGCCAGATTGAGTCCACCTTGTGGTGTTCCGTGGGCAACAAAATGCTTTAGTGTGGGTATTCCGCCACGGCTTTGAATACCTTTCACATAGTTATACCCCATGCGCGAAATGAGATAAGGGTCTTCACCAAACGTTTCTTCCACGCGACCCCAGCGCTGTTCGCGTGCAATATCAAGGTCGGGTGCCAACACTTGCCGTGCCCCTATCGCACGCATTTCGGTGCCAATGTGCTGTGCCATGCGAAAAACGAGTTGCGGATTGAACGTGGCCCCCTGTGCAATGGCTTGTGGAAAAATGGTGCAACCGTCCTGCACAATGCCGTGAATACCCTCGATAACGGGGATGACGGGAATGCCGAAGCGCGTGCTGTCGGCGGCATTTTGTTGGATGGTGCTCACTGCTTGCCGATATTGTGTGGAGCTATAAGGAAAGGCTTCAAAACAACCAAAGGACATGCCATGGGTGTAGTTGTTGCGCAACTTGGCTAAATCAACGTGCCCGTCGGTGTTATAATGCTTGAAATGAATGTGGCGCATTTGTGCAAGTTTCTCGTCAAGCGTCATGCGTTGGAGCAAATCGTGTACGCGAATAGCAGATGGTAGCGCCGCATTTTGATAAGGAAGAAGCACAGCCTTTAGCACACTATCTACCTGTTCGAGATAGTTTCCCGTGGGTGTTGTAGCTGCCGTTTGTGGAGAATCTGCCCATTGTTTCTCCATAGCAAAAAAATCAATGTGGGGCATTTCGCCCGTGTTAACAGACTGATAGAGCGCATGGAAGAACTTTTGCCAACGCGGTTCGTAATAGCTTTTCAGCAAACCCGCCCACTCTTTGTTGGCGTAATCGTGCACACGAGTGGCCGCACTATCGGGTCCCCAATAGGTAATGAGCATCTTGGCGTTGTGTAATGCTTGCTGCTTGTCAGCAGCGGTGACACCATAATTTGCTGCCTGCGCTAACCAGTTGCCCAACAAGAAGTGGGCATCGGTCTGCAACAAGCGGTCTTGTAATTGCAGCAAATGCATAAACGCCTCACCTTTTTCGTGCAACAGCGCGGCATCTTTGTTGTGATAAGCCTGCATAGCTGCTGCATAAACATCACGTGCATGATTGGCCATTACCTGCCGAGCAAGGTCGACTAAGTCGTATTGATAGGTGGCACTGCCCTTATATTGGTCGGCCGATCGACGGAAAAGTCCCAATGCTTTCTCTAAATCTTTGGGATTATATTGCATTTGTTTTGGCCCCCATGTCGACACACTGGTGACATGAAGTCCCGGTCGTGCGCAGAAAATCGATTCGAAAGTACCTTCGCCTTTGATTTTAAACTCGCCGTAGACCGAGTGCGAAAGGATGTGCCAAGCTTGCACAAGCGACTCATCAACATGCCCATAACGATAGGCAATGTAGTCGCGCAACAGACGATCTAAGTCGGGTGTAGTGGTATACCATGCCGTCTTGAGCGCCAAATCATAAACCACAGGATTGCTGTTAATGCCTTCGGGCAGAATGCCTATACCTTGCATCACACCATTCTTTGTCTGCGAAAAAGCACGGTGGGGCTCAGTAACCAACACCGGAAGTTGCCCACCCATATCGGTCTTTCCGCCGAAATGATTTACACTTCCCCACAACCAGGGCGTGCCACCAAACTCATTTGAGCTTTCCCACGAGGCAGCAATCTCGCCACTAAGATTAATCAACAACACATGTTGCTTGTCTAATTTCGAAAGCAACGTGGGCGAAGGGTTGTTGTTCCAACCTTGCAACACCCATTTTGCGGAGGGGAAATAACGAAGCATGGTCTGCTGAACAGCTGCGGCAGTGGCTGCCACATCCACACCCTTTGTGTTGCCTCCTTCATGAAAAAGGTCGCCACCAAGGAATTTAAAATCGCGTCCATAGCAACGTATTAGGCTCTCATAATAGGCCTTTGCCACTTGCTGGAACAGGTCTTTATCAGACGGAAGCAGCATCGGTGGACGATTAAAATGCCCCCATCGCCCCTGCAAAACAAGCTGTGCGGTGGGGAACTTCTCCTTTAAGAAAGATGGAACCAGTCCAGGGAAGCCTTGAACAACGGGTTGAATGCCCAGCGCTTGCATGCGTTGTAGCATCTTTCGTTGCAGCTGATAGCGTGCTTCTATGAGGGCTTCACTCATCGGTCCACCCCATCCTTCGAGATTTCCCATGAGCCACCATGCCGTATAACCTGGTCCAGGAATGAAGCGTTGTGCTTCGGTTTTGCTAAATCCTAATTGTGTAAGCGTCTCCATCCACACCTTTTCCATTCCCATGGGTGCCAACATTAAGTTGATACCATTGAGTGCCATCCAGTCAAGCTCACGCTCAAAATCGCTCCAGTTGTAAAAAGAATACGTGTAATTGTAGGTGCAATAGTTGAGCGCATAGCGATATTTAAATGGCGTTTCCATGCACACTTCGCCTTTGATGGGCACCAGTTGGAAGGTAGGAGGCAGGTTGTCAGCGTTGTGTGACAAACTAACATGGCAATAGGTGTTGAGATAATGATTCAAAGCCATGGCTGCTGCTGATGTCGTATTGGCTCGAATCAGCAGCCGCCCTTTTTGCATTGTGAGCACAAAGGCCTCTTTGTCGGAATGTAGCAAAGGAGCAAAAGTCACCTTATCTGTCAGCATTGGAAAGCGGCGTGCAACCAATTGGCGAACACCTGTGAAGTCAATCGCCGACACAGATAGTACAACTATCCAGCACAGCACAAACAGCGTGCAAAATCTTTTGGCTTGTTTTATCATTGTTTATAGACGCTTGGGGTAAATCTTTTATTTTAGTTTCACATCAACAAACACAGGATAGTGGTCTGAAACGGTCTTCGTTTCCTTCACACTTCCATTCATATACAGTTGCTTTACGACATGTGTTTGCTTCACTTCTACCTTATCTTGATGCGCCTTGTCTACCAGCACATAGTCAATAGTCTCATTGGGTTCATCGGGCAAACTGCCTGTTGTCGCACTGAGAATGGTGAAGTTTTGAAGCAATTTAGGGAAGGCCGAGACCTCAGCTTTCCACATTGGACTGTCATTTAAATCGCCGGCAAAGAACACAGGTGCATTGGGAAGAGTTGGAAGTTCGTGCAGCAACAGGTCAATACTGCTCTGACGATGGCGTGTTTCCAAGTCAAAATGTGTCCCAATGAAGTTGAATTGTGGGAATGAAATAAGAATTAATTTGCGCTTTTCATGCCCCGGGAGTGCCACTTGACGAATGGCAGTAGGCTGTAAAGTCTTCTTATACATCACGCCACATCCAATTTTTCCACCATCAAAAGGAGCCGCAGAACCGAAAACAATGTTATAATCATCTCCTGCAGCCTGCTGAATTTCTTGCAACAGATAGCGTTGAGAGCGCCCATTACATGCACTGTCAAGCTCCTGAATGGCAATCACATCGGGATGGAGAGCCTTAATCACTTCACCAAAATCGCGCGTATGCTCTTTTGTAAATGTTTTACTACTGGTGTTACTTTTACAATAAAAGCTGTTATAGGTCATCAGCCGAATTGTGCCCGGAGCCTTTGCATACTTATAATCTTCTGTCGGCTGTGGCTGAGGCTTAAAGTCAGGAATATTGGGATTGGGGTCGTTGTTTCCACCACATCCCAATATGGGCAGTGTGCTGAAGACAAGTGCTGTGAGTATCAATAAATGATGAAAAGAATATCGCATATTATTTTATAATTTTATTGTTTCAATACTTTTGTCAGCAACAAAGTAACGATAAATAACTGACAAACGCTTATTTTAAAATGATAAACCGAGTTAAACAACTCGCTGACGAATTCCCTTCGAAGAGAAATGCCAGCGAGTGTCTTATCAAAATACTAATTTAACCTTATGAGCCTACCAATTTGGATTCTGCTGTATTCTGCCACCATACAGCGTAATCTGATCTTGTGGAATTGGATAGAGATAATCTCTGTTCTCATTCCATGAGCGAGGCTTTGCATTAATATCATGCACTATGATATTACCTCCATGTATACCATTTGCCAATGATAGATTTTCTCCTAACTTTAAGAACACGGTAATTGATCCTAACTCTGGATATGTAGCTGCAGTTGGCGCAGTTGCACCATCATATACACACACATCTTGCGCATCACTTACCCCATCTCCATTCAAGTCAAGTATAACAAACTTCTTCACTGGGTCAAGTGCCGGGACATACATTCCCTTAAACTGTTTTTCGAAAGCTTTACCTTCCTTCCAACGCATAAGGTCATCATAACGGAAACCTTCATCAAACAACTCGACTGTACGCTCACGACGAATCTCTAAAATAACCCCTTTATTAGAGCCACTCACATTAGGATAGCCTGTTTCTGCAGCAGCTAAATAAGGGTCAGGATTTGCATTTGCCGTGGCCATATTAAGTGCAGGCATACCGACTCTTGCACGGATTTTCGTAATGGTATTGTCGAGATCGGTTTGAGTTAACGTCCCCAACTCAGCTTTAGCCTCAGCATAGTTGAGGTAAACCTCTGCTGTACGGAATAGCGATATATCATTATCAGACTTATGCCATGCATCAGAACTCTTTCCCGTCAGCCCTTTTATAATTTGATAACCAGTCATTGTCGACGAGAAATCAGGTGAGAGTTGATCCGAAGACCCTATACGAGTATATCCTGGTGTTACAATTGTCTGGGCTAAACGAGGGTCTCGATTCTGCATTTCCTGATAGAACTCCTTATGGTCATAATTAGGTATGTCTGTAAATCTTGTCCCATCGTTCATTAAATAGCTATCAACAATTTTCTTATTCATACCAGGCTTTGCCCCTGCACTAAGGAAATATTGATTAATGTTGTGTACAATATTGAGGCTGATATTATAGTTTTTCGCCAAAATCACTTCACCATTAATAGCGGAATTTGCTGCAAACAAATTCAGATAAGGTGTACTTCCTTGTGCATAAATCGTATAAGGAGCATGGCTGATAAAGTCTTGGGCAGCGTCTACTGCATATTGCAAATAAGTGGCATACCCATCAATACCATGATACTTTCGATAGGTTCCTTCATAAAGGAAAATGCGTGACTTCAAAGCTAAAGCAGTCCATTTTGTTACTCTATAGGTATTTTTAGCCGTCGGTAAATGCTGAATAGCGTCATCAATATCTGCTAAAATTTTCGCCATCAGTGTATTTCGATCTGTGCGACCATCATACAAACGACTATCTGTAGATGAGAGAGGTTCTTCTATCCATGGGACTTCACCAAATCTCTTAACCTTATTGAAGTAAAAATAAGCTCTGAAGAAATGTGCTACAGCATCATTTTCCGCTCTCGCACTTACATCTTGACAACGCGGAGAATACACCAAATAGGTATTGATATCGGCTAAAGCTCTCCAATCCCATCCACCTCCACTTGTTGGAACAGTTCTGGTTCCCAAAACCGATTCTGTTAAAGTTGTGGGAATGATGATATCGGCCGTCTCTCCATAAACATCTTCTGCGTTGGGAAAATTAGAATAAAACTTATTCGTAGCCACCTCTAATTCTTCTCGAGAATTATAGAAATTCTCGGGAGCTAATGATGATAAGGGAAACCTATCTAAGTTACAGCTCGAAAGTACTACGATAGACGCTATTAAAAATGTTATCTTTTTCATAATCGACTAATTAAAATGTTACATCAAGCCCAAATGCAAAACTCTTAGAATAGGGGTAAACATTTCCACTACCACCCTTTCCTGAAACTTGTTCGGGGTCAAGATATTTGCTGTCCAATTTTGAGAACGTGAAGAGGTTCTCACTACTAAAATAAATACGAACCTTATCAACTTTAACCTTTTGTGTTAAGGTTCGAGGGAGTGTGTAACCAAAGGTTAAGTTCTTTAAACGGCAATAAGCTAAATTTTGTAGGTAGCGGTCGTTAACCTTTGTAAGGGCTCCTCCATCGCGAGCAATTCCTCCTGCAGGACGTGGGAAATAAGCATTCGGATTATTCGTAGACCATACTTTACTTTCAAAATCAGTTGGTATAAACGAAGTATATACACGAGAATAAGGTCCCCAGAATGCAAAATTGTTGCCATCTGGATAAAAATATTGCTTACCTACACCTTGGAAGAATACTGAAAAATCGAAACCATTCCATGCTGCACGAGCAGAAAGACTATAATGATAACGAGGCAAACTATTACCTAATTTCACTAAGTCGCCATGATCATCAAGTGTTCCTTTACCATTATTAATCTTATGGTTACCATCAATATCCTCAAAGATTAAATCTCCAGCCTTGTTGGTAAAACGAGAACTAATAAAACTTTGGTCAACGCCCCTTGCAGCAGCCTCTGCATCGGTTTGATAAATGCCCTGAATCTTATAACCCCAGATTTCACCCCATTCCATACCTTCATAGTTACTGCCTAAGACTTTTGTCTGATTACCTGCGAATTTTACCAACTTCGATTTACTATCGGCAAGCGAAACAGTAACACCATAGTTGAAAGGCTTATTGTTTAAAGGGAATGCATCATTCCAACTCAACATCAACTCATAACCTCTTGTACGCAACTGCCCATTATTCTCTAAAGGAGCCGCATAGCCATAGACATTGGGTAGCGTCAATGATGCCGCTAACATATTCTTTGTGTCACGCTGATAGACATCTACTGTGGCCGTTAAACGATTATCCAAGAAGCCTAAATCTAAACCTAAGTTTTTGGTAACAATCTTTTCCCATGTAAGGCTTCCCGAAACAGGTGCAGCTAAATCTGCATAGTAGAAGAATTTATTATCAAAGAGATAATTTATTAAATTCGATTGCTTGATTTTCGCTTCTCTGATGTATGGATAGTAAGGATTACCATTTAGTTGACCATCAGTCACCTGATTTCCCAATGAACCGATAGAGAAACGCAACTTTGCATTATTGACAATCTTCTTAGCCGGCTCAAAGAATTTCTCTTCACTGAGCCTCCATCCTAAGGCAACTGATGGGAAGAAGCCCCAGCGATCACCAGCAGGGAAACGTGATGTACCATCATAACGCATATTGACTTCTGCCAAATACTTCCCTGCGTAATCATAACTTAGTCGACCAAAATAACCCAATAAGGCATATTCATATTGTCCACCTTTCACACCTCGTGCGCCTGTTCCTAATGCTAAATCATTTAAAGACATTGTAGGCAGGTCTTTAACATTCCCTTCTACATTCTGATATTTACCCGTTTCGTGGTTCAAACCTGCCAAAACATTCAAATGATGAGACTCTCCAAAGGTTTTTTGATAGGTAGCATACAAATCATATACCCAATACTCTTCTGTTGTTCTGATTTCTTTTAATCGATTCTGGAAGAATACCGTTGTCGCCTTTTCAAAAACATTCGGTTGTTGCGAATAGGTCATATTAGCTTGACGCGTCATCTTTTCTCTTAAATACGTGCGATAGCTCACATTACCTATTAGATGTAAACCCTCCATTAAAGTAAAGTCTGCATTAACAGCATAGGTCGCTTGTGTTCGCTTTACCTGTGCAAAACCATTCCCTTCACGCAGCATTGCTACGAAACCATTCGTCGGCTTATTCAAAGAAGGATAAACATTACTGCCATCAGGATTATAGGGAAGCGCATAAGGCAAAGCGTGTTGCCACATGTTATCAAAGTTTCCTCCATCTTCAAAATCATATCCTGCAGCTGTGTACTTCGATTTAAACAGCATTGCTGTGCTGGTGAGTTTCAACCAAGGCTTCACTTGAGAAGAAAGCTTCGTCATGAAGTTTCCTTTGGAATATTTATTCGGACTGATAGCAAAAATACCTGTATGCTTATTGTAATTTCCACTAATGATATAGTTAAACTTATCCGTTCCGCCCGAGATACTTAAGTTATGATCCCATGTAGGTTGCTTAAAATCATAGATATAGTTATACCAATCAAAGTTGCCATAATAATGATATTTTCCATCTGTACCAACAACTGTCCATGGACGAGCTGGATTTTCAGTCGTATCATAACGGCGAGCCTTCAAAGCATCATAGTCAGCCTGTGTGAATTGCGTATAGCTGCTATTATTCATAGCCATGCTAAAGGTATCAGCTAATTTGGCAGCCTCATAACCATTCGTTATAAAGTTTGTCTTCGTGGTTGGAGCCGACCAACTGAATCGCCCGTTATAAGTGATGTGTGCTTGTCCGTCTTTATTCGATTTTGTTGTCACAATGATGACACCAAAGCCGGCACGGGCACCATAGATAGCGGCCGAAGCAGCATCTTTCAACACCGAAATCGACTCGATGTCGTTTGGATTTACACGGTCGAGATCGCCCTCAACACCGTCAATCAACACCAAGGGCGCACCGCTATTCACGATTGAAGTCGCACCACGAATGTTCATTTTTGTGCTTTCTCCAGGTGTACCTGATGAGAAAGAAATGTTAAGGTTGGGCACCTGTCCTTGCAACATTTGGCCAGCACTGCTCACCGGACGGTCTTTCAATTCATCGGCGGTAACTGTGCTTACGGCACCAATCAAATTGGCTTTCTTCTTCGTGCCATAACCAATCACCACCACTTCGTCCAATCCTTTGGCCTCTTCGGCTAAGGTGATGTGCATCGCATTGCGTGCTTTCACCGTCTGTGGTGCAAAACCTACATAGGAGATGGTGAGCATACTTTCCGGATTAACCTCTAATGAGAACTCACCATTCACATTAGTTGTCGTTCCATTGCGCCCTCCTTTTTCAGAGATTGTCGCACCAATAATCGGCTCACCTGCGGCATCGGTCACCTTTCCTGAGATGGCTCTGCGACCCGCTTTAGCCGTTGTTGTTGATGCACTTGCAGTTAGAGTAATTTGATTACCTGACGTATGCGAACTCAGTCCGACAGCTTTACACAAGTCGTTCAGAATGTCTAACATCGGACGATTGCCCAAAGTGACAGACACTTTGTTTTGTAAAAGCTTTTGAACATCGGCGCCATAGAGAAAAACATAATTACTGTTTTTCTCGATAAAGTTTAATACGCCACCCACTGTTTGCTGCTCAGCAGCAACCGAATAATTCACATTTGTCACCCGATAGTTACCCAAAGGAGATGCAAGCATACCCAAAGGTGCCATCAGCAACAAAGCCGACAACGAACGTTGCATCATGTGCACGCGTCTTGTCTTTTGTCTTGATTTCTCACGCATATAATAAAATGTGGTTTAATAGACCTTTGAAAGAGTACTGCTTTGTACAGTATCAATACACTATGAAAGACGAACCATTTTTTAAAATCTATAGGTTACAATTCAATTTTTAACACTTTTCTTTCACAGAAAGGTAAACATTCCGTCACAAGAAAGTTTAAAATCGTTTATAAACCCGTACAATCATTGCACTTTTACACTTAAGTACGAAAAACTTGTTCTACTTCATTTAGCTGCGCACACTGATACAAAAGTCGCTACGCCCATCTACTTTTTTAGCTTATCAGGTGTATTTTGCCCACCGTTCCACAATAGTAAATATTTAAGGCCTATATATTATATAAGGTATATTAAAAATTAGAGACACATTTTTTGTCCATCTAAAATGCTGAAAAAACTTTTGCATGGACAAAAAGTAGAGGTCATTCTACCAGTGCCATAGCCTACCTATTCGTTTTAAAAACCTAATAATGTTACTTTGGTACACACATCACCCACTGCCAACATCGTTTCAGACATAGGACAAATAGTCTAATTCACCCATATTTGACGAAAAGGAGAAACCTCTTTCATCAATTGTCTTGAGCGTATAGCCTCTTGGCTCCGCTAATCCTCTATCTATCAACTCCTGGAAATCCTCCATTACTTTTTCCATTTCCTCTAACCCCTTCTCAGCATGTTTTATTTCTTTATACTGTTTTCTCATGTCAAGAATTGTTTTCTCTGCATTGCTCATTGTTATATAAATTTTCTTGTATGAATAAAAAGCTTGAGTTTAAAATGCTCGGTATATTCCCTTACTTGATTATAATACTTTTTAATTAAACCTCTTTCTTCCTTTCGTTCACTATAGTCTTCTATTTTTAGTTTCAGTTCTTCTAATTCTTCAATATTAATAGGGCGTCCATGGGTTTTCCATTGATTGTTATCACCCAAAGCATCGGCTATCTCTTCAGCCCGTCTTATTTTATCTTCTTCCGTAACTTTCCGTCCATCATGATGTGTATTCCAGTTCTTAAACTTATATTTAGCTAACCATCTTTTCAACAAGGTGATAGTCAATTCTTTTGCCTGTTCATAATGACGGAGCTCTGCTAAATCAAAGTCTCTCAGAATAAGGAATTCAGCATTTGTAAGCGTGTTATTTTTAGCCTTTTCTATCAGCTCATTTACTTTATCTAAATAGCCCAATGCAGGTACGAACCTCCCATCTTTATTTTGTACTTGAGGATCTATCGGTCCTAATACTGAAAAATAGTCCATCCAAATCTCATCTCCACTCATACAAAAAATTGTACCAGCGCTATAAGCATAATCAGGGACTATGAAAATAACCTTGTTGTAATGCTTTCAAATAATATTAACATACCTTTCAACAGCTGTAGCGCTTCCACCAGTAGTCGTTAATATCACAATTAAAGTAGCTTTTCTATGGCCGTTTTCCTCCAACTCTTCTATGATATCACACAAAGCATTCTCATTCCCATCTATAATCGGACCATAATAATTGAGAACATCCCCATCAAACTTTTTCTCTATCTCGCAAAGTGTTGCATTAAGTAACCCTTTCATTGCTTCATTGATAGAATTTTTCATATACTGTTTGTTTTGTTGTTAGGGTACAAATATAGATAAAAAATTTCAATTACGTGCCTATAAAACTAAAAACAAATATAATTTCCTCAAAGCAAAAAACTTACATTCTTAGAAGTGTTGAAGAGGCTTCTTCATTTAATCCCAATAGAAAAACAGAATGTGAAGGTCATTTATCAGAGATCGCAGAAGTAAATAATTATGAGAGGATGTAGGATAAGCGCTATGACCACCAAGGGTGTAGCATTGACTTATGTCAGTATCTCATTTATATTGTGCATGAATTAAATAGCTCAAAGAGCTTTTTCTTAAAATTTTGCGTACCTTTGCAGCCGTGATGAAACAAGGTTACACGAATCAACAGCTTGCTATGCAAAGAAATATCTTTGTGTTAGCATTCTTTTTGATTATTTATTTGGCTATTCCAAATAAATTGTTACCCCCCCCCCCACACATACCTATAGCCCATCTTTCTTCAGACAGATTCGGGAACAATATTTGTGTTTCCCCTGCTCAGATAGGATTTATACCGTTAGCAATAAGTGTTTTAACTCGCTTATTGCTAACACTCTCGTGCGTGTATTATTTCAGAAAAGAATAACTCATAAATAGTTAAATATATGGATAAAAAGAAACGGCGTGTTTATATTGCTCCCAAAAGTGTTATTTTCTCCATGGACGAATTACCAATTACTTGCACCAGTGTGCAACCCAATCTAAAGCAGCCAGGAGGTTCAACTCAACAAGATTGGGAGTCAGACCAAGACGTAAATATTGATGATGAGATTTAATTGTAGTAGCGATATGAATAAAATAAGATGGAAATATTGCGTATTGCTGTATACAGTAGTAGGTGGAATATTGTTCACTGCTTGTAGCAACCATGACGGCATAGAAGATAGAAAAGATGCCACCAAGGAGATAAAAGGCTCACAGTTCACCTTAACCGAGATTCCTTTTGGTGCTGATACTGAGGTGTCTACCCGTGCAACAGAAGCTGTAACAAAGACGGACACACTCAATCTTGGCAATGGCATTGAAGGCGAATTGACTGTAATGCGTGAGTCAAAAGAAGAAACAAAGGCTGCAACACGTGCTGAAATCAGCAACCAACACTTCACCATTAAGGCACTTTCTACAACAGGACAATTATTAGCTACACTAAAAGGGACTGTCAGTGGAACGGGATCAACGAAGACTTTCACGCCCGATACGGGAACACCCCATGAGATAGAGCTTCCACCAGGAACGTATACTTTTATATGTTTCAATGATGCTTTTACCGAGAGTGGTGCTTCTATTTCTGTTAATGCGGATAAAGCAGGTGAAGCCTTATATGGATACACTACACAAACAATTAGTGGACAGCACTATTTGGTGAACTTTGCAATGAAGCATTTAGCCGTTCGTATGCGGGTAGAGCTAACCGCTTATTGGGATATCAATGGCATTAAAGCTGCCATAGGAACGCCAACAGGACATGGATATTTAGCTTCATCCAATATAACAGAGATGGCATCCATGGCGAATACCCCTGTAGTAACATCTGAATTGACGCTCCCCACAGTAATGACTGAGGCTTCTAACTACACGTATACATCGACTTCGGATTATCGTTATTTCTTAGCCTCACCTGATTTAAGTGGTATTCAATCAGTGGGTTATTATTGTAAATTCACAGCAGGTGCACTCTATGGAAGGTCTGTTGTAGGGAAATCATTAGATATTGGTGCCATTTTACCTACTCGCATGCAACCAAATGAGTCGTATAAAATAAAGGTTACGCTCTATTATTCTTATCGTTATCTTTTCCAAGATGGCAGTGTGGCCACCTTAGTGCAAGGTAAACGTGCAGGAAAAACGGCTGTTGCCGCGATGATTTCCAACAATAAGGCCATGGCTTTGACCGATGCAGGTTCAGCATGCCACTGGAGCAACACACAAAACTCCGTTCAGACCACACACACTTCGACAGACTTTAATACGATTTATCATGATATGGATGGCTTTAATCATACATGGGCTGTATCACATTCACGCACAGGCGTTGCCTTAGGAAACGACCTTAACTTTCCGGCTTTTTATCAAGCAGCACACTATACGCCCCTCAAGCAACTCACAGGTGCAGCTGGAACCACAACATCTTGGTATCTTCCTGCTATAGGAGAATGGGCTTTAGCTGCGCAGGCTGAAGGGAATTATAACCCAGCATCGTTGACGCGTTGGCCTGATACAAACACGCATCAAGCATGGAATGAACGCTTGATGAAAGTTGTTAACGTGCAAGCAGGTGGTACAACTCCAGTTTGGGGAGGTAGCTTAGGATGGTATTGGGCGAGCAATGAATATAGTGCCTCTTCTGGCTACCACATCATCACCTATCCTAACAGCTCCTATGGGTTCTACTTTGCTGCCAATCCCAAAGCTACACCTTTTATGGCAGTTCGCCCATTTATCATCAAGAATTAGCAGATAGATAATCCGTCTTTTTTAGAATGCCCACTCTCCGTGGGCATTTTTTATGCTGTTACATAAAAGGTGTCTTTATAGCAAAGGCACCATATACAGTGGAATATAGACAATGCCATCGGATAACATGACATCATCCGTATGGGTAACATAAGGCGTAGCGAGGTAATCGTGATACTTCTGAATACATTTTCTTAAAGAGGTGAGTGCATAACGTTTACCAGACTTCACCTCTATGGGCGAAATATTATGCCTGTTTGTGAGCTTTGACTTCGCAATCAAGAAGTCTATCTCCATGCGGTTCTCCTTATTCTCTCGATCAGGATTACTATAAAAATATAGCCTGTGTCCCGAAGCTACAAGCATTTGTGCCACGATATTTTCAACAATCATACCCTCATTCATCTCTAATTTCCCCAATATGAGTTTCTGATAAACCTCTATAGGCACGTTCCCATGCGCATCGAAAGCATGTGAAACCAGCAAGCCTGTATCTGCCATATAGCACTTCAGTGTGGTTCGCTCGTCATTCAAGCGCAATCCAATACTGGGCTCTGTAGTATTAAAACAGCAGTTTATAATCTTAGCATCGGCCAGCCATAAAAAGGAATCTTGGTAATTACGCATTCGTGTATCACAGCCAAGTGAAGATAAACTAAACTTCTTTTCATGCTTTTGAAGCTGCCCTGGAATCTCATCAAAGATGGCCATAACTTTCAGTTCGTTCCGATCTGCATATTTACGTATGTCGTTCCGATAAAGTGTTAAGATGCGATGTTTTATGGTCTCCACCTTCAAAAAATCTTGGGTATCCACATATTCCTGCACCGCTTGTGGCATTCCCCCTATCACCATGTAAAGGCGAAAAAGGTTCATTGCTTTACGATGCAACTGTTGTCCCATAGGCTCCTGATGCGAAAAGCAATCTTTTATATAGGTCATGAGCATGTCATTGCCCATAGCCCAAAGGAATTCTTCAAAGTCCATGGGGAACATCTCTACCACATCCTCTTCTGAAGGTATATTGATACCTTTTACTTTACTCCTAATACAGACTTGCGAACCCGTCTCTATATAGTCAAATCGCCCATCCATCACGAGAAACTTAATGGCTTCTCGCGCCTTAGGACAGTCCTGTATCTCATCAAAAACAATGAGTGATTGGTGCGGTTTCAGCTGTTTGTTATAGTAGAGTTGCAAATTCATCAGCAGACGATCTATGTCATCCATGTATTGTTCGAACCACTCTTTCACACTCTTTGGAGCAGTTGTGAAATTAATAAACAGATAAGACGCATATTCCGCCTTGGCGAACTCCTCTACAATAAAGCTCTTTCCAACCCTACGCGCCCCTTCTATCATCAAAGCACTTTTACCTTGGCTCACGTTTTTCCAGTTTTTAAGCTGCTCATAGACCTTTCTTTTTAGCATCTCCAATTCTCCTTTTTTATGGACTATTACACGAAATCAAACTTACGATGTCGTTAATTTTACACGAAATCAAGCTTTCTGTGCCTGCAAAGATACACGAATTCAAAGGGAAAGGCAAGTAAAAGTTGCCATCAATGGCCCTTTATTTTGCAACATCAGCGTTTTGAATAGAGAGCACAGCGCTCTTTCCTGTCCCCGAACCGAATGGATAAATCTTCCTTGCAACCACTTGCTTTCCGGCCATCCACAAGCAACTGAAGAAGGGTTCGGTTTCGGTTGTTCATTATTAATAGGTGTAAATGCTTTTTAATTGCTACTGAATAATGCCACAATCTCTACCACTTTACTCCGCAATCTATACGTTTTTGTGTAGCAATCTCCATCATTTTATTTGATACTAACTGAGCGAGTGGTGAAATCATAGGAAAAGATAGGGAAGCAATGCTGTACGAGTGATGTGTTTGATTACCCCATGTGGGTGAATGCAATGCTCCTGCATCGGGTGAAATGCGTGCACGGAATAAATTCCAAAAGGGATTCGCTTTTCCGCATTTGCAGTGTCATGAAAGCATGTAATGCGCCCATGTGAGGGTGGACATGGACGGCAAGGTCTTTTTATTTCTTTTCAAAAATAATTTACTTTTATGCTATAAAATAAAAATTTTTATTTATATTTGCATCGCTAACTTAAGCCATGCTACGCAATCTGCATGTGCATTAAAAGTGAACAACCATCGACTAAGGCCTGTCAGGCAACGCTCTCACAGCGGAAAGAAGATGGCACAGAGACCGACCTTTTGGTCAAAAAGCAATAAACTATTGAGAATTATGGATGCGCCTTATCATGAACTGTTGCTGGCTGCTGCCGGCAGCGAATTGGGATTTAATAGCTTGATACAATGTTTTTCGAGCATGCTCTATTCCCATGCCTATGGCATTTTGGGCAATAAGGAGATGGCCGAAGAAGTGGTGAGCGACGTTTTCTTTGAAACTTGGAAACGGCGTAAGCAGTTGGTCGAGCTCAACAATGTGCGCAGTTGGCTGTGTCGGGTGGTGCATCGCAAAGCCATTGACTACTTACGGCGCGAGAAACGGCGGGGAAACACCATCAGTGTGGATTATTTCGGCATGCAAGATTTCTTGTTTCCCGAGATGTGTACGCCTTGCGACACGCTCATTTCCCGTGAAGATTTGACTTTGCTGAATGCTGCCATCGAACGTCTTCCGCCTAAATGCCGCTACGTATTTTTCTTGGCAAAGGTAGGACACATGCCCTATATTGAGATTGCCGAACTGTTAGACATCACGGTTTCGACGGTGAATTATCACGTGAATTTCGCCATTAAAACGCTTCGCAGCACGCTGATGCGCACGCAACATTTTGCGTTGGCACGGTAGATGGTGCTCCATTTTCTCTCCACAAACACTTAACGATAACGATGAACAAGAAGATTGATGATATCAAATTTGAAAGCACCAACGACGAAATGGTGTTAGAAGACTTTGTGTTGCGCAGCGAACCCGAGGCGATAGATGTGGCAAACATCATGCAAAAGACCTATGCCAAGGTGTCGGTTGAGCGTCGTCATCTACGCAAAAGGCACCTTCTGCGTGTGGCTGCAGTGGTGGTTCCGTTGCTGCTTTGCGCCCTGTGGAGTGGCATTGTGTGGATGGAGCGTACGCAAAAGCCCGTGCAACAAGTGGCCGAACAGCTGCCAGTGATGCGGCAAATTGTCGTAGGACGCAACGACACGTTGCACGTAACCTTGCCCGATGGCAGCCGTGTGATTGCCAATTCGCGCACCGAGCTGTCCTATCCCTCCGTTTTTCGGGGGCACACACGCGATGTTTCGATTAAAGGTGAAGGTTATTTCGAGGTGGTGCACAATGCTAAACGCCCCTTTATTATCCACACCGATAACTTCGATGTGAAGGTGTTGGGCACCAAATTCAGCGTCGACAATTATGACAGTCATGCAGCAGGTGTAACCCTTTTAGAGGGATTGGTGGAGGTGGAGACACGCAACAACGACCGGGTGCGCATTCATCCCAACGAGCGTTTGAACATCTCGGGCGAGCAATTTGTGTCGCGCGAGCAAGTTTCGCCTGCCGATTATTTCGCCCATCTGCAAGGCATCTTGCATTTAAATGGCAACGAGTTAGGCGACGTAGCCTCGCGCCTGACCCACTATTTCGGGCAAAAGATTGTGGTAGATGGCAGCTTGCAGCATCAACGTCTTTATGGAAAGCTCATCATTCGTGACTCGATAGCGACGGTCATCAGCAATTTAGCCACCATCGCTGATGCACGAATGCAAGTGGGTGCCCACCAAATTCATCTGAAACGCCGCGCCGAAAGCTAATCCTTCATGCGGCATTTTGTTGCTGTTGCGTCCATAGGGCATAAGACGGCACTACTTTATTCAGACTATTAAACTTTATACCAACTTATATGCTAAAGAAAAGAAGACAAGAGACAAGACGCGGGCACATGATGCATTGCTCTTTGTCGACCTTGCTACTGCTGGCTCCTTTGGGCATGCTCGCATCGCCCTTCACGCCAAACCAGGTGGCAAACGTGGGTACAATTAGCACGATGCAACAGCAATCGTCGAAAGTAAACCAACGCACCCTCACGGGAACAGTGACCGATGAGCACGGTGAACCCATTGTGGGTGCTACCGTGATTGAACGGGGAAAGAAGACAGGCACCATCACCAATGCCGACGGTGTGTTTTCGATTGCCTCCGCACCCGGCAGCATGTTGACCATCTCCTACGTGGGCTTTTCGCCACAAACCGTAAAAGCGCACAACGGTATGCGCATCACACTGGCCGAAGAAGCGAAAGGCTTAGACGAAGTAGTGGTGGTGGGTTATGGAACGATGAAGAAGCGCGACCTCACGGGAGCAGTGTCAAGTGTGAAAGGAACCGACTTGGCTGTGGCGGGAGTTGCATCGGCAGCCCACATGCTTGCGGGCAAAGCTGCCGGACTTTATGTGCGGCAAAACTCGGCACAACCCGGTGGAGGACTCGATATTCTCATTCGTGGTGCCGGCTCAGTGAATGCCAGCAATGAGCCACTTTATATTGTTGACGGATTCCCTATTGCGAAACTCGACCAGCAAAAAGGTGGAAACGACCGCATGGATCCCGGCACACAAGGCGTGCTCAACTTCCTCAATCCCAATGATGTTGAGAGCATTGAAGTGCTGAAAGATGCTTCGGCAACAGCTATTTATGGTGCACGTGCGGCCAATGGTGTCGTGATTGTGACCACCAAACGCGGTCGCGAAGGCAAGGCTGTGGTGAACTATTCCTATAACTACAGCTATCAACATTACAGCGATAAATATGATGTGCTCTCACTACGTGACTGGATGATTGAGAAAAACAAGTCGAGTTGGGAGTACTGGATATGGGAAAACGAGGTGGGACCTTGGGGCACAAAGACCCTCGAAGCAGCGTTGGCCGCTCCGAAAGGCGGATTGGCTTACACGCGTCCTTATACCGATGCGCAGATTGCTGCCGCAGGAGAAGGTACCGATTGGGTGGGCTTAATCACACGCAATGGTCATGTGCAGGAGCACAATCTAAGCATTCAGGGCGGTTCGAAAGACACCCAATACATGATTTCGCTGAACTATTATGACAACAAAGGCATCATACGCAACTCGGGAATGAGCCGCTATACATTGAAAAGCAACATCGACCAGCGTTTCCTCAACGTGTTTAAAGCGGGTGTAAACCTGACACTCACGCGCATCGACAACGACAATACACAGTTGGGTTCGGCACAATATGAGAAGTCGGGCATCATCCGTTCGGCCGTACAAATGGGTCCAAACATCTTGGCTTACGACCCTGCAACGGGCACTTATCCCGTCAATCCGCTCTTAGGGACGCAGCCCAACCCCTACTCTTTGTTGAACAACATCGACAAAGGGCGCACCGATCGTTTCTTAGGCAATATCTATGTGGAGGCCAGACCGATTGATGGTTTGACCTTACGCGTGAATGCAGGCTTGGACAGAGCGAACATCAGCCGCAAGACTTACGAGCCAAAGAGCACCTTGTATGGTCGCAACTTGCAGGGAAACGCCGACATCTACACCCGAGACAACAACCAATATCTATTGGAGGCAACAGCCACATACGCCAAGACCTTTAAGGATATACACAAGGTTAACTTACTGGCCGGCACGTCATACGAGCAATTTAATGTGGAGAGTGTGAACTCGGGCAACAACAATTTCTTGCTTGATGGTTTCGGTTATAACAACTTAAATGCCGGAACGGGCACGAAAAGAGTGGGCTCAGGCTTCTCGAAAAACAAGATGGAGTCGTATTTCTTCCGCGTGAACTACATTCTTAAAGACCGTTATTATCTCACGGGAACGCTTCGTGCAGATGGTGCTTCGGTGTTTGCCAAGAACCACAAATGGGGCTATTTCCCATCAGCTGCCCTTGGATGGACCTTCTCCGAAGAACCCTTTATGAAATCTCTTGCATCGTGGTTGACGATGGGTAAGCTGCGCCTCAGCTGGGGACAGACGGGTAACTCGGATATTGGTGCGAATGCTTTTGCAAGCTATTATGCCCAACCCGCCTACAACCGCGGCGATGGAACGAAGCTCATTGGCGTGTTCCAAGGTAAATTAGAGAACCCCAACCTGAAGTGGGAGACGACCACTGAATGGAACCTTGGTATGGACTTTGGCTTCCTCGACAATCGAATTTTGGCCAGCGTGGAGTTCTATCATCGTGTGATTTCCGATTTGCTCAACTACAAACCGCTCAACTTTTACCACGACATTTCGCAGGTGATGGCCAATATTGGGAAGACACAGAGCACGGGATTGGAACTCACCCTCAACACAACGAACGTCAGCACACGCGATTTCAAGTGGACAACCAACCTCACTTTCACCACATATAAAGACCGTTGGAAGGAGCGTACGCCCGATTGGAAGCCCGCAGTATATGAAAAAGCCGACGATCCCATACGTCCTATTTATGCACGTCGCGCCGATCATATCTTGCAAATTGGCGAAGCTGCGCCGGCAGCACAGCCCGATTTGCGCCCCGGAGAGTTGGTGATTAAAGACCTCAATGGCTACAAACGCGACAGCAACGGGCAGCCCATGGTCGACGAGAACGGCCGTTTCATCCTGACAGGAGCACCCGATGGCAAGATTGATGATGCCGACACGGAGCTGATTGGCTCACAAGATCCTGGCTGGATGGCAGGTATGGTCAACACACTTACTTATAAAGACTTCGACTTTAGCTTCCAACTCAATGGCATGTTCGACCGCCGAATGGAAGATCCTACCGAGATGACCTACGGTTTAGGCGGCGGCGATGTGGCACGTTATGGCTACAATGCACTGAGCATTATCAAGAAACGCTGGACCTGGGACAACCCTTCGACCAAATACCCTTGCTCGTTTAACGGCTGGAACAACACCTACACGCACGGCGATTGGTATTATCAAAAGGCATGGTTTGTGCGCCTGTCAAACATCACATTGGGCTGGAGCATGCCCAAAGCATGGCTGACGAAAACAAAATACATCTCGCGTGTGCACCTTTCTTTGAGTGCCAGCAACCTCTTTTGCATCACACCTTATAAAGGATTGGATCCCGAAACCGACTATTACACGGCGGCCTATCCCAACGCACGCACCTATAGTCTTGGGGTGAACATCACATTTTAAACCACTTTAAAGTATTCCAAATATGAAAAGAACGAAAATAATATATGCGTTGTTGCTGGCTTGTGCGTCGATAACGCTGCCGGGTTGCTCGGACTTAACGCCCGTAGACTACTCGGAAATCAACCCCTCTAACTTCCCAAAGACCGAGAGCGACATCCAATCGCTGGTGCTTTCGTGCTACTTTCCGTTGCGCGGCAGCTGGTGGGATGGCATCTTCTCGACCTCAGAGCGCGGCGTCATGTTCTTGAACGATGCCACAACAGGCATTCTGACAGGCACCTTTGGCGAACAAAAGATGTGCTCGCAACTGAACTATTTCCCCGAATCGACGGGCATTACATGGTTCTATTACACCCGAAGCAAGGACTATGCCGAGGGCTATTCGCAGAAAATCAGCCGTTGCACCTTGGTGCTCGATGCCATTGCCAACAGCACTTTGGACAACGCTACCAAGCAACGCTACGAAGCTGAGGTGCGTTGTGCGCGGGCTTTCCTCTCGTATATTCTCTACGACATGTATGGTCCGTTGGTCGTAGCGCCGTTAGAAGTGCTGAAAAATCCGTTAGAAGAGAAACCGCTTCCACGTCTTTCGCGCGCCGAAATGGCCAAATTCATTGAAGACGACTTGCTTTTTGCCGGCCAACATCTGCCGCTTCCGGCCAACACCGAGTATGGACGCTTTAGCCGTGGCTTAGCCAAGATGTTACTCATTCGACTCTATTTGCACGAAACGGCCGATTATAACTATCCCGAAGGCTTGACCCATGGCGACAAATCCAATTATGACAAGGTGGTGACGTTGGCGCGTGAGCTGAAAGATCCGCAATATGGTTACGCCTTGCAGAGCGATTATAATGCGATGTTTGCACGCGGAGGACAGGGCAAAGACAACAAGGAAATCATCTTTGCGCTACCATGTTCGTATGAAGGTCCGTCGCTCAACCAATGGCACATGATGGTGTTGCCCACCGATTATGCCGGCCATGGCATGGGTTCGGGTTGGGGAACGGTCACCAGTACGTGGTATTTCTACGACTCATTTGAGTCTGGCGACGTGCGCAGACAAGGTCTTCTCACCTCCTATACGACTTCCGGTGGAACCACAGTCGACCGCAATACACCATCATCTCCGTTGGCTGCGGGGCCAATTCCTTTGAAGATAGGCTATGATCCCGGCGTGAAAGGCTCGGGAGGCTACACCGATATTGACATTGTGCTCTTCCGTTATGCCGACGTTTACCTCTCTTTGGCCGAAGGACTCTGCCAAAAGCAGGGCGCAACGATTACCGATTTGCACGAAGCCATCGACAATGTGAACGTCGTTCGCAACCGTGCCGGGCTGCCAAGTCTAAGCTATGCCAACTACACGCAGGCCGAAGATGTGCTCAATGCCATCTTGAAAGAGCGCTGGCATGAGTTCTGGTGTGAGAATGGGCAGTATCGTTCAGACATGATTCGCTACCATCGTCTCGTGCCATTGGTGCGCGCCATCAACCAATCTCCCTACGCAGCCGATTACAAAGAGCTCTATCCGCTGCCCTTAGAGGTGATTACCGATGGCAAAGGGCAGGTGAAACAGAACCCCGGTTACTAATCCCTGGCCACATCTATCACATGCCGTTGCGACGGAAAGGACGCAAAAATCTTTTGAAAAGCTTGCCGAACACTCGGCAAACCTCAAAAAAAGAATTTGCAACTTGCCGACGCTTCGGCAAACGATAAAAAAAGATTTTGGGACTTGCCCAACGCTGGGCAAACGTCAAAAAAATATTTTAAGATTTGCCCAAAGCTGGGCAAACGACAAAAAAAGATTTTGAGACTTGCCCAAAGCTGGGCAAACATCAAAAAAATATTTTGGGACTTGCCCAAAGCTGGGCAAACGATAAAAAAAGAATTTGAGACTTGCCCAAAGCTGGGCAAACGTCAAAAAAAGAATTTGAGACTTGCCCAAAGCTGGGCAAAGGCCAAAAAAAGATTTTGAGACTTGCCCAACCTTGGGCAAGGACATAAAAAAGATTTTAAGCGAAATTCGTTCGGAAAGACGGATGGAACAACATTAATTTTAAACATAACAAGATGAATAAATTGCTGAACATAGCGCTCTTGCTGCTCACGCTCTCGTGGGTTTCGTGCAGCAGTAGCGGGAATGACGACCCCAATCCTACGCCCAATGGCGGCGATGGGAGCCAAAACTTGCAGACGGTGAAATATACTTCGACGAAAGAAGATTTCTTCAATCCCGAGCGAGGCATGTACACCATGGTTGAAAGCAACCTGACAACGCCACTCTCGGCCGCACGCCTCAACACGGCAAAAAATGCAAAAGAGTCGCTCGTGCAGATTGTTTACTACCTAAAGGACCGCCGCAATCAGGCACTCTCGACGGCCGATTTAAACAAAATCACCACCGATTTGGCCACCGTTCGCCAAGCAGGTTTGAAGGCTATTCTGCGCTTTGCCTACTCTTCGGCAGCCACAGAGCCCGACGCTCCACTCAACATCATTGAGCAACATTTAAACAATTTGAAGCCTGTGATCGTGCAAAACAAGGACGTAATCGCCTGCGTGCAAGCCGGCTTCATTGGTGCTTGGGGCGAATGGTATTACTCTACCAACAGTTTAAACAAGACCACGGCGCGCAATGCCGTGCTGCAAAAGTGGTTGGAAGTGTTGCCAAAGGACCGTTGTGTGCAAGTGCGTACGCCGGCTTATAAGCAAACTTTCACGGGCATTGCTGCGCCACTCAACGCCACAACAGCCTATAAAGGCACGCCACAAGCACGCATCGCCCACCACAACGATGCGTTTATGGCCGACGAAACCAACATGGGAACCTATGTCGATGTGGCCAAGGACAAGGCGTTTGTGGCCGAAGAAGCGCTCTATACGCCTTTAGGTGGCGAGACAGCACGCCCCAATTCGAGCACATCTCCCAGCAGAGGTTCGGCTGCTTTGCAAGAGTTGAAGACGCTGCATTGGTCGTTCTTGCACGATGGTTACGACCCTGTGGTGCTGAAACAATGGGAACGTGACGGCGTGATGGACGAAATTCGCACCCATTTGGGCTACCGTTTGGTGCTCATGCGCGGTCAATATTCCACGCAACATGCACCGGGAAGCGAGCTCATCGCCAAGCTTTCTATCTATAACATCGGCTTTGCTGCGATGTATAACCCCCGCAAAGTGCAACTCATTTTGCGCTCCACTTCGGGCGATGTTTACGTGGCAACGCTGCCCGATGACCCACGCACTTGGAAGCCACGCCAAGCAACTACGCTCACCGCTAAAGTGGCTTTACCCGGCAATCTCCCTGCCGGCGACTATCAGTTGCTGCTCTTCTTGCCCGATGCCGAGCCTTCCTTGGCGGCACGTGCCGACTATGCTGTGCGCTTAGCCAATAAAAATATGTGGGAAACCAGCACGGGCTACAACAATCTTGGTGTGAAGATTAAGGTCGATGCAGCGGCAAAATTGCCACAAAGCACGTCGAACATCCAATTCATCAAACAATAGTTATGGAGACAACAACCCAGTCCTCGCAACCGCAACGCTTGCTTTCGCTCGACATTTTGCGCGGCGCCGACTTGGCCATGTTGGTGCTCATACAGCCCATTTTGTTCAGGGCGCTCAAGACAGCACACCCGGCTGAGGGCACCATTGGGCATTTCATCATGGGGCAACTGAGCCATTTGCCGTGGGAAGGATTTTGCTTTTGGGACATCATCATGCCGTTGTTCATGTTCATGTCGGGCATCACCATCCCCTTTGCCATGTCGCGTTACAAGCGCGGGGCACGCATTGACGGACAGTTCTATTGGCGCATTGCCAAGCGTTTTGTGGTGCTTTGGGTGTTAGGCATGGTGGTGCAAGGCAACTTGTTGGCCTTCGATTTGCGCCAACTGCACCTCTTTTCCAACACCTTGCAGAGCATTGCCGTGGGCTATGTCGCGGTGGCTTTCCTCTTTGTGTTTTGCTCATTGCGCACGCAAATTGTGGCTGTGAGCCTCTCGTTCATGGCCTATATCGCCATTTTTGCCCTTTGGGGCCATTTCGATTTCACCATCGATGCCAACATTTGCGAGGCCATCGACCGCGCAGTGTTAGGGCGTTTCCGCGACGGTGTGCAATGGCAAGGCGACACATGGCACTGGGATCCCACCTATCATTACACGTGGATCATGAGTTCTTTGAACTTCATTGTCACCGTTTACCTCGGCACTTTGGCGGGCTATCTGCTCAAAAGCACACGCACAGCCATGCAGAAATTCCGCTGGCTCATGTGGGGTGGCGTGGCGATGATTGCTGTTTCGCTGCTCATGCACCCCTGGATTCCCATCATCAAGCACATCTGGTCGAGCTCCATGACGCTCTTTGCGGGTGGCATCTGCTTTGTGTTGATGGGCCTCTTCTACTATATCATCGACGTGAAAGGCTGCCGTCGTGGCTGGATGTGGCTGCGCTATTACGGCATGAATTCGCTCGCAGCCTATTTCATTGGCGACTACATGAACTTCAAATCCATCACCGACTCGCTCTTCTTTGGCTTTCATCAATGGATGGGCGACTACTATGCTGTGTTGCAAGTCACGATGCACGGCATCTGGGTGTTGCTCATTTTGAAACTCATGTTCCGCTTAAACCTTTATATTAAAGCTTAAAACCCATTGATTATGTTTAAAAAATTATCAACTATCATGCTGGCAACTGCCCTGTTGGGGCTTACAAGTTGCAGCAGCGACGACGACAAGTTTGTGTCCAATGACAAAACAGGTCCGAAGCCAGGTATCGACCTGATGGTCGTTCCCGACAACTATAAATATGGCGATAAAGTGAGCATCACCGGCCTGCTCACCGACGATCGCAACCTCGAACACTACGAGCTTTTGCTGCTCAACAGCAAGGGTGACACCTTAGCCACAAAGTATCAGATGTTGCTCGGTAAGCAATTCAACATGGATGACTTCATTCAAATTCCACTGCCGAAGAATGCATCAACCGACGATTTGCGGTTGGTGGCGAAGTTAGACAACACACGCAACGGCGAAGCGGTTGAGACATTCGACTTGCCGGCCGTAGCAACTCCTTCGTTTGAGACGCTCAATTTGGTGCTCGGCAATGGCAGTATTGTGGAGCTTACCAAGCAAGGTGATGTCTTCACCATGCCCACCGAGCAGGTGTTCCCCGCCAAAGTAAAGGGCATTATCTCGACCACCACGAGCAAAAACGGTATCTACTGGGGCACGAAGCATGGCGAAATTGCCACCATGACCAACGATTCAATCACGATTGGCGGCGATGTCGAGTCATCGTTCACCGTCACTTTCAATCCCAAGACCTTTGAGCTTAGCTTCAGCGAGCGCCACGTTTGGAAACCCTTACCTGCCGCCGATTGCTACTATCTCTTGGGCACCATCTCGGGACACTGGCAAGATGGCGAGATTACGACCGAGAAAAACAAGATGCGTATGAAGGGCTTCGAAAGTCAAAACGACAGCTACTACACCTGGACAGCACCCGAAGGCGACGACCCCAACGTGGGGATGTGGGGACAAACGGCCGCAGGTGTGTTCCGCATGAAGCGCGGCGCCCAGCAAGGTTACATCCTTTGGGACGGCCAACACATTGTGCAATCGGCCACCGATGATGCGACAAAGAGCTTCCCTCTCACAGCAGGTGGCGCCTTTACCATCAAGACCAACTTCACAGCGGGCACGTGTACGAGCGTCGAAGTGACGGGAAGTGGCAAGTCGTTGCTCTTCACCAACAACAAAGTGGTGGTCAATGGCAATGCCGTTACGCCAACTATCGGCTTCTGTGGCCAGCAGTTGCATTTGAAAGCAGGCACGGCCTATATCTATGAAGGCACCATGACGCTGCAAAAGGGACAAAAGATTTCGTCGGATTTCGACCTCTCTTCCTACACTTGCAACCCCGATTTGTTCACCGGAGGCGGCAACGCAACCTGGACATTGAAGGCCAACACGGGCACCTACTATGTGCGTATGGATGTGTTTAGCGGCGCATTCTATGCGTGTCCTGTTGCGGGTTATCCCGATGTGCTCTATATGGATGGTTGGAGTTGGGCACCCACTCAAAACTCTACGGCTGTGGTATGGTCCGACGACAACGTGCTGCCCGTGGTACACACCACCGGCCATCGCTACGAAGCCATCTTCTATAACTTTGGTTGGGGCGGCGATGTGGCCTTCTATGTGGTGCATCCTTCCACCGGACACAAATATCGTTTGCCCAACGCTTTCTTCCCGGCCAGCTTGCGTAAAGATACCGATGGGTTCCACATTCCATCCGGAGCAGGCTACTATAAGGTGGTCATCGATTTGAAAGACGGCATCCATGTGGCTGCCGACGGCACGGTGACGGCCAAGGGAGATAACCATTTCACAATGGACTTTGTGGCGCAATAGCCCCACACGCACAGCAAACGCTCTTTCCCATGTATAAAGGTGTTCCGGCAAGTCAGAACAGATGTTGCAGCGTTGCAATAGCTGTTCGGGCGCGCCCGAACACGTTTTTCATGGCGCAACAACTCATCGGGCGTTCCCAAACATGTTTTGCAAGGATGTAAAAGGGCTTCGGGCGCGCCCGAACACATTTTGCATCGCGCATCAGCTCTTCGGGAACGCCCGAACGCTGTTTTCACTTTCGATGGCGCTTTTGGGCGAGCTTCTCCCCCACGCCACATCCGTTTCACGCCCTCCATGGGGGCATTACACATTCAATTTATGCATTTACGTTCTTATTTTCTATTCTTTTTAGGGCTTTTCTGCACTGCGTTGCAGGCACAACACCACAGCGACATTCCCGTGTTGGCGGGCGAATCGTGGTGGGGAGGCGCTACCGCTTTAGGCACATCCATGCCGTTCACGTCGCTTTCGCCCTTCGACCTCTCGTGCCGAAACGACAACAACCAGGTGTCGGGCATGCTCATTTCCAACCGTGGGCGCACCATCTGGAGCGATAGCCCATTCAAATTCTCGGTCGACGGGCAAGGCATTCACATCGATTCGCGCTACGAAAAGGTGGACGTCAAGCAGCAAGGCACAACCCTGCGCGACGCTTATCGGGCACTCATGCAACAGCATTTCCCCGCCGAAGGGGCACTGCCCGACACCCTGTTTTTCTCACATCCACAATACAACACGTGGATAGAGTTGATGTACAACCAAAACCAACACGACATTTTGACCTATGCCCGCCACTTGCTCGACAATGGTTTGCCCCCCGGCATCTTGATGATCGACGATAATTGGCAGCGTTATTATGGCAATTTCGATTTCAAATGCGAACGCTTTCCCAACCCTCGCGCCATGGTTGACAGCCTGCATCGGCAGGGCTTCAAGGTGATGTTGTGGATCAGTCCGTTCGTCACGGCCGACAGTCCCGAATATCGTGCGCTGGCCAAACAAGGGCTGTTGCTGCGCGATGCCACAGGAAATCCGGCCATCATTCCGTGGTGGAACGGGCAAAGTGCCTGCTTCGACCTCACCAATCCGGCCGCTCTCGACTATTTGGAGCACACGTTGTGCGGCATGATGCACGATTATGCCATCGACGGTTTCAAGTTTGATGGCGGCGACAACATTTACTATGACCGTGCCGACTTGCGCCCTTATCGCAAAGATGCGCGCTCGGTTGACCAAACGAAAGGCTGGGCCGAATTGGGATGCCGCTTCGCTTTCAACGAATATCGCGCGTGCTGGCAAATGGGCAACCGCCCGTTGGTGCAACGATTGGGCGACAAAGACTATTCATGGAAGGCGGTGCAGCAGCTGGTTCCCGACATGATTGCCGCAGGCTTACTGGGCTATGGCTATGCATGTCCCGACATGATTGGCGGCGGTTCGTTTGCTTCGTTCCTCGATATCGATGCCGACAAGTTCGACCAAGCACTCATTGTGCGCTCGGCTCAGGTGCATGCGCTCATGCCGATGATGCAATTCTCGGTGGCACCCTGGCGCATTCTCAGTGCCGAGAACATGAAGATTATCCGGGCCATGGCGCAACTGCACGTGCAAAAATCACCCTACATCCTGGCCTGCGCCCGCGAAACGGCACGCACCGGCGAACCCATTGTGCGCAGTTTGGAATATGAATTTCCCCATCAGGGTTATGAAAAGGTGCACGACCAATTCATGTTGGGCAGCCGTTTGATGGTGGCTCCGATGACAACGCCGGGCACTTCGCGCACCATTGTGCTGCCTCCCGGCCGCTGGCGCGACGATCAAGGGCGCGTGTTCCGTGGGCGTCGCACCATTCAACAGCAGGTGCCGCTCTGGCGTCTGCCCTATTTTGAGCGCCTCTGAATGCCGCAAAAATCCATTTTTGACGGATGATAATCCCCCTAAATATGGTTCTATTGCTGCAAATAGAGCAGTCACGGTGACTACACCGCAAAACAAACATGTGCCGAACAGCCTTCAAAAGCTGTTCGGCACATGTTGCTTTTTTGAGGAATTCGGGCGATGAAACGCTATACAACAGACATCAAATGCCGCCCAATTTTATGTAATCCCTCAACAATGCGTTGGCGTTGTGCCGGACGTGGCTTCTTAAGGCCGTTGGCATAGTGGCTCAACAGGCGTGCATTCACACCCGAAGCACGAGAAATGGCGGCGAGACTGGCATATTGTTCGCACGACCGAATTAATGCGGCCGTGTCAAGATGGTATTCAAATTCATACGCACCCTTTGCCAACCACTCGGGCACAGCATCGCCATCAGCCAGCAAGCCCTCAACATGAAACTGGAGTGTTTCGGGAATGGCCTTCATCAATTCCTGGTAGGTCTTTGCCGTCAGCGCGATGGCTCCAGGCACATTGTCGCTAAAGGTTGCCCCAAAATTGTGACCGCACCACTGAATTTCAACTCGTATTTTTTCCATTTCCATCCTATTTTAAACCATTTATCTTTGCAATGCAAGCAACATATCATCTCCATCCCGCTTGTTTCCATATACTATTTAAAAGAAACTGACTGAGAACTTCACTTTGCTGCCCCCGAACCGTAACTTTTCCGGATCTCGTGGGATGCTTAAATTGCCGATGATCGCCCTTAGTTGCAAAGAGCACCCATCCATCGGCTTCTAACAGTTTAATCACCTCCTTGACTTTGTACCGTCTCATCCCATAGCACACTTTAACACCTTGCAAAGATATTAAAAAGAATACTATTTAGCAAGTTCCTCCCTAAAAAACAGTATTATGATGGATACTTTTCCGTGTTCCACAGCCCCTCGCGACGCCTGTTCGCCCTTTTTACGCCCGTCTGCCTATTTCTTGGCATTAAAAAGTGGACTGGATTGCGGGACAATTTCAATGGGATTACTGCGCAAAACGGTAGAGATTGCCGCACAATACCGCCGCTTTTACAGATGCACTCAAAAGAGGGCGACCGTGAAGGGACCGTGCATGTGGCTGGAAAGGGTGCTGCAAGAGGTGACGCTTCATAACACCTTTTAAGATAGGCAAACCACCATTCAAACAAAAGACAGATTGTGCGGCGTTAAACCCTCTTTGGCATTTACATCCTTTAAGGCTTGCAATTTCACAAATCGCACGCTAAATGAAGTTATAAAACAACTGCATAATCATTCATTTTACAATCAAAATAAAATAAAAACGCATTATTTTGCTATAAAATGAAAAATTTAATGCAAAATGTTTGTGGGTAAATTATATATCTATTAACTTTGCAGCCGAATAGTATTGATGTTTTTTAAGTTTATATTGCTGAACGTAATCGTCGTACAACGATCATCGTTTTATTTTTAATCTAAAGAGGGAAGTTTATGAAAAAGAGACTTTTGATGTTTCTCGCAGGGCTATTTCTGAGCATAGGAATGGCCGTAGCGCAAACGCAAGTGAAAGGAACTGTGGTTTCAAGTGAAGACGGAGAGCCTGTAGTTGGGGCCTCTGTAATGGTCTCAGGAACGAAAACGGGTAGCATTACCGACGCAGATGGTAAGTTTGCTTTAAGCGCACCCGAAGGCACAAAATTGGTGGTTTCCTATTTAGGCATGCACCCCAAGACGGTGACCGTGCCCCGTTCGGGCGAGTTGAAAATTAAGTTAGACCCCGACAACAAGGTGCTTGACGAGGTAGTTGTCACGGCAATGGGCATCACGCGCGAGAAGAAAGCCCTCGGTTATGCCTCGCAAGTGCTCAACGCAAAGGACTTGAATACGGCCGGAACCTCGTCGTTGGCCAGTGCTATGCAGGGCAAACTTACGGGTGTTGACATTCGCACTTCCTCGGGAGCACCAGGTGCTTCGGCACAAATTGTTATTCGCGGCGCACGTTCTTTCGATGGCAACAACACGCCGTTGTATGTGGTTGACGGCATGCCTATCGCTTCAAGGCCCGACTTTGACACGGAAAAGTCGGTCACAGGTTCTGACTATGCCAGCCGAACCATTGACCTCAATCCCGACGATATTGAATCAATCAACGTGCTGAAAGGGCAAGCAGCCTCGGCACTTTATGGTATTCGCGCTTCAAACGGCGTCATCTTGATTACCACCAAGCGCGGCAGCAAAGAGTCGACCAAGCCTGTTATCACCTTTACAACCGACTTGAGTGCACAGACCTTGAGCCGCAAATTTGAACGACAGGATGTGTATGCGCAGGGCACAACGCTCTCAAAATATAATCCAAATGCTTCGATGACGTGGGGACCGAAGATTGCCGACCTGCCGAATGACGCTACTTATGGCGGCAATAAAAACAACGCCTATACCAACGGCGACCTCACTTCGCATGCGGGTATGTACTACAACCCGAAGTATGCTGCCGCAGGTTTGAGTGGTTGGACTACGCCACAGACCTATGACAACGTGGGCGATTTCTTCAAAACGGGCTTCACGCAGAACTCAACGTTCAACATTTCGCAACGCAAAAACGACGTGAGCTATTCGTTCAGTCTCAGCGATACCTATCAGAAAGGCATCATTCCTTCAACGGGTATGACCCGCACGGGGGCACACGGTGCCGTAGACTGGAAGGTGAACGAGCAGTGGAAGACCGGCTTTTCGGCCAACTATAGCTCGGTAAAGATTACCTCTGCGCCGGGTGCCAACAGTGGTATTGTGAACGTGGTGTACTCGGCTCCGTCGGAATATAACCTCAAAGGCACGCCCTATCACAAGCCCGGCGACCCCACTTCGCAGGTGCTTTTCCGTGCGACCAGCTTCAACAACCCCTATTGGTGGGCTGCAAACGATGAATATTCGCAACACACGAACCGTTTGTTTGGCAATGCCTACGCCGAATTTACTCCGAAACTGAACTGGAGTGACCGCTATCATCTCGTCTTTCGCGAGCAGGTGGGCATGGATATGTATACCACCAACAACGCTACTATTGCCGAGATTGGATCGGCCTACAACAAGAAAGGTGAGGTGGAGAACTACGGTGTGCAGGAGAATATCTTCAACAATCTGATCACAGCCAACTTTACTGCCAAGTGGGGTGCCGATAGAGCGTGGGACTTTGGCTTTGTGCTCGGTAACGAGTTCAACCACGAATATCGCCGCAAATGGGATTATGACGGTTCGGGATTGGCTTTCTATGGTCAGCCTACTATCGGCAACACGTCGTCGATGGATGTGCACAGAGAGTATCATCAGCAAGAACGCACGGTGGGAACTTTCGGTCAGTTGTCGCTCTCTTGGAAAGACATGCTCTATCTAACCGTGACGGGTCGTAACGACAAAGTGTCGTCTATGCCCCGCGGTCACCGCTCGTTCTTCTATCCTTCCGTTTCATTGGGCTGGATTTTCACCGAGCTTCCGGCATTGAAAGAAAACAAGACACTCTCTTATGGAAAGCTCCGTCTGTCTTACGCACAGGTGGGACAAGCCGGGCATTTCTACAACAACTATATGTATGTGCCCGTGTATGGCAGCGGCATGTATATCTACACGCCCATCAGTTATCCCCTCGGTGGTGCGCGCGGCTATGCGCCCTACTTCGTGAAGTTTGATGAAAAGCTCAAGCCTCAGAACACTTCTAACTGGGAAGCAGGATTGGATTTGGGTTTGTTTAAGAACCTTGTGAAGTTGGAATACACGCTGAGCTATCAGGATGTGAAAGACCAAATCTTCGATGTTCCCACAGCTGGAACGACGGGCTATCAGTCACTTCGCACCAATGCCGGGCAAATGGTGACGTGGTCGCACGAGTTATCGCTGAATGCTACCGTGCTCAATCATCAGGACTATGGTGTGGACTTGGGTGTGAATTTCACTAAGGTAAGGAACAAGGTGAAGAAACTTGCGCCCGGCGTAGAGAGCATTATGCTTGGCGGTTTCGTTACGCCACAGATACGAGCACAGGCAGGTTACACCTATCCCAACATCTATGGTAAGGCATTTAAGCGCACCGCCGACGGCCAGTTGCTGCTCGATGCCAACGGATTGCCCCAATCAACGGCAGCCAATGTGAACTTGGGTGAGTGTGCACCCGACTTCAACATGGGTTTCAATCTCCACGCACACTATAAAAACCTGTCGCTCTCGGCTACCATGGATTGGCAGAAAGGCGGTTGCATGTACAACGGAACCCTCTTGACGATGAACTATTTCGGCACAACGAAAGAGTCGCTCCCCTATCACGAAGGGACGATGGTGGCCGAAGGAATCAACGAAGCTACGGGGGCAAAGAACACGGTAGTGGTGAGCAAGCAAGCCTATTATCAGGCCTATAACGACGTGACCGAAGCCGGCATCTTCGACACCAGCTTCCTCAAGTTGCGCGATGTGACGCTGAGCTATCAGTTCCCCAAACTGGCCGGCATCAACCTTTCGGTCTACGGTTTTGCACGCAACATTTTGCTATGGGCAAAGATGCCCAACCTCGATCCCGAGAGTTCGCAAGGCAATAACAACATGGGTGGCTACTTTGAGCGCTTCTCAGTGCCCAACACTTCCAGCTTCGGTGGCGGCTTCAAAGTCACTTTTTAAGCGTCGACAAACATTTGATAAACGAAAAAAGTATTGATTATGAAAATGAAATATATATTCGGAGCTGCGCTGACGGCAATGCTTTTCACAGCTTGTTCGGAAGACACGATGGATCGCATCAACGCCGACGAGGCGCATCCGGGCCAAAATATCAACGCAAAACTGCAACTCACCGAAACCGAGGTGTCAACGGTATTCTCTACCCTTTGCGGTGCCTATGAATGGTATGTCAGCTCGTATACCGAACAACTCTTCGGCACAGGCAACAACCAAATGCGCATGATTGAGAAGCGTAATATTGCCGAAGTGGCCGGAAGTTCAACGTTTGGCAACGAATGGAACAGCACCTATCTCAACCTCAACAACCTGAGATTGATGCGCGGGAAGTGTCAACCCAGTGGCGTGAATGCCGGAAACTACAACCTGTTGGGCATGACACAAACGCTCGAAGCCATCAACTGGGCCACGCTGACCGACCTTCATGGCGACATTCCCTACAAAGAATGTTTCGTGACTTCGGCGCCTAAGATTGACAAACAAAAGGAGGTCTACAGCCGTGTGTTTGAATTGCTCGACAGCGCACAGATTAATTTTGCACGCGGAACCGATGACAACAGCTCCAACGATGTCATCTATGCCGGCAAACAGGCGAAGTGGGCGGCATTGGTTCACGCGCTGAAAGCACGCTATCTGCTGCGCACCTATGGCGTGAACCGCACCACAGCCCAGTTGCAAAAGGTGGTCGACGAGGCACAGGCAGCCCTCAACGCCGGCTTCGCAGGCTGCGAATTGGCCGTGTTCAACGGTCAGACGGCCGACAACTCGTGGTATGCTTATGCCCAAAGCCGCAAGTACACGGGGTGTTCTTCGACGGTTGAAAATCTGCTTACGGCACGCAACGACCCCCGTGAACCCATCTATAACTTCAACAGCTTTGGCAAAAACGTCGTAGCCAATCCCGGAGATGATGCCATGGCAGCGCAGACGGAGGTGGTCAACTGGCCGGCCTATTTGGAGAACGGTGCCGCAACCTTGCATGTGTTGAGCCTTTCAGAGCTCTATTTTGTGCAGGCCGAAGCACAGGCACGTTTAGGACAAAATGCACAGACAGCGTTCGAAGCGGGCGTGAAAGCGTCTATAAAAGATTTCTATGCGGCTGGCGGAAGCGTGATTGAAGCCAACGTGACCGACGCGCAGATTGCCACCTACATTGCCTCGTTGAGCACGCGTTACACGGCCAATCCGCTGAACGAAATCCTCATTCAAAAGTATATTGCCCAAACGCGCGACGAGCAGTTGGAGACTTATAACGACATGCGCCGTTGCCGTTACATCGATGGTAGCTATCCCGTTGCCATGACCAATCCCAACAACACGCTGGGAGGTGCCAACCGTTGGCCGCTCTGTTTGCCTTACGGTGAGAGCGATGTCACCTCCAACCCCAACGTAGCAGCCGCTTTCGGCAGTGGAAACGAAGGAGGTATGTATATCTTCACCAAGAAAGTTTGGTGGGCAGGCGGCGAATAGGCGGGGCATTGATGACACTGCTATAAAGGCAGAAAAAGTAACAATAAACTTCATCCATACGTGGATATTTTAGTTTCTATTTCTCTTTAGGGTTGGCTTTTGCCAGCCCTTTTTGCTGGCTTTGTTCCCATTTGCATTTTAAACGCTCGTTTTTAAGAAAAATACTTCGGCGGGACTCCCCGAACACTTGTTTTTGATAAAAATACTTCGGCGGGACTCCCCGAACGCTTGTTTTTGATAAAAATGCTTCGGCGGGACTCCCCGAACGCTTGTTTTTGATAAAAATGCTTCGGCGGGACACCCCGAACGCTTGTTTTTGATAAAAATGCTTCGGCGGGACTCCCCGAACACCTGTTTTTAAGAAAAATGCTTCAGCGGGACTCCCCGAACGCTTGTTTTTAAGAAGAATGTTCTTCAAAGGGGTCGGACAACGATAAAAAACGGCTTCCAAGGGGTAGCGGTCTACTTTTGAAAAATAACGATGCTATGGACGATGGCCCATTCAATCCCAATCGTTCGTTAGAGCTTGTAGCCAACCAACACATGCTATGCCCACAACAGCACCAACAATGGCAGTGCATTTTGCAAGGCCTTACGCAGTTTTTCGTAGGCAATACCCATTTGGGTTTCCACGGTGTGACGCGAAATGCCAAGCGATTCCGCAATTTCTGCCTGCGACCTGTGGTGGAGTTTGCTCATGACGAATATCTCGCGGCAACGCGGAGGCAGCTGGTTGATGGCCGCTTCTATGCGACGTTGAAGGTGGTTTTCGTCTTGGAAATCGGTGAAAGCCTGCGACAGCGCCGCTTCATAGAGTTGCAGCTCTTGTCGGTCGCTGAGGTTTTCGACAGGCGTTGGAAGGCGCGTGCGCAACCGTTGGCGCAACACCGACAAACAAGCATGCTTCAAGGCTGTGAAGAGATAGCCCACTTCGGTTTTGGATTCATCTAACAAGTGGCGCCGCTCATAGATTTTAAGAAACACATCTTGCACCACATCTTCGGCTTCCTCGGCATCTCTCAGATAAAATGCGGCAAAATTTCGGGCCCGCGTGTACCACACACTATAAAACGAATCGAAGTCAAACATGGTGGGATGGCAACTTATTTTTTTCGGGGTTTCATGGCTACAAATTTACATAAAAACCCCGAATTAAGCAGCCGTTCGGCAGAAATTGCCATCCACATATCGACAAGTTGCCCCATCGTCGTTGACAACTTGGGATAAACAATGGCCCCCCTGCTGCAACATCATCAGCGCTTCGTTATTCGACCCCCCGTTTTCAGCATACGCAAACAAGATGGGCCGTCTGCGGTAAAACAGCCGGATAAAGGCAAAAACAATGTTTCTCGGAGGTGGAAAGCACATAGAGAAATACCGGAAATGGCTAATCCCAATCTTGGGAACAGCTAAAAATGCAGAAAAAAGTTATATCTTTGTAATGTCAAATTTGAAAGAGAATGAAACTTTGGTTAAGAACTCTGCTATGGATAGTGATTTCGTTCATCTTTGCTCAAATGGTTTACTGTAAGTGGAATGAGAAGATACAACTATATTCATCAAAACAAAATAGAACAATGAAAAGAGTCTTTTTATGCTCATCTTTCGCTGATGTAGCTGAAATTCTATCAAAAACTGCTTCCTCGCCATTAAGAGGAAACACAGTAGCATTTATACCCACGGCAAGTATCCACGAAGAATATACCCAATATGTAGAAGACGGAAAGAATGCACTCCGTGCACTCGGCCTCCGCATAATAGAAGTAGAAATTACCCAATACGATAAAGAAAAAATTGCAAAAATATTGAGTGATTGTGACTGTATCTATGTCTCGGGCGGAAACACGTTCTTCCTTATGCAGGAATTGAAAAAGACCGGAACAGATCTGTTGATTAAAGAGCAAGTGGAAAGGGGTAAACTTTATATCGGAGAATCTGCTGGTGCCATGATTTTCGCACCTAATATAGAATATGCAAAGAGAATGGATAATCACCTTGCACTAACTCCAAACTTCAACGATTTTACAGGACTTGGCATCATCGATTTTTATCCTGTCGTGCATTTCAACAGCTTCCCCTTTGAAGAGGCTACGCAAAACATCATCAAAGAATATAGCAACCTGCCATTAAAACCCATCTCAAATCAACAAGCTATCCTCATAATAGGAGAGGATGTGGCAGTATTAGGCAAGGATAAGTAAATGGTATACAACTAAAAAAGCGTTCACTTGATTGCTCAAATGAACGCTTCGTTAAGAAAAAAGGCGGCTACCTACTCTCCCGCATTGCATTGCAGTACCATCGGCGCAAGTGGGCT
>ERZ772807.8-NODE-8-length-159039-cov-5.173823_pt1 | contig 159039 bp, 137 predicted proteins | sample MGYA00511472_ERZ772807 | MGnify/ENA primary metagenome ERZ772807 (study PRJEB29015, sample SAMEA2737947) | human oral metagenome | biome: human oral; feature: human-associated habitat; material: dental | place: China | collected 2039 ... | reverse complement strand
CAAAAACTTTAGGAAATAGCAAAGCCCTGGCTTGAGAAAGTCGGGGCTTTGTGCAAAAAAGAGAGTGTGTTCATTTTGACACACCCTCTTTGTGTTTTAGTTAGTTCATTATTGATACTACCCATCTATCTCATTTTTACCCGGAAAGGTTCATTAGGCTTCCAATCTGCCGATCTCAGGTAAGACTTTTTCCCAGCCGAGACCATAAGGTTATGATTGGTAATAGCAAAGCCCAAGAATAAAGTGCTATTGAAAAGGTGTGCTTTTCTTGTTTGCCAAGATAGGATAGGGGAAAACAAAATCCCACTGCTGCAAGTGCGGGCAGTGGGATTGCTGTATGTTTATAGTGCATATTCTTCGCCATTGAGGAATACTCGGCGAATAATAGGTGTGGTGTATGCGTAAGGGATAAAGTCGATTGACGGAATAGGGTCGGTAATGTAGAAGTTAGCTACCTTACCCACGGTGATAGAGCCGTACTCTTCGCTCAGTCCCATTGCGTAAGCAGAGTTGATGGTTGCTGCATTGATGGCTTCGGCAGGCATCAGGCGCATCTTGATGCACGCCAATGATACGGCAAACTTCATATCACCCGATGGTGTAGAACCTGGGTTGTAGTCGGAAGCAATTGCCATTGGGAGTCCTGCGTCAATCATCTTTCTGCCCGGTGCGAATGGCATATTCAGGAAGAACGATGTTCCGGGCAAGGCGGTTGGCATAGTTTCAGCGTCTTTTAGCAGTTCTATATCGTGGTCGTCCATCGCTTCAAGGTGGTCTACGGAGAGGGCGTTGCATTCAACACCTACTTCAACACCTCCTGAAACAGCAAGTTCTTCGCCGTGAATTTTACCGCGTAGACCGTATTTGGCACCCGCTTGGAGCAGGCGTCGTGTTTCGTCGGGAGTGAAGAAGCCTTCATCGCAGAACACGTCTATGAAGTCGGCAAGACCTTCTTCTGCCACGGCAGGCAACATATCGTTGATGATGTGGTCTACATATTCGGCTTGGCGACCAGCATATTCGCGGCCAACGGCGTGCGCACCGAGGAAGTTGGCAACGACCTTAACAGGAGCTGTCTCCTTTATGCGACGAATAACGCGCAGCATCTTCAGCTCGTCTTCAAGATTCAAGCCGTAACCACTCTTTATTTCCATCGCACCCGTACCTTTGCGAATAACTTCGTCTACTCGTTTCATTGCCTGTTCGTAGAGTTCGTCTTCCGAAAGTTCGTGCAGGCGGTCGGCAGAATTGAGGATACCGCCACCACGCTTTGCAATTTCTGCATAGCTTAAGCCACGGATTTTATCTACAAATTCGCCTTCTCGGCTGCCAGCATAAACAACGTGTGTGTGGGAATCGCAGAACGAAGGCATAACGGTTCCACCTTCTGCATCTACAACCAATGTGCTGCGTCCTACTTGCGGCGTGTCAATGCGTGGACCGTAAGAAACGATGCGACCGTTTTCTACATAAAGGTAAGCATTTTCAATGGTGTTTAGTTGGGACATTTCAGCCCCTCGCAGGCATCGTTTACCTTCGTGTCCGATGCCTGCCAGTATGCCGATATTTGTTACTAAGAGTTTCATTTGCGGAGGAAATCTACTGACTTAGCAATGTGTGGTGCCATAAATTGGTCGTTTTCAACGAATGGCACAACCTTACGATAAGCCTCGAAGATAGCTTCGATGGCAGGAGAAGACTTCAATGGGCGACGGAATTCGAGTGCTTGTGCCGCATTGAAAAGCTCGATAGCGAGTACACGCTCTGTATTCAGCACTACTTGGTAGAGCTTTGTGGCTGCGTTCGCACCCATGCTGACGTGGTCTTCCTGTCCTTGTGATGAAGGAATGCTGTCGGCAGAAGCTGGTGTACAGTACATCTTGCTCTGACTGACGATAGAGGCAGCAGTGTATTGTGGAATCATGAAACCGCTGTTCACGCCTGGTTTTGCTACCAAGAAACTTGGAAGGTCGCGTGTGCCAGACACGAGTTTGTAGATACGACGCTCTGAAATGTTGCTGAGTTCGCAAAGTGCAATGGCAAGGAAGTCCATTGGTTGTGCGATAGGTTCGCCGTGGAAGTTGCCCGCAGAGATAACGAGGTCTTCGTCTGGACAAACGGTTGGGTTGTCGGTAGCTGCATTTACTTCAATGTCGATTACAGATTTCACGTAGCGTATGGTGTCTTTTGATGCGCCGTGAACCTGTGGCATACAACGGAAAGAGTAAGGGTCTTGCACGTTTACCTTTGGCTGCTTGATGAGTTCGCTGCCTTCGAGCAACTCACGAATGCGAGCAGCTGTTTCGATTTGTCCTTGGTGAGGACGAACAGCATGTACGGCGTGTGTGAATGGTTCGATACGGCCATCGTAAGCTTCGAGCGACATTGTACCAATCTTGTCTGCCCAATCGCTCAGTCGTTCTGCTTGGAGCAAGCACCAAACAGCAAATGAGTTCATGTTCTGTGTACCGTTGAGCAATGCCAAACCTTCTTTTGAAACGAGCTGGATAGGTTGCCAGTTCATCTTCTTCAGCATTTCCTCGCCTGAAACAACCTCACCGTTCATTTCTACACTGCCAATACCCAAGAGTGGCAAGCATAGGTGAGCCAACGGAACGAGGTCGCCCGATGCACCGAGTGAGCCTTGCATATAAACAACAGGGTAAATATCGTTGTTGAAGAAATCAATCAGACGCTCTACTGTTGCCAATTGGCAGCCAGAAAAACCGTAGCTTAGCGACTGAATCTTGAGCAGCAACATAATCTTTACGATTTCGTTTGGTACACGGTCGCCAACACCACAGGCGTGCGACATCATAAGGTTCTTCTGAAGGTCAGAGAGTTGTTGCTTGTCGATAGAGATTTTGCACAACGAACCGAAGCCCGTTGTAACGCCATAGATAGGCTTGTCTGATGATTCTATCTTCTTGTCCAAGTATTCACGGCAACGAACAATGCGGTTGCGTGCGTCGTCAGAAAGTTCGAGTTTAATGTTGTTTTCAATGATTTCACCAATTCTTTCAATAGAGAGGTGTTCTGCACTTATCTTATGTGTCATAATTGTATTTAAAAGTTTAAGGTATTGTTTTTAAAATTAAAATTCACAGATAAGGACATGCCCTATCTGTGAATACGTTGTTTTTTACTTGTATGCTTCGTTGATAATATCGTCATCAACAAGGTTTGGAAGCGTTACGGTCAGGCCTGGAGTACGTTCCATTTCGCGCTTGATGGCGTCGATTGAACCCTTGTTGCGTGCCCAGCTGCGACGAGAAATACCATTATTCACGTCCCAAAGGAGCATCTGACGAATGTGGCGAGCTGAATCTTCACTGCCATCGATAACCATTCCGAAGCCACCGTTGATAACTTCGCCCCAGCCGACGCCACCACCGTTGTGGATTGAAACCCATGTTGCACCACGGAAAGAATCTCCGATAACGTTCTGAACAGCCATATCAGCGCAGAATTGTGAGCCGTCGTAGATGTTGCTTGTTTCGCGGAATGGAGAGTCGGTACCTGATACGTCGTGGTGGTCGCGCCCCAAAACTACCGGGCAGCTGATTTCCCCTCGCTTGATAGCTTCGTTGAATGCCAAGGCAATCTTTATACGACCTTCAGAGTCAGCATAGAGAATACGAGCCTGAGAGCCTACAACGAGCTTGTTCTTGCCTGCTTCCTTAATCCAGTGGATATTGTCGTCCAATTGTCCGATAATGTCGGGAGTTGCTGTCTTGCGTATTTCTTCGAGAACTTCTGTTGCGATACGGTCGGTTGTCTCCAAGTCTTTAGGGTCGCCAGATGAACAAACCCAACGGAAAGGACCGAAACCATAGTCGAAGAACATAGGTCCCATAATGTCCTGAACGTATGAAGGATAACGGAATTTACCGTTCTCGCCCATAATATCAGCACCTGCACGGCTTGACTCCAATAGGAAGGCATTGCCGTAATCGAAGAAGTACATGCCTTTGGCAGTGAGTTTGTTGATTGCAGCAACCTGACGACGCAATGACGCTTGTACTTTTTCCTTGAACAATTCAGGCTCTTCTGCCATCATGCGTTTGCTTTCTTCCAGCGAAACACCTACTGGATAGTAGCCACCAGCCCAAGGGTTGTGGAGTGAAGTCTGGTCAGAACCAAGGTCTACATGGATATTTTCTTCTGCCAAACGTTCCCAAAGGTCTACCACGTTGCCCACGTATGCCATTGAAACCACTCGCTTCTCTTCGACAGCCTTGCGGATTGCAGGAATCAACTCATCAAGATTTTCGTGCAATTCGTCTACCCAACCTTGCTCATGACGCTTGCGAGCAGCCAACGGATTGATTTCTGCCGTTACACTGACAACGCCTGCTATGTTACCAGCCTTAGGCTGTGCACCTGACATGCCACCAAGACCAGCTGTAACAAACAACTTCATATTGTCGCCACCCACCTTGCGTGCAGCGTTCAACACGGTGATGGTTGTTCCGTGAACGATACCCTGAGGGCCGATATACATATACGAACCCGCTGTCATCTGACCGTATTGGCTTACGCCGAGTGCGTTGTCGCGTTCCCAATCGTCTGGTTTAGAGTAATTCGGAATAACCATTCCGTTGGTAACAACTACACGTGGAGCATTCTTGTGTGATGGGAAAAGACCGAGCGGATGCCCAGAATACATAACAAGTGTTTGCTCGTCGGTCATCTCACTCAAGTATTTCATAACCAAACGGTATTGTGCCCAGTTTTGGAAAACAGCACCATTGCCACCGTATGTAATCAATTCGTGAGGGTGTTGAGCCACAGCCTTGTCAAGGTTGTTCTGGATCATCATCATGATAGCAGCAGCCTGATGCGACTTGTGTGGGTATTCGTCAATAGGACGAGCGTACATTTCGTATGTAGGGCGGAAGCGATACATATATATGCGTCCGTATGTTTCTAACTCATTGGCAAATTCTGGTGCCAATGTAGCGTGGAACTTCTTCGGGAAGTAGCGCAATGCGTTACGAAGTGCAAGTTTCTTTTCTTCTGAAGTAAGAATGTCCTTGCGCTTTGGAGCATGGTTAATAGAAGTGTCGTATGCCTGAGGCTCTGGAAGCGTTTCAGGTATACCGGCACGAATGTCTGCTATAAATTCTTCTTTAGTCATTTTGTTTTGGTTTTTATAATTTCTTTTCTACAATCTTCATTATTTCGGCTTCGAGTTCGTTTGCTTTCTTAATGAGTTCGTTCGCCTCGCCTACGAGCTTGTCAGCAGTTTCGCGATCCTTCAGTCCAGAGGCATTAATCTTAACGTTCAAGCCTGCACCCAAGACGGCAGCACGAGCTGCAAGAACGCCTACACCGGCATCGGAAACACTGTTAGGATTGCCTTCTTCTGCCATAGCCTTGCAGAGTTCAAACACCTTGAACGATGCTTGCATAGTGTGCAAAGGTACTTGTGTTGCGAACAAAGTGGCAGCTTGGATAGCAGCAGAGCGTGCAGCTTTCTCTTCTTCCGTCTTCTTTGGAAGACCAAATGCCTCCATAATGCGGTTGAAAGCCTCGGTGTCTTCGTCTACAAGTGTCATAAGTTCTGCCTGAATCTTCTGTCCCTTGTCTGCCCAGTTGCTGAACTCTTCCCAGCGAGCGTCCCAACCAGCCTTGTGGCTTGAGAGGTTGGCAACCATTGTGCCCAGTGCTGCACCTAAAGCACCCATATATGCAGAGATGGTACCACCGCCCGGAGCTGGCGATTCGCGCGATGTTTCATCGGCAAAGCCTTTTACAGTAAGGTCGATAAGTTTCTTCGACTTGTTCTCGTCTTCCAAAAGATATTCTATAACCTTTTCGCGTGGATTGAATTCTTTCAGGTCGTCCAAGCCCATAGACTTGATGGCAATCTGCAAGATGTCTTCTTCAGGAATACCCGTAGAGCGATTTTGCTTTCTTAAGAAATACTTACCGGCGTCGATCAATGTACGTTTTGGAATCAAACCAACGATTTCCGTTCCTGTAACACGAATGCCACGATTTTGTGCACAACGGCAAACCTCGTCGAAAGCAACGTGCAATGGTGTAACGTTAATGTTAGTGATATTCATTGAAACCTGTGCGATGTCGTACTCGTCGATGAACCAACCAATCGCCTTTGTGCCCTTCAGCGTGCCTGGAATCATGATAGTCTTTCCGTTTTCGTCCTTCATTGGCTTGCCCACAGGTGAGCCACCTTCACGCTTTGGACGACCTTTCTCGCGTACGTCGAATGCAATTGCATTGGCACGACGGGTAGAAGTAGTGTTTAAGTTGAAGTTTGTAGCAATTAAGAAATCACGAGCGCCCACCGCAGTACAGCCGGTACGTGCTACGCCTTCGTCCCAAGGACGTGCGCCAAAGTCGGGTGCTTCTGCTTCAACTGTCATTCTTTCTGCCAATCCTTCATACTCTCCCTTACGGCAAATAGCAAGGTTACGGCGTTCAGGAGTTCTTGCAGCAGCTTCGTAGCAATAGCAAGGTATTTGTAATTCGTTAGCAATTCTTTCAGCTAATTTACGTGCTAACACTGCACATTCCTCAAGTGTAATACCTGATACTGGGATTAATGGGCAAACATCAGTAGCTCCCATGCGAGGGTGAGCACCATGATGATGGCGCATATCAATGAGCTGAGCAGCCTTTTTCACACATTGAAATGCAGCTTCTAATACTGCGTCAGGAGCACCAACAAAAGTGATTACCGTACGGTTTGTAGCTTCTCCCGGGTCTACATCAAGCAGTTTCACACCCTTTACACGTTCGATTTCGTCTGTTACTTGCTTAATGATAGCCTTGTTACGTCCCTCACTAATATTAGGAACACATTCAATGATTTGTTTTTCTTGTACCATTTCTATTTTGTATATTAAATTTTTTAGGCATATTTCTTTGGGGTGTAAAAGTAAGAATAAGGTGGCAAACTACAAAATATTTAGCCTTAAACTATTCAAAAAAATGCAGTTTTACGGCAATATGTAATGAGATATTCCCCTATTTTGTAGAAAAAGAATTATTTTCTCTTACATTATGCTTTGTCAGCATCTAATTTTAATTTGCTTATATGTATGTTAAAATAGTGTCAAAAGTAAGATTTCTTTTCTAAAAAATCTCTTTTTCAAAAAAAAGAACTATTTTTGCAATAGTCATATATGATAAGTTTATATAAATAGATTTGTCTAAAGTTTAAAACGATGAGATACCTAAGTTTTACAATAATAGCTTGTTTTTTCTTTCTTGTGCTGTCAGCACAAGATATAAAAACCTTTGAGTTACGAAATCGGACAGGTATGAAAGCCGTAGTAAGTAACTATGGTGCACGTATTATGAGGCTTGAAGTGCGTAATTGGAATGGAAGGTTAGAACCCGTAATAAAAGGTTATAAACACATGTCTAATTATAGAGACGACACGAAACTTGGTGCAACGCTCATGAGTTTTGGCGGAGACGTTTCCTCTGTCTTGGCTGATAAGGTCTGGGAAACCGTTAAAACCGATTGCCAAACAGTAACTTTCCGTTGTGTTTCAGACATTAAAGATGGTGGACATGATGGAAAGTTAAATGTTTCAGTAACTTATACATTATCTGATCAGAATGCGCTTGACATTGATTATAGCATGGTTTCTACGATTCCGACATATTACAACCTTACTAATGGCATCGTTTTTAACTTGTCAGGCGACCTTACCCGCTCTATTCTGAAGCAACATTTGTGGATAGATTCGTATAAAACAAACATATTGGATACAAATCACCAACTTACAAATGAGCAACAAAATGTGCGTAATACTCCATTAGACTTCAATCAGCCAAGAGAGTTAGGCGAACGTATCGGATATTTGCAAAATGGCTATAACCATATCTTTCAATTACGACATCATTCTAACGAACAAAGTCCTGATGCCATTCTTTTCGATGAACAGAGCGGAAGAGTGATGACTGTTTATACCATTGAACCAATTTTGCATATAAATTCTTATGGCAAACAAAGCACTGGCATTTCGTTCCAACCCATTCATGGGGAATATGATGATAGTAAGAAAGAAATAAAAGCTATGCTTTCTCCTGGCGAAGTTTATCGTTCTGCAACAGTGTTCACCTTTACAACCGACCCTCCGTTGATAATGAGAAAAGAGCATATTGGCAAATAGATTTGTAGAAAAGATTAAATACTTTTAATTTATTTGGCTGTTAAATATCAAAAGTCTAATTTTGCACCGTATGAAGAAGATATTTGTCGCAATCATAGCAGTATTCCTTAGTTTGGGAATAAATGCACAAGGCACAAGCAATAGCAACTCTGATACCTCTGATGTTGCACCTATTGTTCCTTCACATCTTAAAGGAGCAAGGAAAGCAACGAAGGTAGAGAAAGAATATGCACGTCATTTAGCAGAAGAACGTGACCAGCAACAAGCCGTGGCAAGTTCGTCACAGTTCAACGAATACGATAATTCCGAAGCATACAACGATATGTATTATCCTTATTGGAACTATGGTTTTGGGGGCGATTCGTGGCGATTACACAAAGGTTTGAATGTTAATCTCAGTGCATCTGTGTTTGCCAATCTTGGTCATGGCTATTCTCATGGAGCTGGTTTCACGCAAGACGTGTCGTTAATGTACGTAACCGACTTATCGCCAAAAGCTGCTTTAGCCGTAGGCGGATATATTAATAATGTAACATATAGAGGCTCCAACTATACCACGGCTGGTATTAATGCTTTGTTCAACTATAGGTTTAACGACAATTGGAGTGCCTACCTCTTTGTTCAGAAAGCTTTCAATTCGGGCAACTTCAACCCTTGGGTCTTCGGCTATGGCGGTTACGATGGCTATGTTGCCAGATTTTCACCAATGTATTATGGTCTTGGATATTCACCATATTTTGGCGACGGCTACGGTATGGCAGCACGAAAGTTTATGGATCGGATTGGTGGCGGTGTTACATATCAGTGGGGTGAGCACAAACAAAACTCGCTTTCTATAAGCGTAGAGTACGATCGCCTACCCAACCAAGATAGTGGCTTGTACGATTTTAACCGATACAGTTATCCGGTTAGATAAATATAATAATGTGTAGGCTATTATAAGCCAAGTGGATTGTATGAAAACGAATAGCCGCTTTCTATGATAGAATAAATGTTATCTGGAGGTTTATTTTGTAAAAGAAAATAATATGGAATGCCCGATTAGGGCTTGAGGCTTTTCAAAAACCATTGTTTTGCTATACAAAAGGCACTGTTTTGTCTCACAAAACGGTGCCTTTTGCGATATAAAACAGTGCCTTTTGTAAAGTGCTATGGTAGAGAACGTTATATGATTATTATTTTCCGATGAGATATTTACATTTTTTTAGAACCTGTCATAAAGGTGTAAGAATAGCACCTGACTGCTGTTTTTGCAAAAAGAAAGGTTGTTTTCTTTGTTTTTTTTATTTTATTTGTCTAATTATTAGTACTTTTGCAAATCAAAAAGAGTGCAGATTCCTAATTGCTGTCTCGCAGCAGGAAAGTAGAGAAGACTAAGTTTGTATCTTGTTGCCCATAACATTTCCCTACTGTACGAGAGTTGCGATTATCCCTGCACCCATTTGTTTGCAAAGATACAATCATTATTTGTTTGCTGCAATACTAAATTTTTGGTATTTTGAAATACCTACTTTTGGCTATTGTGCAAATCACGAAAATGTTGTTACTTTGCATAGATATTGCAATAAGATGACAACGACCATCTGTCGTTTTTCTCGATTGCAGATACTCTTATACAAAGATATTGAATAAAAAAACGACCTAGATGAAAAATCATAAGATGTATGAAGCTGAGGATAAGATGATTTCTCTTATCAGCGATAATTACGACCTGCTTCAGGCCTTAGGCAGTTTTGGAATTAACTTAGGCTTCGGAGATAAAACAGTTCGCGAGGTCTGCGATAGTCAGAATGTTGATACCTATACATTTTTGTCTATCGTGAATTTCACAATGAATGGTTATAAGGATTATGATGATGCCGATAGATTGTCTATACCTACTTTAGTAAAGTACCTAAAGGCTTTCCATACCTACTATTTGGATTTCCAGTTGCCATTCATTCGTAAGAAACTTGTAGATTCGTTGGACGAGAACGACAATTTAGCCCGCCTTATTCTAAAATTGTATGATGAGTATGCGCACGACATTCGTAACCATATGCAATACGAAGAGAAGACGGTTTTCCCCTATGTCGATTCATTGTTGTCGGGTCAGACAAATAATAATTATGACATAGAGACCTTCTCTAAACACCATAAACAGACCGACGTAAAATTGCACGAGCTTAAAAACATCATTATTAAATATCTCCCTTCAGATGCACATCGTAACAGTCAGCTTACGGCAACATTATATGATATCTACCGTTGTGAGGATTGGCTCGACCAGCATGCCGATGTTGAAGAAGAAATATTTATCCCTGCCATTCGTCATTTAGAAATGAAGAGTAAGCAGAACGATGTGTCTGTTAAAATATCAAGCATGCTTAGCAAGCAGCCTGATATGGGAGAGACACTGAGCGACCGCGAAAAAGATGTAATCATTTGTGTTGTCCAGGGAATGACAAATAAAGAAATTGCTAACCATTTGTGTATTTCAACAAATACTGTCATAACACATCGTAGAAACATAGCGCGTAAATTGCAGATACACTCTCCGGCAGGTCTCACTATCTATGCTATCGTAAATAATCTGGTAGATATAGGTGCGGTAAACCTTTAGTGGATACCTATTTTGTTGGGAAGGTAACATAAACTCGTTATTGCTTAAAGAATAATATAATTATTTTGCTCTTATGGATATGAATAAAATAATGAACGGGCGTCCACGTATTGCAGTTCTTGATCCGAATACGCTTGCTGTTCTTGGGTTGAAGAATATCCTTCAGAATGTTCTTCCCATAATGGAAGTTGATACATTCTCCTCTTTCGATGAATTCCTTACAGCTGATCCCGATTCGTTTTTTCATTATTTTGCAGCACAGACCGTTGTCTTAGAGCACAGAGCGTTTTTTACTGAACGCAAGCAAAAGACCATTCTACTAACAGTCTCAAAGGATTCTAATTCTCAGTTGTCTGGTTTCCATACTATATGTGTAAGCACCAATGAGGAAGAATTAGTGCGTAATCTGCTTATGATAGAGCAATATGGACATGCAGGAGGGAAGAATTTCCCCGAGATGCCCCAGGTTTTGAAGAATAAAATACTGAGTAATCGAGAGATTGAAGTTCTCTCTTTAGTGGTACAAGGTTTCATTAATAAGGAAATTGCAACTAAGCTCAACATTAGCTTAACTACGGTTATTACACATCGAAAGAATATTATGGAAAAGTTAGGAATGAAGAGCGTGTCTGCATTGACAATCTATGCAGTTATGCATGGATATGTGGATATAAGTAAAATCTGATGGTTGGGGATTAGAGGAATGGAGAGAGAAAGTAACCTAACTTGCCTTTCAACTTCTGCCAAGGAGTTCTCCATTTGTTCCATTTCTCTTCTGTTAGTTTGAAACACTTCTTTTTCTGATTTTCAAAAATAGTATCCAGTTCTTTTGTTATACCCTTGTCTATGACAACCGCATTAACCTCTCTGTCCCATCTTAGGCTTCTGGAATTTAAGTTTGCTGAACCTATTGTGCAGAATTTTCCATCTACGAGTATTATTTTTGTATGATGGAAGCCTGGTTCGAACAGCCAAATTGTGCAACCATCTTTCATAAGTTTATGTGCATTATAGTAACTACAATCGGGCGTTAATGGTATATCGCTTTTGACACTTAGCATTATTTCGACTTTCACTCCACGTTTTGCAGCGTTCTTTAATGCTGTTCTTAACTTCGGACTGAGTGTAAAATATGGGTTTATAATCTTTATACTATCTTTTGCATCGTTGATGGCTTTCTCGTAAAAGAACCGGATTATATCTTTCGACACATGTGGCTCACGGTTAATAATACCCACCATTTGATGCCCGGCAGATTTACAAGTGTCTGCCTTTAACCCCTTTATATAATTCGCATTGCTTATTCCACGGTAATACTTAGCACCATGTACGTTTTGCCCAGAGACCTTATTCCACATTTGCAGGAATATTTTCTGTAACGTGTTTACAGCATCTCCTTCTATTCTGCAATGCATATCGTGCCATTCGCCAACAGCTTTTGTTCCTTTTATATAGTAGTCTGCAACATTCATACCACCAGTATAACCAATTTTTCCATCAATAACGACTATCTTGCGGTGGTCTCTGTTAAATATGTCTTGTATCCATGGGAAAGCCATTGGCTTGAATTCATATATTTCAATGCCTTTCTTTCTAATCTCCCTCAAATGCTTTTTGCGCATCGGACGGTTGTTGCTGGCATTGCCGAACCCATCGAATATCGCTCTGACCTCTATTCCTTCTTTTGCTTTCTTCGCAAGACGCGTAATCAGTTCGTTGTTTATGGAATCGTTTCTGAAGTTGAAATACTCTAAATGAATGCTTGAATGGGCTTGGTCAATAGCTTTAAATAGGTCATCAAACTTCTCTTGACCAGTGGTTAAAAGCGTTACAGAGTTATTATTACTGAACTGTATGCCTTTTGTTCTGAGTTGTTTTACAATCAGAGAGTCCGAGTGAGTCTGTTGTAAATATTGTGTATAAATTATGGGTATTGTTGTTGTGGCTTGCCCAATTATGCTAAACCATAACAATAAAAGGGTAAGTAGAAGTGAATATTTTTCTATCTTTCTCACGTTATCCGTCTGTTGTATTTCTCTTTATCCCTCTATTTTACTGTTCTCTTCACACCCTACTGTGTTCTTCTTTGCTCCGATATGCAACTATTAAAGCATACAACTGTAATGATCAACTACGCCTAATAGTCTTTGTTCCTTATCGCAAACCAATACTGTATGTATTTTGTATTTGTGCATAATGCTTTGTATTTCGGTAATTTTAGTATTCGGGAGAACTGTCTTGGGAGTTCTTGTCATTATGTCTTCTACGGTATGATCGAAGAATTTAGCCTGCCATTTCTCCATTGCACGGCGTATATCACCATCGGTAATCAGCCCGATAACCTTGTTGTTCTCCACAGAAACGCCCAAGCCTAACTTGCCGTTGCTGACGTGAATGATGGCTTCTCCCAAGTGCATCTCCTTTGGAATGATGGGCAAATCCTCTGAACGCATGACGTCTTGAGCCGTTGTCAGCAGGCGTTTGCCCAATTCTCCGCCGGGGTGGAACTGTGCAAAATCTTTCGGTCGGAACTTCCTGACTTCCATTAAGGCAATTGCAAGTGCATCGCCCATAACCAAAGCGGCTGTAGTGGAGCTTGTCGGAGCAAGATTTAGTGGGCATGCCTCCTTCTCGACCCATACCTTTATGTGTGTCGTTGCATATTTAGCCAACAGTGAATTTGGATTTGCGCTCATGCCTATGATAGGAATATTCATGTGCAGAACCATTGGAATAAAACGTAGAAGCTCGTCCGTCTGTCCTGAATTGGACAGTGCCAAGACCACATCGCCCCTTGCCATGGCACCCAAATCGCCATGAAAGACATCTAATGGATTGGCGAAGAAAGCAGGAGTGCCCGTAGACGAAAGGGTTGCAGCTATCTTGGCACCAATATTTCCGCTTTTTCCTACTCCTGTAACAATGACTTTTCCCTTGCAATGGTACATCAAGTCCACAGCTTTATCGAAGTTTTCGTCCAACTGTCCTATCAGTGCCAAGGTTGCATTTGCCTCGTCCTTTATGCACTGTATTGCGTAATCTCTGACATTCTTCATTTTGTTTGTTCTCTCTTCGCTTTATTGTAGTTGTCCGATTAGGTCGTCTAATTTTGCTAATTCCAACATATTGGCAGCATCGCTCAAACCTTTGTCTGGGGCGGGGTGCACTTCGAAGAAGTATCCATTTGCTCCAAAAGCCTTGGCAGCCAATGCCATTGAAGGTACAAACTTACGGTCGCCGACAGTCTTTCCATTGCCTGCACTTGGTCGTTGAACACTGTGTGTGCAATCCATAATCACTGTTTCGCTAAACGCTTGCATGTCTGGAATGTTCCGGAAATCCACGACAAGGTTGTTATAACCAAAGCTATTGCCGCGTTCTGTAAGCCATACTTCTTTTGCTCCGCTGTCTACGCATTTCTCTACTGGATATTTCATATCTCTTCCGCTTAGGAATTGTGCTTTCTTAATATTCACAATCTTCCCTGTTTTAGCGGCTGCAACCAGTAAATCGGTTTGTCTGCATAGAAAGGCTGGTATCTGAATGACGTCTACAACCTTGCCAACTTTTTCTGCCTGATAGCTTTCATGAATGTCAGTGAGTAGCTTTAAACCGTATTTATCTTTTATTTCTTGCAGCATTACAAGTCCTTTCACCATTCCTGGTCCGCGAAAAGCATTCAGACTGGTCCGGTTTGCCTTGTCGAAACTGGCTTTAAAGATAATGTCAATGCCATATTTCTTGTTCAGGCGCACTAATTCTGCAGCGACAGTGTCCAGGAGTTCTTGGCTTTCAATGACGCAAGGCCCTGCAATATAGATATTTTTATTAGTCATTTATAGGCGAAATGAAGTGTGATATATAAAGAATGTTGCCTTCAAAGCAGTTTTATGCTGCAAAGGTATATATAATAAGGTGAATATGCAAACCATCGGTCTAACTTTATTAACGTGAGTTCGATGAATTGCAATTGTTTGTAAATAGGGTAATGTTTATATCCCACGAGTGATATACAAACGTCTATGAAAGCGGTTTCAGACAACGTGAAACAACCAATAAATTCGTCAGTCTAACTTTATTAAGACTTTATAATACGGTGAGCGTATTTAGTATTGAAGTTTTTTGTACTTTTGCAGGCAAAACAGGACGTATGATATTAATTGCAGATAGCGGTAGTACAAAAACCGATTGGATAATATGGACTGGCGATGAAGGTAGCGACAAAGTGATTTCGACGCAGGGAATAAATCCTTTTCACCAATCGGTTGATGAGATAGAACTCATTGTAAGGAATGAAGTGTTGCCTCTATTGGTTTCTGTCTTAGATTGTATAGATGCAGCAAATCTAATTAAGTCTGTTGCATTCTATGGGGCAGGTTGTACTGAAAGCGTATCGCCCAAGATGCAAGACTGCTTGTCTGGTATCTTTGCAGAAGCCAACATTGAAGTTGCCGGCGACTTGCTTGGTGCAGCTCGGGCATTGTGTGGCAATAGTCCCGGCATAGCTTGTATATTGGGAACAGGTTCGAACAGTTGTTTTTACGACGGCGAGAAGATAGTAGAGAATGTCCCTCCGCTTGGCTATATCTTGGGCGACGAAGGTAGCGGAGCTGCATTGGGCAAGCTTTTTATGAACGGAATATTCAAGGGCGACCTGCCTGCGGCTATTCGGGAGCTGTATTTTCGTGAAGAAAATATTACTTATACGGAAATCATAGAAAGGGTCTATCGCAAGCCGTTAGCCAATAGATTTCTTGCCTCCACTTCGAAATTCATCTGCCGACATTTAGATATGCTCGAATTAAAAGTATTGGTACAACAGAACTTCGAGCTCTTCTTTGAACGCAATGTGTGCAAGTATGCCCGTTATGGAGTAAAGAAAGTTTCTGCGACAGGCAGCATAGCTTACCATTTTCGCAATGCTTTCGAGGCAGCAGCAGCAAGATATGGCTTCATAGTAGATAGGGTAGAGCGGTCGCCTATCCACGGAATGTTAGCTTACCATAAGAATAGGTGCCAGTAACCGCACAATGTAGCCACTGTTTTTGTTCGGCTAATACGTCGTTCCGAAAGATATTCCACCTATCGTTTGGTGATTATTCATAAAATTAGTATTTTTGGCTCGCAATACAACAAGAGCCGTATTGCAGGTAAAAGATGATTGTTTAAATACTTGGAGAAGGCTTGTCCGACATTTAATAGTATAGAACTTTAGAAACAAATGACAATATGAAAAAAGTAATTGCTTGTTTTGTAATCTTCGCAACTATCCTGTTTGCTTGTCCGTTGGGTAGCGTTGCGCAAAACAATACTGCGACTCAACAGAAACCAAATGCAGTAAATACCGTTAGTAAAGATGCACAAGGTAACGACGCACTCGATGAACTTGAAGCAGAATCCAATGTGCCTCAAGCCCAGAAAGCATCTGCCGACAATATGGGTTTCCACCAGTTGCTAAAACAAAAGTTTATTGATGGTAATGCAGGCTTTATGTCGCTTGTAGCTTTGGCTTTGGTTTTAGGTTTGGCTTTTTGCATAGAACGCATTATCTATCTTAGTCTTTCAGAAATTGATGCCAAGCGTTTTATGGGAAAACTAACCGACCTGATTGTTGCTAACGACATAGAACAAGCAAAAGAACTTAGCCGAAACACGCGCGGTCCGGTAGCTTCTATCTGCTATCAAGGTTTGTTGCGTATAGATAGTTCTATCGAGGATATAGAACGCAGCGTAGCTTCATACGGCAGTGTGCAGAGTGCTAACTTAGATAAAGGTTGTTCGTGGGTAACACTCTTTATAGCAATGGCACCATCGTTAGGTTTCCTTGGTACGGTGATTGGAATGGTAATGGCTTTCGACCAAATACAAATTGCAGGCGACATTAGTCCTACCATTGTGGCTTCGGGAATGAAAGTGGCACTTATAACCACCATTTTTGGTATTATTGTAGCTTTGGTTCTACAGATATTCTACAACTACATACTTTCTAAGATAGAACATCTGACGGCTCAGATGGAAGAGTCTGCCATATCGTTGTTAGATGCCATTGTTGTGTATAAACTGAAGCGATAGACTATGAACGTGAAAAATAAGCTTTCTAAATTGGCAGAAGAACGAATATCGCAACGCGTTCTATACGTCTTAATAGGCGTTATTGCGCTTGTGTTCGTGCTGTTCTTCTCGGTAGGCTTCTATACTCCGTTTGCCGGCGACCCTTCTTTCAATGCTCCATTGTTTACCGATGTGCTTCTTATATTTATGTGGATTCTCTTCGGGTTGGTAGTTTTTGCCATGGTGCTGTCTTTGATTCACAGTGCAAGAACCATCTCTGGCAAGCAACGCATAGTGAATGGCATTCCTACTTACAGGATATCCGTTGCTGTGTTTGGCACAACACTCTTGTGTCTTGTGTTGTCGTTCATGTTCGGTTCTTCTCACCCTATGCTTATAAATGGAGCAAACTATACCGATAAGTTCTGGTTGAAGGTTTCCGATATGTTCGTTACTTCATCGATAGTGCTGCTTTTCTTTGCCATTGCTGTAACTGTCTTTGGCGCGACACGCTATTATAGAAAGAAAAATAAGAATGCCAATGTTTAAACGTGCTAAACGAAAAGTTCCCGGACTGAACACTTCTTCTACTGCCGACATATCGTTTATGTTGTTGATACTCTTCCTGGTTACCACGTCGATGGAGGTAGATGAGGGATTGGAACGCACGCTTCCACCAATAGAGAAGCAGCAGAAAGAAACTCAATCTATCGTAGACGAACGTTTGGTGTTGCGATTTCATATTTTCAACGATAATAAATTGCGGCTTAACAACAAACCGATTACATTGGCAACCATACGAAAAACTGTAGAAAACTTTGTTGCAAGTAAAGGTAAACAGCACATCATTCAGATTCAGGCAGACAGAAAAGCTTCCTATAATACTTATTTCTCGCTTCAGAACGAAATAGTTGCAGCCTATAACGATTTGCGCAATAAGCGAGCCGAACAGTTGTATGGTAAACTCTATCAGCTTTGTTCTTTCGAACAACAAGAACAGATTGCCGACGAAATACCGCAACGCATATCAGAGGTCTATGCTACAGAGAATGCAAAAACACAGAAAGGAGGCAACCAATGAGCATCTATCGACGTCGTAAACACGACATTCCGGAACTGAACACAGCTTCGTTGCCCGACCTTATTTTTACCATTCTGTTCTTCTTTATGCTCGTTACCCACATGCGTAAAACTACTGTTAAGGTGAAATATCAGGTACCGCAGGGAACAGAACTGACCAAGTTGGTGAAGAAATCTGCCATATCCTATATATATATAGGTACACCCACCGATGCTACTGGCGAGGCTTTGGGCGACAGTATGTGTGTGCAGCTGAACGACAAGATTGTTGATTTGAAAGATATAAAAGGTTATCTTGCAAAAGAACGGCAAACCATGTCGGCAACCGATAGAAAGCAAATGAGTGCCAGCGTGCGTGCCGACAAGAACACACCAATGGGAATGATAAACGATATTAAGCAGAGTTTGCGCGAAAGCAATGTACTGAAAGTAAACTTTGCTGCAACATTTAAGAAGCATAACTCTGCAGCATCTTATTAGTGCAAATTGCACGAGAGCATACGCTTTAGTATATGAATACTATGGCACGAGTGAAAAACCGATAAAGCAAACAAGGAAAAACTCGTGTTGGAAAAATCCCAGATACGAGTATAAATAAATATTTATAACAACCCTGCCGGGGAGCTACAATTCTGCATTTGACGATATTATATATCGTGGGGCACGAAAGTATATATTGTGGGGCACGAAAGTACATTTTGTCGATATTAACAATTGGAGATTCCGGCTTAACAAAATTTAGCTATGCCATTTTATAAGAAATTAAAATGAAAGTAAACGACAAATATCCCCATAAGCTGTTGCCGTAGGCGCAGTGTTTATAACTGTACTTGCAGCAATACCCTCGTTTCTTTACGGAACGAGGGTGCTTGTTTTTTATAGATACTTGTACCTTTAATAATCTTAATAATCGCCTTTCTTATAAGTCTGGTCGAACAAGATGGTTTTGGCGTCTTTGCCCGAACGGTAAGTAAAGCGGAAGTTAAAGCCAGCCTCTTTGTACGGTTTAGAAGCCATGTCGGCTTTAACACCAGCCAACAAAGTTTGTTGGAGCAATTGTTTGTGTGCGGCAATATTCATCTTGTTGTCTGCTTCATTCAGGAACGAATAGCAATAATGAATAGTGCGTGTGTCGGGTTCGTACACCATGCTGTCCATTCGTGTGTCTGAAACGACAGGAGTGGGGCAGTGCTTTTGTGTGTATTCCTTACATTCTTTCGCTGCTTTGTCTTCTAAACTCTCTTGACAGCTTGCAAGCAAGAAGCAGCCAATGGCAATGAAAAACAATTTAGTAAACTTCATAATTCTATTGTGTTATATGTATTAACGTGCGCAAAGGTAGGGATTTTTGTGCAATTTTATGATTGGTTCTTTTGTTTTTCTCGCTTTTATTCTTAAATTTGCATACCAAAAGACGACAATCTTAATGAATCAGATAAGAAATTTCTGCATTATAGCACATATAGACCACGGTAAGTCTACACTTGCCGACCGTTTGTTAGAATACACAAAAACTATCAAAGTAACAGAAGGGCAGATGCTCGACGACATGGATTTAGAGCGCGAACGCGGCATAACCATTAAGAGCCATGCCATACAGATGGAGTATGAACAAGACGGACAGAAATATGTTTTAAACCTTATAGATACTCCGGGACACGTGGACTTTTCTTACGAAGTGTCGAGAAGTATTGCTGCATGCGAGGGTGCACTGCTCATAGTAGACTCTACGCAAGGTGTTCAGGCACAAACCATATCAAATTTGTATATGGCTATTGACAACAATCTTGAGATTATACCAGTAATCAACAAGATTGATATGCCCAACGCAATGCCCGAAGAGGTGGAAGACGAAATAGTAGACCTTATAGGTTGCGAACGTAGCGACATTATTAGGGCGAGTGGAAAAACTGGCGAAGGTGTACCAGAAATATTGCGTGCCATAGTAGAGCGTATACCAGCACCCAAAGGCGACACAAAAGCACCTTTGCAAGCACTTATATTCGATTCTATCTTTAATTCGTTCCGTGGCATTATAACCTTATGCAAAGTAACGAATGGAACTATTCGCAAAGGCGACAAGGTGAAGTTTGTGCAGACAGGAATGGAATACGACGCCGATGAGGTGGGAGTTCTGAAGATGGAAATGAAGCCCAAGAGCGAATTAACAACAGGCGAAGTAGGATACATTATATCGGGAATAAAAAATGCACGCGAAGTAAAAGTGGGCGATACTGTAACACACGTGAGCAGTCCGTGCGATAAAGCCATAGAAGGGTTCCAGTTAGTAAAACCAATGGTGTTTGCTGGTGTTTATCCTATCGACCCTAACGATTACGAAAACCTGCGCGCATCGCTCGAGAAACTACAACTAAACGATGCCTCGCTAACATTCTCTCCAGAAAGTTCGCAAGCATTAGGCTTCGGATTTCGTTGCGGTTTCTTGGGTTTGTTGCACATGGAGATAATACAAGAGCGATTGGACCGTGAGTTCAACATGGACGTTATAACCACTGTGCCCAACGTAAGTTATATGGTGTACGACAAGTTAGGCGAATGCAAGGAAGTGCACAATCCATCAGGTTTGCCCGAGCCAACAATGATAGACCATATAGAAGAACCCTATATAAAAGCCTCTATCATAACATCGAGCGAATATATCGGACCAATAATGACGCTTTGTCTTGATAAGCGCGGCGAACTGGTAAGTCAGAACTACGTCAGTGGCAACCGCTTGGAACTGATATTTATGATTCCATTAGGCGAAATAGTTATTGATTTCTACGATAAGTTAAAGAGCATTTCCAAAGGATACGCTTCTTTCGATTATCATATCGATTCGTTCCGTCCATCTAAACTGGCAAAGCTTGATATACTATTGAATGGTGAACCTGTAGACGCTCTATCTACGCTTACACACGAAAGCAATGCCGTAACGTTTGGTAGACGAATGTGCGAGAAACTAAAAGAACTGATACCACGCCAGCAATTCGATATAGCAATACAAGCAGCTATCGGCGGAAAAATTGTAGCACGCGAAACAGTGAAGCAAGTTCGGAAAGATGTTACGGCGAAATGCTACGGTGGCGATGTCAGTCGTAAGCGTAAACTGTTAGAAAAACAAAAGAAAGGCAAGAAACGTATGAAGCAAGTGGGCAATGTACAAGTGCCCCAAAAAGCATTCTTAGCCGTATTAAAGTTAGATTAAAACCAATAAGGAAGCATAGAAATGAAAGAAACCTTTGAAACCAGAGATATTGCACGCGAGTTAGCCCGAAAGTACAGCACAATGACTCACGAGGAACTGGATACGCTCGAAAGCGTTCTTGTTCCAATGAAGTTTGCTAAAGGTGAGATGATATTGAGCGAAGGCGAGGTGTGTGAAAACATCTATTACATTGGACACGGACTTATTCGGCAGTTCTATTTTAAAAACGGAAAGCAGATAACAGAACATTTAGGTGAAGACAGAACCATCTTTATGTGTATTGAAAGCCTTTTCCGAGAGGAACCTACAAAGCTACAGGTAGAAGCTATAGAACCTACCATAGTGTATGCATTGCCCAAACAACGGCTCGAACAAGTTGCATTGCACAACGTGAACATACAAATACTCTATCGCAAGATATTGGAAGAGAGTCTGATAATTTCGCAAGTACACGCCGACCTTGTGCGTTTTGAAACAGCACAAGATCGCTATAAGAAAATGTGCAAATTATGTCCGCAAGTTATCTTGCGTGCACCATTAGTCTATATTGCCAGCTATTTACAAATGACACCAGAGACTCTCAGTCGTGTTCGCGCAGCTACATTGCTTGAATAAACTTGTTCTTTTAAAGAATTATAGTAAAAACGATGGTGCATAAAATCTACTCCTGTTTAATTGTTATGTGTTTCACCTTAGCTGTATCTGCTCAAGTGAATGGAAGCATGTCTTCTGCAAAGCAAGCCAATAATAGCATATCCTCTGTGAAGAAGAACAATCGCACCTCCTTAGATGGTGTGTATAATGCTTATATGGATTCGTTGCTTTCAACAGAAAGTAGGATCTTTGCACAAACAAATAGGAAGGGAGAGGAGTATAAAGGAGATGTTTTCCAGTTAGCACGGCTGTTTCTGCCTATTACATATTATAGGAATATAGTAGACAATGCGTTCTCTTTGAAAAAGAATGACGCTTATAGCCGACAACTCTTAGATATCTATTTGCATTCACCATCGTTGGTAAGCACTACAGTCGACGAGCTTCGAGGAAAGCAAACAACAACAGTAGAAGTTGAAACACCTATACAACGTGAGATTGAGATAGTAGATAAGGTTGCCCCAACACCTGTAGAGTCCACTTTCTCGCCTGTCGAAGTACTTATTAGAAAGCCAGACTTTTGGACTTATAAGGGCGACTATTCGCTGCAGTTGTTGCAGAACTATGTTTCGGGTAATTGGTACAAAGGAGGCGAAAGCAACTATTCGGTGTTGTCTTCTGCAATATTCGAAGCGAATTACAATAATAAGCAGAAAGTGAAATGGGACAATCGGTTAGAGCTGAAGTTTGGTATTCAAAGTACTAAGTCGGATACTTTGCATAGTTTCAAAACAACCGAAGACCTTATACGCCTCACTTCTAAATTCGGGTTGCAAGCCTCTAAGAAATGGTATTATTCTGTTCAGTTTGTAGGTAATACACAATTTACGCATTCTTATCGTTCCAATGACCCTTTGTTGTATTCAGACTTTTTAGCCCCTTTAAATATAAATGTGTCGTTGGGTATGGATTATACCATCGATTGGTTAGAACATAAGCTAAAGGGAAATGTGCATTTGGCTCCATTGGCTTATAATATAAAGTATACACGTATAAAAAGTTTGGCAGACCGATTAGGTATAGAAAATGGTAGGCATGCACGTCACGATTTTGGTTCGGAACTATCCGTAGAGTTTGTATGGCAGTTGATGGAGGCTCTTTCTTGGAAGACACGTCTCTATTCGTATACAACCTACAAGCGGACAGAGATAGAATGGGAGAATACAATACGGTTACAGTTCAATCGGTTTATAGGTGCACAATTGTTTATCTACCCTCGATTTGATGATGGTGTAACGCGCGATGGTCGTCATGGCTATTTGCAGATGCGAGAGTTTGCCTCTATTGGATTTCAATACAGCTTTTAATTAACGTTAGTTCGACGAAATTGCAATTGTTTGTAAATAGGACTATGTTTGTATCCCATTTATGGAGTGCGAAAGCGGTTTCAGACAAGATGAAACAACCAATAAATTCGTCAAATTAACGTTAATTAGTGTTATTGAAAAACCATAGATTCATTTCTATAGCCTATGGCTTTTAGCCATATCTTCATAAAATCCTGTGGTCGGGGCTTGTTCTAATGGACCTATAACTTTTTTTCATCTGTTTTAAGAGTTTCAGATATCTGTTATAAGAGTTTTTAGATATTAGATATTTGATGCCTTTAACCCAAATCGCTCATTTGGGGTCAGACTCCGTTTTAAAGTTAACTAAAAAGTGCGAGATGTACGTTGCTCTGAACTGTTGATTTGTGCCATGGCTTCAACTTTTTTATTAAACAGGCGTAAAATACCAATAATTTTTGTAAGTTTGCATTGAATATAATAAAATCCCAAAAAGAGATACGATGTTAATAAATTATTGTAAAGTTAATATTTTCCAAGACGAAAAGCAGGTTCTTAAAGATGTAAACTTCCAAGTTGGAGAAGGTGAATTTATCTATATCATAGGTAAGGTAGGGTCAGGAAAAAGTTCTTTGTTAAAAACCATTTATTGTGAACTTGATATTTATGCAGAAGATGCAGAAACTGCAAATGTTCTGGGACAATCTTTATTAACATTGAAACGTAAGAATATTCCTGCTCTCAGGAAGCAGATGGGAATTATTTTCCAAGATTTCCAATTACTTCACGATAGGAATGTTTCTAAAAATCTTGAATTTGTGCTGAAGGCAACAGGTTGGAAAGATAGAGAAGCCATTTGCCAACGTATAAATGAAGTACTCGAAGATGTTGGTATGCTGGATAAAAAGGAAAAAATGCCAAGCGAGCTTTCTGGTGGTGAACAACAACGCATTGCAATTGCGCGAGCTTTATTGAATCGCCCGAAAATTATTATTGCCGATGAGCCTACTGGAAATCTCGATCCGGAAACGGCTACTAATATTGTTGGTATTCTAAAGCGCGCCTCTCAAGATGGTACAGCTGTAATTATGTCTACACATAATATTCATCTTTTAAATCAATTCCCTGGTAAAGTGTTTAGATGTAGAGATGGTGAATTTAAGTTAGTGACAGATAACGACGAAACGAAAGATTTAGATGAGAATGATAAGTCTTCAGATACAAGAATAGTACCACTTGATTTCGTTGATGATGAAGAAGTGAATGCAGAATAAAATAACGAACAGACTATTGTTATGAAAGTAATGAAATTTGGTGGTACCTCTGTTGGTTCTCCTGCGAGAATGAAAGAAGTTGTAGACTTAGTACTTAAAGATAAAAAAACTGTATTTGTTGTTCTTTCTGCAATGAGTGGCACAACAAATACTCTTATAGAGATAGCCGATTATTTATATAAAAAAAATCATGAAGGTGCAAATGAAATAATCAACCGGTTAGAACAAAAATATTTATCATATATTGATGAACTTTATTCAACCGATGAATATAAAGAAAAAACTTATAAGTTCTTTCAGAAAGAATTTAATTATCTAAGATCCTTTACAAATGATATATTTACCTCTTTTGAAGAGAAAAGCATTGTTGCCCGCGGAGAGATTCTGTCTACCAACATGGTAGTAAACTACCTGCAAGAAAGAGGAATAAAGGCGATATTGCTTAATGCACTCGACTTCATGCGAACAGATAAAAATTCGGAACCAGATGCCATTTATATAAACGAGAAACTTTCTGATATAATGGCAACTAATAAAGGTTACCGGATTTATATAACTCAGGGGTTTATCTGTAAAAATGCTTATGGCGAAGTAGATAATTTGCAGCGGGGGGGATCTGATTATACAGCCTCATTAATAGGCGCAGCTATAAATGCTGAAGAGATACAAATTTGGACAGATATAGATGGTATGCACAACAATGACCCTCGTGTTGTTGAAAAAACGGAATCTGTTCGACAGTTGAATTTCGAAGAGGCATCAGAACTCGCTTATTTTGGTGCAAAAATATTGCATCCAACTTGTGTCCAACCTGCAAAATATGCAGGAATACCAGTCAGATTGAAAAATACAATGGATCCGGAAGCAGATGGAACTATTATAAATAACATAATGGAACGTGGCAAAATTAAAGCTATTGCTGCGAAAGACAATATAGTTGTTATAAAAGTCCGTTCAAGCAGAATGTTTGGTTCTCCCGGATTTCTACGTAAAGTGTTCGAAGTTTTTGAAAGTTATCAAGTTTCTACCGATCTTATTGCAACAAGTGAAGTTGGAGTTTCTGTTGCAATTGAAGATACGACCCATTTGGAAGAAATTACTGATGAGCTAAAAACTTGTGGCACTGTTACTCTCGATACTAATATGTGTATTGTTTGTGTGGTGGGCGATTTAACTTGGAAGAATATTGGTTTTGAAATAAAGATAGCTAATGCATTAAAAGAGATCCCGGTTAGAATGATTAGTTATGGTGGAAGTAATTATAACATATCATTCTTAATCAGAGCGGAAGATAAAAAATACGCACTCCAATCTATCTCTACGGCCTTATTTAATTAGCAGATAATGTTTATACTTGATACATATACTATTATATTCTCATCAGTGTTGCTTTTTGCAGCATTGTTATCCTCTATTATCAGTCCTCTTTTCAGGAGACCAAGACTTTCTGAGTCATATAATAAGGAAGATATTGCTGAAGAAACGACAGAAGAATATATTACATCTGCACAACCGATAGAGAAAGATGTAGAAAAAGTAATAGAACCATCTATTTCTATAATTCTTACACCAAACGATGATGCTTTGGCTTTATCAAAGAATTTAAATAAATATCTGAATCAAGATTATAAAGACTTCGAAATAATCGTTGTTGCACCAAAAGGTGATGTTGAAACTGAAGATATTTTAAAGACCTACGCCAATAATCCGCGGCTCTATGTAACCTTCATACCTTCTACTTCGAAATATATGAGTAGAAAGAAATTAGCTATTACACTTGGAGCAAAAGCTGCGAAATACGAATGGTTGCTTATTTGTGATATATTCTGTGTCCCACAATCAGAGTATTGGCTTTCTGCTTTAGCACGAAACTGTAATGAAAATGTTAATATCGTAGCTGGATATACAAACTATGATGATGATTCTCCTGATTTTTGGCGGTTTGAACATTTTTATATGTCCTGTTATCTTATGCGTGAAGCACAAAAAGGAACTGCGTATGCTTGGAATTCGAATGCTTTATTGTTTAAGAAAGATGAATTTCTTGCCAAAGAAGGCTTTAGAGGAAATTTAAAATATGTTCGTGGTGAATTTGACTTCATCGTTAATAAATATGCACGGAAAGGTTCGACTGCTATAGAAAATTCAATGGAAGGAACACTTATAGAAGAAACACCAACTTGTAAACATTGGATAAATAAGCATCTTTACTATTTAGAAGATAGGAGACACTTAAAGAGAAGTATAAGGCATCGCTTACCTTTCTATATAGATCAAATGGCAGTCTATTTCAATTATCTTCTTATAATTGTATGTTCGCTTTATGCTATCTATACATCAAACTGGATAATTTGTATTGTTTCAATTCTATCGTTCATTGTAACTCTATCGTTGCGAATATTTATTGGAAAGAAGACACTGTCGTTATTCAATATTGTTATTCCTGCTTGGAAAATTATTCCCTATGAATTACGGATAGTATGGCAAAACCTTGGTTACAGAATAAAATATTGGCAAGCCAATAAATACGATTTTATTTCTCATAAACTATAATGAAAGTACTGCATCTTACATATAAAATAAAGAGAGGAGAACTTCTTTCTGACTATTTAACAATACTGATTGAAAACGAAAGAGCACAGTCAGTAAAGGTAGAAATGGCTACAACAAAGAAGGAGTTTAGTAAGATGCTTTTGAGTTTCAATCCAGACATTGTACATATACATACTTGTTGGAATTGGTGCGCATTTGCATGTGCTAAGAAAGCATTGCATTCAGGATGCGCATTGATTTTTTCTCCTTACGGAGAGTTATCTCCTCTGACAATGGAATTAGAGGAACCTATACGTAAAAAATTTCGTTCGTTTGTTTATCAACGCCAAATTGTGCAAAAATCTGATGCAGTCCTAACTTTATCAAAACACGAAGAAAACGATGTAATCCAACTTGATTGGAATCAGCGTACAGATATTGTCCCATCGTGTTTACTTACCAGTTTTGTTTCAGCTGATGCAATGGCTGCAGATATGATACGGTTCTATACGAAAGTTATAGATACAAGGTATAGAAAGTATATGGACAAGATTGAATGGCAATGCTTGTGCGCTCTGTTGCATACAGGATTACAGCAAGACTCTGCAAATAAGATTTTACCAAGTGATTGTCTTCTAAAATTACGCAGACTCACTCCACAACAATGGCAACGGATACTTATTTGTGCTGACGATGAATTCGTGCGTGATTATGTTAATATTGGGATAGAACGCTTGCAGCTTGCTGTCCCCAACATAAATACTTCCAGAATATTGCGGTATAATCCTAATATGCCGAAAACAGAGAACATGCTTGATTGCCTGAAGATAGAGACAAATAACTTCATTACAAAGAGTCGTTATGAAAGTGTAAAGGCAGAAGAGGGGAGAACAATAAAACAAATTATCACAATGTTTGCGAATGCAAAAGTGTTATTGCAACAAAAGAAATTTAGTTTGCTTCATTTGGCGCAGCTATATCGAATTATACGCTTTGAAGATTATGACGAAGATCAGCTTATGATAGTTTTACGGCGTATGCATTTAATTAAATTTGCTCGACGCATAATGTATATTCTATCAACATATTTGTACTTGGAAGATGGTTATATTCCTTTTGCTTCTCTGAATGATAAGAAAGTTAGACCGATAATAGAATGTATAATAAATAAAAATAAGTACTAATCACCTAATTATTAATAAAAAATTGGCTATGACAAATAAAACCTATGATTTAAAGAAAGATGAACGCTACCTGCAATTATTATCACAATCGTTTCCAACAATTGCAGATGCAAGTACTGAAATAATAAACTTGCAAGCTATTTTGAATTTACCAAAAGGTACGGAGCATTTTCTGGCTGACATTCACGGAGAGCACGAAGCTTTCCAACATGTATTGAAGAATGCATCGGGAAATATTAAAAGAAAAGTGAACGAACTTTTTGGTGATACGTTACGTGAATCTGAAAAACGTGATCTTTGTACACTGATTTATTATCCTGAACAGAAAATAGAATTCGTAAAGAAAGTTGAGGCAGATATAGAAGATTGGTATCATATTGTAATTCATCGTCTTGTTAAGATATGTCGAGATGTATCAAGCAAATACACAAGATCGAAAGTTCGCAAATCTCTACCAGTGGAGTTTTCATATATTATTCAAGAACTTTTGCACGAGAGTTCCGCCGATAAAGATAAGACAGATTATGTCAGTACGATTATTTCTACTATAATATCAACAGGCAGAGCCGATGATTTTATAACAACCATTTGTAATGTCATTCAGCGTCTGGCAATTGATAGCCTTCATATTCTTGGCGATATATACGATCGTGGTCCAGGTGCACATGTTGTTATGGATATCCTGAAGAATTATCATACCTGGGACATTACTTGGGGAAATCATGATATATTATGGGCTGGGGCATGTGCAGGTAATGATGCTTGTATTTGCAATGTGATAAGAATAGCATTGCGATACGACAATATGGATACTATAGAAGATGGTTATGGCATAAACCTTATGCAATTGGCTACATTTGCGATGGATGTTTATGGCGATGACCCATGTGTCGAGTTTATGCCAAAGGTAAAACAGCCTGATACTGTCGACGAAAAGAATATCTTGCTCATAGCGCATATGCATAAGGCTATTAGTGTAATTCAGTTTAAGATTGAAGCACAGTTAATAAAGAAGTATCCACATTGGAAAATGAATCATCGTTTACTTTATGAAATGATTGACTATAAGAAGGGAACTGTCAAGCTGGAAGGCAAAGAATATAAACTAACGTCTTGTAACTTTCCTACGATAGATCCTAAAAATCCAGAAATGCTGACACAAGAGGAACAAGCACTAATGGAAAGGCTGCATCATTCGTTTACCGTAAGTGAGAAATTGCGCGAACACATTTTACTCCAACTGCGCCACGGATGCATGTATAAAGTAGTAAACAACAATTTGCTTTATCATGCTTCAATTCCATTAAATGAAGATGGAACATTGCGCAAAGTCGAAATAGAACCTAAAAAGTTTGCCAAAGGAAAAGATTTGCTACATAAATTAGGAACGCTAATAAGATGCGCCTTTCAGACACAAACTGATGCAGAAAATAACAAGGAGCGTGAATATGCAATCGATTACTTCCTTTATCTATGGTGTGGTCCTGATAGTCCATTATTCGATAAAGCAGCAATGACCACTTTCGAACGCTACTTTATTAAGGAGAAAGAGACTCATCATGAAGAAAAAGGTTTCTACTTCAAATTCAGGGAACGTGAGGACATTGCCGATTTAATCATGGAGGAATTTGGTGTAAATAGTGCAACTGGGCACATTATCAACGGACATGTTCCTGTTCATGTAAACAAAGGTGAGAAACCAATTAAAGCTAATGGAAAGCTAATGGTTATTGATGGAGGTTTCTCAGAAGCTTATCATAAAGAAACAGGAATTGCAGGCTACACACTCATTTACCATTCTCGTGGTTTTGAGCTTGTTCAGCATGAACCTTTTGCATCAGAAGAAGATGCTATTAAACGTGGGATCGATATCGTGGGTACAACCCAGATAGTAGAATTGAACCAGCGCCGTTTGAAAGTGGCAGATATGGATAAGGGTACAGAATTGAAGCTCCAAATCGAAGCCTTGGAAGAACTGCTATATGCTTATCGCCACGGTTTCTTGTCGGAAAGTGAAAGGAAGAATCCTCCGAAAATGTAGATAAACCATTTCTAAAAAGCTCCTAAGTTTTTTCAAAAGCTCTAAAGTTTTTCATCAAGAACTTAGGAGTTTTTCAATTAGTAAAATTCAATGAAAAAGTTATTGAAAACTTTAGCTCTGCTGGCATTCATAGTGTTTTCTCTAAACTGCCAAGCACGAAAAAAACCTCATTCTGGCATTCCTAAATGGATTGTATCTAAGACAAAGGGAACGAAGGTTGCCAGGATTAATGCCGATTTCTCAGCGATATTGACTGATGACCGAGTACAATTTATTGGTTTTATCGGCTCTGACTATCAGAACCTCAAGGTATCTTTACAGAAGGTTTCCAAGCAGGACAATACACGATACAATGTTTCTGGAATATCTGTTGTAAGGGGAAACCGTTGTCATTTCAAGGGAACAATCAGTATAATAGCCAACAGAGAGTTCGTGAAGCCAACTTATGGGATAGATGATTCCATGAAAGGAAAGTTCAAAAGACGTGGCTGTTGCATTGCAAAATACAACTTGAAAGAGAATGTGGACGAGAAAGGTGGTGGCTGTTTCACGGGCTACCTGCTTTTCTTTTGGTACGAAACGAAGCAGGGTACTATTATGTATGACGATATAGACGACTATTCCGATTCGTATTGCAATAATCTTTATTCAGGAACATGGCAGAGTTATAAGACGAAAAAGCGTAAGCCGTGTGCGTGGGGGCAATACAGGATCCCAAATAGTGGCGACCTTGATATAGGTGCAGCCGAGTTTTCTGTCAATCCGAAATATTTGCAAAATGGTTGGCAGGAAAGTGATGAAAGTCCAAGTTTTCCATAACGTTATCACTGGAAAGTAACGATTTCTTAATAGTGATTCATAAAATACGTACCAAATTCTCGGTTTCAGCAAATGTTTAAAGCGAAGTTTCTTCTCTATTTTCAGCTCTGGAATACAATGCAATCTACACCGCTTTTGGTAGAAGGTTATTCGCCCGACGATCTGTGTTCTAACACTGCTACTCCTTCTTGATAGCGGTCGTATTGTTCCTCTATAATTTTCTTAAAACCTTTAAGCCCGAAATAGTTGTTGCGCTTTATAAATGCCATGAAGCTTTTATCGTAATAGAGAGAAGCTCCGAACGAATTGCAATCGCATGGAGTTCCAATACATTTCTCGTACATCAGTCCGTAATAATATCCTACGTATGCAGCAATCTTGTATCGTTCCTCTATTGTTAAGTCTTTGTAATTGGGCTTGTATTTAATATCTAAAACCTCATCGAGATATTGGTCTACTATACAAAAGTAATTGTTTTCTTCGTTTGCATGGCGTAACATATATTTTAATAGTCCTTCATGAATAAGCAACTTCTTGTTTATTCCTTTTCCTGCAAACAATTCCTTGTAATCGTCAGTAAACGGAATCATGTCTTTCCTCTTTATAACCTTGTCTATCATCATCTTGTTGATTGCGTCCGACTTGTCGTAGCCGTAATCTTCGAACAGATTCTCTAAGAAGTTGTCGTTTTTCTTCAACCAATTGAATGCAACCTTACTGTCGTGGAAGATAAATTCGTTGATATAGTATGTTGGATCGAAATATTCGTGATCATACTCTAACTTGCCTTTCTTTGCGTAGTATTCTGAGTCTTCTCCGTCAATTTCTCCCATACCTTCCACTCCTACTACCTGACCGATGGAGGGGAATGTCATTAGAAAGTTATACTTGGGGAAGAAGATAGTTTTATACCAAAAGAAAGTTGGTTGTTCGTAACTTTCAGCAGCAAAGCTCAACTTTTGTTCTGCTCGTCCGGTTGGATTTCCGTCTTTATAGATATATCTGCGGAAACCATATTTGCTAAGTGTAGCGTTGTCTGCCGTTATATCTATGTTGAAGTAATTCTTAATGGCACGTTGTGCTTCCTCTGTGCTGACCGGCTGAAAACCGAACTTTAAGAGTGCGTCGTAACACAGTTCGGCTGCAATATCAACATATTTCTCTTGCTTGGCAGGTGGCATTACCATGATTCCATCTAATCCTACGTCGATAAAGTCTAAGTAAAACTGCCTTATTTGCTTCTCGTAGAAACGCAGCAGATTCTTCTTCTTGCCTTGTTTTTTGTCAGCTGGTTTCGTGGCTTGAACTACTTTCGTTGTTCTTGTCTGCTTCTCTTGCTTTTTACAGCTGCTTCCTATTATTATCAGGAGCAGTGCAATCAGATAGTACTGTACTTGTCTTATGCTTTTCTTCATTCTATCTTAGTTTTTATGTTCCAATGTTTTATATGATAGAACCAATAAGGAATAGTTTTCATTTAGAGATTTGTTTCTTCTTCGTCTTCTTTGTAGAGGCTTCCACTCGTTTGTAGCTTACGTCCTTTAGCGTGAAGTATTGCTTCGAAGGTGTAAGTCGCACAACGGGTTTTGTGATGTGAATAATAGGTCTAAATTCTTCTTTACCTTTCTCCACGATCTTGCTTTTAAACGAAGGAGAAAGCGTGCCGATGTCGCCATATTCTACAATGTCGCCGTTTTCTACATGCTGTTTTGCTATTTCGGCAGCAAGTCGCAGCACGGCTTCTACTTCTGCTCCCGTGAATGTGGTGGTATATGCCACTTCGTTGCAGAAGTTGCGGTGAGCTATACGCTTGCGACCTGTGGGACGTGCCTGAAGTACTATCTTTCCAGCCATCTTTCCGATGACTGCCTTGCGCTCGGTGAGCGAGTAAGTTAATGGTCTGTTTGCCATAGTCTTTCTGTATAAAATTTATCCCTTCTGATATGCTTTTTCGTAAACCGTCAGAGTGAAGGATTGTCTCTGCCGTCGAAGTGTTTCTAATGTTTCTGACTGCAAAATTACATAGAAATGATGTCATTTCCAAATTAATATAAAATTATTTTCAGAAAAATATGATATCATATCTTGAAAAATATGATGTCATATTTTGTAGAGTATGACGTCATATATTATGGAATATGATATCATATTTCTCTGGATATGATGACAGTATCCTCAATAAATTGTGGAAAAACACTTAATAAGTGGTAGGAGTGTGCCGTCTTTTGTAGTGAAATACATTTTGCAGAGTGAACTTCGCTGCGCTGTTCTGACACGAAAAAGGGCGTGCCAAAAAACAAGATTGGCACGCCCTATAGGCTATCTCTGAAGTTTATTCTTTATGTTTTGTTACTGTCTGTTCTGTTTCTCCTTACATAATCTACATAGGTGTAGGCTGGGGTGTCGGCAGTTGCGGGTCGTTTTTCCTTGGTTTCTGCCTGCCATGTTCCGTCGTCGTATTCGGGGAAGAAGACGTCGGCGTGGGGCGGAGCGGCATCTATTTCGGTCAGATACAGTCGGTTGGCAACCGCCAGACCTTCTTTGTAGAGGCTTGCGCCGCCTATGATGAAGGCTTCTTCGTTATCGGCTATGTGCTTCAGGGCTTCGCTGAGCGAGGTGTAGACGTCGCAACCGGGGAAATTGGTTTCGGTGCGGCTCAGTACGATGTTTCTGCGATTGGGCAATGCGCCTTTCGGAAGCGAGTGGAATGTGCGCCGCCCCATGATGACGGTGTGCCCTGTGGTGAGCTGTCTGAACCTGCGCAGGTCTTCTTTGATAAAGTAGACCATGTCGCCGTTGTAGCCGATGGCGCGGTTTCTTGCCACTGCTGCTATGATGTTTATCTTCATGTTTGTTGTGTCCTTTCGTATGATTTATACCGATACTTCGGCTGCTATGTGCGGATATGGGTTGTAGTCGGTCAGTTCGAAGTCTTCGTATCTGAATTCGAAGATGCTTTTCACGTCCGGATTTATTTTCATTTTCGGCAGTGGGCGCGGCGTGCGTATAAGCTGCAGCTTTGCTTGTTCCAGGTGGTTCAGGTACAAGTGTGTGTCGCCCGTTGTGTGTATGAAGTCGCCTGCTTCGAACCCTGTAACCTGCGCCATCAACTGCAGCAGCAGCGCGTAGGAAGCGATGTTGAACGGCACGCCGAGAAATGTGTCTGCCGAACGCTGGTAGAGCTGAAGTGAGAGTTTGCCGTTGGCTACATAGAACTGGAACAAACAATGGCAAGGAGGCAGTGCCATATCATCTACTTCTGCTGGGTTCCAAGCCGTAACAAGCATACGGCGGGAGTTTGGATTGTTGTGCAACGTGTCTACAACTTGCTGAATCTGGTCGATTGTTCCGCCCTTGTAGTCGGGCCACGACCGCCATTGGTGTCCGTAGACAGGACCAAGCTCACCGTTTTCGTCTGCCCATTCGTTCCATATTCTTACACCATGTTCTTGCAGGAACTTCACGTTTGTATCGCCTTTCAAGAACCATAGCAACTCGTAGATAATGCTTTTCAGGTGAAGTTTCTTCGTTGTGAGAAGTGGAAAGCCGTCCTGCATATCGAAGCGCATTTGGTGTCCGAATACCGATAATGTGCCTGTTCCTGTGCGGTCGCCTTTCTGCACACCTTCGGTTACGATGCGATGAAGTAGGTCGAGATATTGTTTCATGTTGTTGTCTATGTTAGAATGATTTGTTCATTGGGAATATGGCTGCTTTTAATGCGCCATTCTTGTGGATAAAGATTGTTGGCACGGTTGCCAAGATTGTTGGCAAAACCAATGGCGTGGTTGCGATACAAAAGGGTAACAATGCCTTTGGGAGCAGTTGCAGGGAGCACGATGGCTTCGTGGCGCAGATATTTTATTGCCGTGCCGTAGTCTATTTCCACATCAGCAAAGGCACTTCTGTCGCCATTTACCGCGAGTGCCAGACTGTGGTCGGGTATTGTTTTCTTGCCTTTCGTAGTGCCTTGCTTTACTCCGTGTACCATAACTTTCAGCTTCTTGTTGGCTTCTGCTACAAGTTTCTCTGCATTTGGCTCAAGGTTTGTGCTTGTTCCACCTTTTTTTATAATGGCCATGAACAAGCCTTCTCCCTGTGTAAAACCTGGAATGAACCGATAAACAGGGAATGGCTCGCCTGCTTTCAACGGATTTTCAATAAGCGACCCCGTTATGTTCCAAGCATTTTCTGTTGGTATTTCCAATAGTTCTGCGTCGTATTCGCTCAATATCCACGCTATGTTTTCCTCGTTTTCGTGCGCGTTGAACGTACAAGTGGAATAGATAAGCAGTCCTCCAGGCTTCAGGTTGTCCCATATATCTGCTATAATGGTGCGTTGTAGTTGCCAACAGTTTGCTACATTTTGTTCGCTCCATTCAGCGATAGCTTGTGGGTCTTTGCGAAACATACCTTCACCAGAGCAAGGCACATCGGCTACAATCACGTCGAAAGCGAGTTTTGTTTTCTTGTAATCTCCTGGGTAATTGTTGGTAACAACTACATCAGAGTGCCCGAACTTCTGCACATTTTCTGCTAAAATCTGTGCACGTTTATTGATTGGCTCGTTGGAAAACACGATGCTACCTTCTGCAATTGCCGTTCGTGTGCAGGTGGTTTTGCCTCCAGGGGCTGCACAAAGGTCGAGTAGGGCAACAGGTCTTTTTACCAAATAGCGCAAGACATGCGAGAGAAACATCGACGAAGCCTCTTGAACATAATACGCTCCTGCATGGAATAGCGGGTCGAACGTAAAGTTGGGACGTGCATTCAGATAGAAACCTTCCTTGCACCAAGGCACGGGAATGGGCGCAAAGCTATCGGTTACTTTTGTTGTTTTGCTCGTTTTAAAAGGGTTTAGACGTATGCTGACGGGAGAAGGCTGCTGCAATCCTTTGCAAAAAGCGTTGTAACGTTCCTCTCCAAACAGTTTTTTTGTGTAAACTTCAAAAGCCGTTGGCAGAGTAGTTTCAACGACTTTTTGTTTTAAAACGGTTTCAATAGCTTGCTTTTTTTCGCTCATTATTATCTCTGTTCAGATGCTTATTGAAAATCGAAATAGACATCGCCTTCGTCTTCCAAACGCTCCTTTTCTTTTGGTTTCGGCGGATTTTTCAAGTTACCTTTATCGTCGAACATGCCGTAAGTGGTGCGCAAAACTATAAATTCTGTACGACGATTCATTTGGTTTGCCGTTTCTTGCTTGTCTTTTGGCAATGCCTTTATAAACTCTTCTGTAAGCACATCGCCCTCTTTCAACCACGGATACTTCTCTGCAACCTTCTTGCGAATTGTCTTTGGCTTCTCTTTTCCATAGCCAACAGGCGACAAACGGTCGGCTGCAATGCCTTTCTTTATAAGGTAGGTTATCACTGCATCAGCACGGCGTTGCGATAAACGCTTGTTGTAATCTGCCGAACCTTTATAGTCTGTATGTGCTGAAAGCTCGATAGTAACATTCGGATTCTCTTCAAGAAGTTTCACAAGTTTGTCCAATGCTGCTTCCGATTCGGGTCGAAGTGTAGCTTTGTCGAAATCGTAGAATATGTTATCAATCAATACAGGTACACGAATGCTTGCCAATGGGAATTGTAACGTGTACTCTTTCGATACCGTAACAGGTTCAACCTTCAGTTCTTCTTTATGATTCAAGTAGCCTTGGCAAGTAGCTAAGACAATGTAGTTCACGTTCGGACGAATTTCCTGCTCAAACGACCCATCGCCTTTTACCGACAATTTCAAGTTTGTACCGTCGTCGCCCACCAAGAAAACTTGCGCTGCAGGAAGTTCGTAGCCTTCCATTTCGTACACCCACCCCTTTATAGTTTGTATAACTTCAGGAAGTTCAAAGCTGTAAATATGGTCCCAACCACGAGCATCTCCACGGTTAGATGAGAAGAAACCGCGATTGTGTTTCCCCTCGAAAGTCATACCGAAATCATCTCCTTGCGAGTTTAATGGAAAGCCTGGGTGCTCTATGTGGTAGTGTTTGTCTTTGCCAACTTTAGCTATAAATATATCTAAACCGCCTAAACCGCCATGCCCGTCTGACGAGAAATACAAGTCGCCATTGGGGCGGAACGTGGGGAACATTTCGTTGCCGGGTGTGTTAATGGGTGCACCAAGATTTTCAACTCCGCCAGTTGTACCACCTATGAGGCGAACTCGCCAAATATCGAGTCCTCCTTTACCGCCTGGCATATCGCTGACAAAGTAGAGCCAGTTGCCGTCTGGTGATAGAGCGGGGTGTGCAAAGCTTGATAAGGTGTCTCGGGTAATCTCCAACTTCTTGGGCTTTCCCCACGCTGCATCAGAGCGATTGCTTACCGCTATTTGTGCAAAGCGAGGATAAGTAGGGTCGGTAAGACATTGTGTGATATACATTTCCCGTCCGTCGACCGAGAAAGCGGGGGTTCCTTCATCAGCTTCAGAGTTCAATCCGCTTTCTATCGTGTGTGGAATCCCCCATTTTCCTTTCTCGTCTTTCTCACTAACGAAAATGTCGCCAGGCTTTACGCCTGTTATACCGCTTACTTCATCGCCTTGCGCATCATTGCGAGTGGAGGTAAAATAGAGTTGATTGTATTGGTCTCCGAACAGCATTGGCGAGTAGTCCTGCCTGCGCGAGTTGAACTTATCCTTCTTTTTCACGATGTAATAAGAGCCTTTTTCCTTTATCTTAGGTGCAGTAGTAGCAGCTGTCAAACCCTCTTTGGCAATTTCATTGTCAGGTATTGAGTCCAAAGCTATATTGTATTCCTTTATCGCTTCCGGGTAAGCACCAGCTTTCATAAGGTTGGCAGCCAGCTTCAAGTGAGTATCTTTATCGTCTTGCTTGTATCTGATGACATTCCGATAGGCTGCAATGGCTCTTTGCGATGAACTGATTCGGTCGTAACATAATGCCATTTTTGCAGCTAACCGTCCTCTTTGCGCGCGGTCCTTTGCAGGCGTACGCTGATAAGCGGTTTTGAATTGTGTTGCAGCATCGTAATATTCACCAATGGCAAGAAACTTTTCACCTTTCTTTATGTTTCTGTCAATACCGCAACTGTGCAGGAACAGAATTGTAAACCATAGCAGGAACAATCCAAAGACCTGCGTATTGCAATGCTTTTGGAACTGTATTTTATTGTTTGTAAATCGGTGTTTCTTCATACTTATATAAAACGTAGCAATGGTAAATATATTGCGATAAGTAGTCTCCCTGTCCTTATTCGCATTATGTTCTTTGTACCACTTCTCCGATTTTTCGGTTGGAATTGTCGGCAAGCACATCGTTTACGATGTTCAATATTTGTTCTTTCAGTTCGTTTATGAACTGCCCGGCATCGTATTTCTTGTGTTCGATGTCGCGCAACTTCTTCTCCCAGATGCCAGTAAGTTCGGCAGAGGTAAGTAGTTTCTCGTGAATAGTATCTATAAGTGCAATTCCTGTTTCGGTTGCAATTAGGTTCTTGCGTTGCCTGCGAATATAATTGCGCTTGAAAAGTGTTTCAATAATACCCGCACGAGACGACGGACGCCCAATTCCATTTTCCTTTAATGCTGCTCTTAGTTCTTCATCGTCTACCAATTTGCCCGCTGTTTCCATCGCTCGAAGCAATGAAGCTTCTGTGTAATGTTTTGGTGGAACAGTCTGTTTTCCAGTTAGGGTAGGGGAATGTTCCCCTTTCTCTCCTTTAACGAATGTGGGAAGGATTTTTTCTGCTGCTTCATTCTTCTCGCTTACTTCCTCTATGGCTTGCTTTTCACTATTCTGCTTGTAAACCACTCGCCAGCCTTCGTCGAGTATTTCTTTACCCGATGCTTTAAATTCTATTTCGTCTACCTTGCCGAGAACCGTGGTTGTAGAGAACTTGCAATCGGGATAGAACACAGAAATGAAACGTCTTGCAATAAGGTCGTACACGTTTCGTTCTGCATCGTTTAATCCTTGAGGAATTATGTTGGTAGGTATAATGGCGTGGTGGTCGGTTACTTTCGACGAATCGAATACACGTTTGCTTTTAGGAAGTGGCTTTCCGCCTAAGGGTTTCACCAAATCTGCGTATGGCTTCTTTGCAGCAAAGGTGGCTTGAAACAACGCATTCATTATTTGTGGACACTCTTTGTAAACATCGTCTGTAAGATGTTGCGTATCGACACGAGGGTATGTGGTGTATTTACGTTCGTAAAGACTTTGAATGGTATTGAGCGTCATCTCGGCAGAGTACCCGAACTTGCGGTTACAGTCTACTTGCAAAGAAGTTAAATCGTAAAGTTGCTTGGGTTGTTCGGTGCCTTTTTTCTTTGTTACGCCGGTTACTTCAAAAGGCTTGTTTTCGATTAATGAAAAGGCTTCTTGTCCTTCTTCTTTCGATGTGAATTTACCTTTTGTTGCTGTAAACTGTGTATCTCGATAGATAGTAGCCAATACCCAGTAAGGTTCTGGCTTGAAATTGTCTATTTCTTTCTGCCGTTCTACAATCAAAGCCAATGTCGGCGTCTGCACGCGTCCTATGGAAAGCACTTGCGCATTCTTGCCGAAACGATTGTTTCCATACTTTAAAGTGTAAAGACGGGTGGCATTCATACCCAGCAGCCAATCGCCGATGGCACGCGAAAGTCCTGCCAAATAAAGTGGCTCATAGTCTTTTTGGTCTTTCAGATTGGCAAATCCGTTACGTATAGCCTCATCGGTCATTGACGAAATCCACAGTCGTTTAACAGGACAAGCCACCTTTGCCTTTTGCATTACCCAACGTTGAATGAGTTCTCCTTCTTGTCCGGCATCGCCACAGTTTATAATTTCTTCTGCGTTTTTATACAGACACTCGATAACAGCAAACTGTTTTTTTATTCCTTCGTCGTCTATCAGCTTTATTCCAAATCTTGCAGGAACCATAGGAAGTGCTGCCAAGCTCCAATGTTTCCAATTCACAGCATAGTCGTTAGGCTCTTTTAGTTCGCACAGATGTCCGAAGGTCCAAGTTACTTGATAACCATTACCTTCCATATATCCGTCTTTAGAACTTGTTGCTCCAAGTATTCGGGCAATGTCGCGTGCCACACTTGGTTTTTCGGCAATGCAAACTTTCATACAGTTTTCAAGTTAAAGCTTAGTCTATTATTTCAGCATCTTCAATATTCTCACTCGTAGGTATTTCTGTTCCATTTACAACTTTAGATTCTTCAATTTTTTTATATGCCCGCTTCATTTGGTTTATCTTAATAGTATTTACCAATTCAACCACGCCATAGAACATCAAGCACCATCCAATAATCTTAAATGGCAAAGTAGCTGCTTCTATCGGTTGGGCTATAATGTATATGCCAATGCACAAAGTTATTGATGGGAAAAGCCAAAACAATATAGGAATGCGTGCAAATTGTCGTGAACTTGCGAGATTCATGAATTGATTGACTGCACCTAATATTAAAATTGTAGCAAAGACATAAGCCACCCAGGTAATAAATTCATCTGGCATTAAGGTTAAGATTACTCCTAACACTGTACAACCACCCCCCACGATAGGGAAAATAGGACCGTCAGACTTTTTATTGCCTTTGTCGTTTTGTGTTGATGAGGCTTTTAATGCTTTCTCTCGTTCAAAATAATAGACGGTACACGAAATTATACCCGAGATGAAAAACATAATTCCTGCAGCAATTGTTATCCAGGTCATTGTCTCCGACCTATACTTTACTAATAATACACCGATAACAATGGCAACAACTGCACGAATAATAGAACTTTGGATTAATCTCATATTTTTTAGTTTTATCAGAATGAAAGAACTATTGTGTCCTCTCTTCATTTGTTTTGTGCAAATGTACGAAATAATTTAAACTCTATTGCTTAAATATCAAGTTTTTATTATTTTTGCATTGGAAACGAGGTATAGTATATGACTACAATTTTTTTAGTAAGGCATGGTGAGACTGTCGATAATGCACGACATATAATGCAAGGACAGACACATGGGCAATTAAATGAGAATGGAATAAACCAGGCGAAAGAATTAAGAAAGAAGCTCGCCGATATACACTTCGATGCATATGTGTCAAGTGATTTACAACGTTGTATTGAAACTTGTAACTGGATTGTTGGAGAGGAAAATGCATCGCATATTGTTAGTACGCAACTTTTACGAGAACGTGATTGGGGAAGCTTTACTGGAAGATATATTCCTGAACTGGCAAATTTAAATGATCCATCAAAATGGCCTGACGATATAGAAACGTTGGAAGAGTTAAAGCAACGCGCAACGCATTTCTTAGAATGGGTAAAATATAAATATCCTAACAAGACCGTTTTAGCTGTAGGACATGGTATTATAAATAAAGCTATCCAAAGTGTGTTTTATAATAAGCCGATGAATGAGATTGCAGTTATGAAGAATGCGGATGTGCGAATATTGCAGATCAAATAATTCATTTGTTTGTATCATATTCATGTACTTTATTGTACATCGTAGAAAAAAAAAGAGAGCCCCCATATCACATGGAAGCATCTCTCCGTAAAGTAATCTTCTAATTGTTCTTAATACTGCGACTGTCTTTTGCGTCGCTAAACGAATCTTATAACCTATCAATCATTTATATATATTATATGAGTTATAGTAAGTGGTAAGACCTATCTATGTCCACCAAAACGTGAATTTCCATTGAATGAACTGCCAAATCCTCTGCCTGGTATATTAAATGGGCGACTGTTATTTCTTGATGGAGTAAACGATCTGTTTGGTGCCGGACGAACAGAAGTTCCTCCAAAACTTCTACTGCCACCAAAGGTACTTACACCTGTATCATTTCCAAAACGATTTGCTCCTCTTGACACAGTTGTTCGTGTAGAACTCCTCCGTGGAGTATTATCGAGACTATTGTTCTTATTATTGCCAAAGTTTCTTTCTTGTTGATTGCCGAAGCTCCGAGTTCTATCTGTCTGTGGAATATTATTATTTACATATTGATATCCTTGTCTGTATATTCCGCGTTGATAGTTGTCGCGCATACCTAAATATCGTCCTCTATCGTTATAACTTACGTATCTGCGACCATTATACCAGCTACGGCCTTCATTCATTTGCCAGCTATGTCCACCTCTATAAACGGCATAAATGCGTGGGCGCCCGAAATAGAAATAATCACGACGTGGATATCTTGCATAAACACTAAGATGCCAATAACCTGCGTCCCACCATAATGGGCGATAGAAATAAGACGCTTCTACAAAAGAACGATATTGCCAATCCAACAAGATATAGCTTAAATCGAGATTTCTATGTGTCCAATATATGCCAAAGAGATCATCTGTTGTCTTTATACTCATTAAATAGTCCAAGTTCACTTCGAATGCAGCCTCGTATTGTTCTTCAGTCAGATTAAGTTCGTATGCCATCTTATCTGTCAAGAACAATGCTTGCGAACGAGCATGCTCGTAGCTCATTGAATATACTGAGCCAATTATTGTGAACAGCGCTATAAAAACTAATATATATTTCTTCATACTCTCTTTCTTCTATCGTTACATAGCTTGGTAATACCTATGCTTTGATGATGCAAAGGAACAAACTTTTGCTTGTTCGAAGAAAGGATTTCCCCTAATCAATAGGGGATTTTCCCTAAACCTGAAGTAATCTTACCTTTAAATATGAAATATGAATGAACTCTATGCAATTTATTGTCATCGTATTTTTATTGTATTTCGCTGAATAGAACCGCTTAAACTACGAATAATTATATTTTTAAAATTTGTAATTACAAAAAAGAAAATTATAATATAAAAATCAGAAGAATATAATTACATGTAAAATAATACTAAAATTATTAGTAAACGATTAATTAAAAGATGTACTGTTTTCACATATCAATTATAAGTCGTAACTTTGCAGCTATGAGCAAGAAAAGATATATTTTTGTTTTCTTATGGATATTCTCATTTATAGGAGTCAAGGCGCAATATAACATACAATGCGAGGATACATGCGACCATGTGCATGGTTTGGATATGAGCCATTATCAAGGGGACGTGTGGTGGGAAACCGTAGCAACAAATAGTAATCATAAGTTGAATTATGTTTATTTGAAGGCAACTGAAGGAAGTTCTCTGATAGATCAAAGATATTATGAGAATATACAAGCTGCCAAACGTAACGGCATGAATGTGGGTTCTTATCATTTTTACCGTCCACAAGTTTCACAAATTGAACAGTTGCAGAACTTTCGGGCACAGTGTCGCCCGCAAGATCAAGACTTAATTCCTATGGTGGATATAGAGACGACTGGCGGATTGAGTGATTATGCGTTGCAGGATAGCTTGTTGAAATTCTTAGATTTAATGACGAAAGAATATGGTGTCCGTCCATTGGTCTATACATATACGAACTTCTATAATCGTCATCTTATGGGTTCATTAACAGGGTATAAACTTTTTATTGCGCAGTATACAGCTCGGGAACCAGTATTAAATGACGGTCGCGATATTTTTGCATGGCAGTATACAGGTAAAGGATATATTAATGGTGTACGAGGCTATGTAGATAAAAGTCGATTAATGGGACGACATAGTATGCGAGAAATTCGGTTCCCACGACGAAGAACGAATATACGTTATTATTAATAAGAGTAATCGATATAGAAGAATTGATTTACTGACAGTATCGTAATTTAAAAATAAAGTAGCAATGATTATAAAATGTCCTGAATGTGGACATCAAGTCAGCGACAAGGCACCAGTTTGTCCAAGTTGTGGAGTAGAGATTGCAGGACATCTCGTCAAATGCTCCTATTGTGGAGAGATATACTTAAAAGAAGATGTGGTTTGTCCGAACTGTCATCGTTCCGGATCAACAAATAGCAATGAGAATGAAGACGATATAAAAGAGAATGTCGTAGCGGAGGAGACTAAAAATAACGAACAAGAGTTCCAGGAAGAGTCTCTGCCAACAGAACTTGTTGTCTCTGCTGAACCTGTAGTTGAAGCACCTCGTCCAAACTCTGTCCAAGAAACTTTAACGGAAGAACCACTTTCTAAGGAGAAAGGAATACCGGCTGATGGCAATGTTGTACGTCCTGAAGTAAGAAATAGTCACACGCCTCTTTTTGTCTCTTTACTTATCGCACTCGCAATATGTGCCACGCTTCTGTTTTTCTATAAAAGAGGTAATGACAATCATGAGGCTGATGAATATAAAATAGCACTGAAAAGCAATAACCGCCAGGTAATGGAACAATATCTGGAAGATTATCCTGATGCACCATTAATGCATATAAATAGCATAAAAGGTTTACTGAAGCAGACACAGCAAAGTAACGATGAATGGGCCCATGCCAATCAGCAGAATACCATAGCATCGTACAAGGCGTATCTTGAAGCTCACCCTAATACGCCTTATAAGAATGAAATTCGGAAAAGAATAGAAGAACTTTATTGGAACGAAGTTGTAAGTTCAAACACGGAAGCAGCCTATTTGGGGTACAGAGAGAAATATCCTAATGGAATTCATGCTAAGGAAGCTGATGAGAAATTAAAGGTTATGCTCGACAATACATCTTCTCCCGACGAAGAAAAGGCTGCAGCAACTCTTGTACGGCAGTTCTTACAAGGAATAAACAGTAAGAGTACCTCTAAGATACAAGAAGTAACGGCATCTTCATTCAGTTTCCTTGGTGGAGATGGCGCAACTGTAGCAGACGTATCCAAATACATGCGTGAAAAGCTCTACCAAGCTGATGTAAAGAATATAACATGGAAACTTGGAACGCCTTTGAATGCGACAACCGATAAATCGGAAGACGGTTCCGTTGTACAGAAGATAACTATTCCTGCTCGTTTAGAAATAGAACGTGAAGGAGGAAAAGGTACAAATAAGTTTACGATTAAGGCACAAATGAAAAATGGGAAAATAACTGCCATTAATTGGATACAACAAAAATGATAGAAGGCAAAAGGAGTGAAGGTTAGTCATAAAATATGATATAGTCGGCTGATTGTTTGGTAACTTGAAAAGAAAGATGTAATTTTGCAGCGCTATTACGAGATGATAGCATAAAATTCAAACCTAATTATAAAATTAAAACAAATTATGGCAACAAAAATCAGATTGCAACGCGGAGGTCGTAAAGGCTATGCCGTTTACAGAATTGTAATTGCAGACGTTCGTGCACCACGTGATGGTAAATTTACTGAAAAGATTGGAACTTATAACCCTAACACCAATCCTGCCACAGTAGATTTGAATTTCGATCGCGCTTTATATTGGGTCGAGACAGGCGCACAACCTACCGACACTGTTCGTAACTTGCTTAGAGGAGAAGGTGTTTATATGATGAAACACTTGCGTGGCGGTGTTAAGAAAGGCGCATTCGACGAAGCAACATGTCAACAAAAGTTTGATGCATGGAAGAAAGTGAAGGACGCTTCTAAAGAAACATTGGAGAAAAAGACTGCCGATGCCAAGAAGGCAAGTGCAGCAAAGAATCTCGAAGAAGAGAAAAAGGTTAATGAAGCTATTGCGAAGAAAATAGCAGAGAAGAAAGCAGCTGCAAAGGCTGCAGAAGAAGCTGCAAAAGCTGCAGAAACAGAGGCTGCTCAAACTGAAGCAACAGAAACAGAAGCACCTGCTGAAGCCTAATCCATTCAGCGCAACTAAAAGACTGTAAATCTTGTATTCAGGATTTACAGTCTTTTTTATATGTATGCCCGACATGAGCATTGTCTGACGAGTGTAGCTCCTGGGCAAGTCCTCTTTTGCTCCACCTTTTGGTTCTTCACAATTACTTGTAAGAAGTTTCTCATTCTGCAGGGCATTCTCCTGTGTAAGGCATTGTCAATCCTGAAGCATTAGTATCTGTAAATGGCAGTTGATATGCTTATATAGATGTTTATTAACTCATTATAAAGCGTCAATTAATACCCTTATTAGGATATTGACTGATACCCTTATTAGGGTATTGATAGATACCCTTGTTAGGGTATTGATGAACACTCTTGTTAGGGTATTGCCTGATACCCTTGTTAGGGTATTAAGTATAGGGTACAATAAACAAGTAGTGCCATCGTTATATAGGTATAACCATAAACTCTGTTAAAGTATGATAGTATTTGAAGTAAAGTCGAGAAAACAACCAATTGGTAAGCGAAAGGGACAGACTGTTTATTTCGCCAGTGCTTCATCACAGCAACACCTTACGAATAAAAATGTTGTGGCACAAATAGTACGCGAGACATCGCTCTCGGAAGGCGATATAAGCAACGCCCTTATCAGTCTTGCTACTGTGGTACGCGAGGCTCTCAGGTCCGGGTTAAGTGTAGATTTAGCCGACCTTGGTTCGTTTCGTCTTATCGTACCGGCGAGCATGGTAGACAGTGAAGACGAGGTTACTACTGAAACTTTGAAAACACCTAAGATTATCTTCACGCCAAAAAGGGCTATGCGTGATGCTGCCAAATCTGTGGAGCTTCGCATTATGAAGAAGAAGAGGAAAGTAAGTAAAAGAGACAAAGGAGAAGAAGGACTGTAGTGTAGCTTTTCGTCTATATTTAAGGAACAGAAGTTTGTCTTCTAAACTAAACGAAGTTGTTCAGCAGCGTTGCGATTTGTTCTGCATCACCTAACGACATTGTTTGGTTGCAAGGAATGGAAAGTTCTTCCCGATGGATACGTTCTGTCAGTGGGAATGAAAGAGCATTCCATTCCTTGTATGCTTTTTGTTTGTGGGGTGGAATGGGATAGTGTATCATCGTCTGCACACCATTCTTCTTTAAATATTCTTGCAGTCTGTCGCGTTCAGTGCAGAGTATTGGGAATATATGATAGACGTTATCACGGTTTAAAGCTGTAGGAATGGTGATGCACTCGTTCTTTATATGCTGTTCAAAGTAATGGGCGATTTCTTTTCTGTGTGCATTATCTTCATCGAGATACTTTAGTTTCACGCTGAGCACGGCAGCTTGTATTTCGTCCATACGGCTGTTTCTGCCTTGATAGTCGAATACGTATTTGTGGCTCGAACCATAATTGCCAAGTGTACGGACTGCTTCGGCGAGCTCCAAGTCGTTAGTGGTTACAGCACCTGCGTCGCCCAATGCGCCAAGATTCTTGCCTGGATAGAAACTGTGGGCAGCGGCATCGCCAAGGCTTCCTGTATGTTTGCCGTTGTAGGTACAGCCGTGTGCCTGCGCATTGTCTTCTATCAGCTTTATTTTATGTTGCTTGCAAATATTGCTAATCTTTTCTGTATAAGCACAACGACCATATAAATGCACGAGCATAATGGCACGCGTGCGGGGCGTAATTGCTGCCTCTATGCGGTTGTCGTCTATTTCCAGCGTTGTAATGTCGGGTTCTACGAGTACGGGGGTAAGGCTGTTTTCGGTTATTGCCAATATGGTGGCAATGTAAGTGTTGGCAGGTACAATTATTTCGTCGCCATCGTGGAGTTGCCCAAGTTCTTTGTAGGCACGTAGAATAAGGTGCAATGCGTCGAGTCCATTGCCACAACTGACGCAGTGTTGTGTACCAATGTAGGTGCGGTAATGCTCTTCAAAACGTTGAACAGCAGTGCCATTAAGATACCAACCCGATGCCACGACGTCCGAAATCGCCTTGTTTATTTCGTCTTCGTGCATCGCCGTGATGCGTTTGAGTGATAAATATTCTATCATAAGACTTATATTTTCCATTCGTAAGTGTCGTAACAGACGCCTCGTCCACCAAATCCTTCTTTCTGATGGATAAGCTGTTGGTTCAGCACAGTGCCACCTGCTTCAGTACTTTTACCAAAGTCGAAATAGCCGTTTCTACCCTTATACACTTTGTTTATTATATGGTCGAACAGCAAGTCCAGTGCTCCTATTTTCTTCCCGTCGGGCGATGCCGAGATGTATTGTGTATGAACAACGTTCGGTGTCTCGTAAATGAGCGTGCCTCCTAATGGCTCGCCGTCGGTTGTTGTAGCCATATAAAGTTTTATTTCCTTTGGGAAGCGACCCTTTAAGAGCTGTAATTCCGCTAAGGAATGTACAGGGTGAGCATTGTATTTGGCAGTTAGATTGTTGTTGAGGATATTCCAGAATGCTGCTAAATCCTGACTCTCTCCTACGAGAATGCCGTTTCTGATAGCTTTCCGAATACCGCTTTTACGGCTTTCGGTAAACTTTTGCACGTCGTGGAGGCTGAACGACGATGAAATATCGCGGCTGACGAGTTGTGCGTGGCATACATTGGTAAGTGCATAGAGGTCTTCTTCGGCAGGAATACGGTGGTAAATCCAAGGAATGGCTTTGTAAACCACTTGCTTTATACCCATTTCCTTGAGTAGAATGTTCAGTTCTGAAAAGATGTTGCATACCTTTCCAGCCGTCATTCTCTCCGTAGTGAGTAATCCGCCATAGGTAAGTCCCTGATGAGAATATAAGGTGTCGCCTTTCCGATTGGCAGATAATGCAGCAGCGATGCGCCCTTTCTCCATTATAAGAAACGAACAGTCGGCAAACCTATCAGCGTGATAGTCCATATAGTTGCGATTGAAAAGAAATGTGCCTTGCTTAGAAATGGTTACAAGTTCGTTCCATTTCGCTGCATCATCAAGGTTATATTGTTTAATTTCAATCATATGAACCAGTCTTTCATTATTTTTCTTATTTGGTTTCACTGATGAATTTTAAATACTCATCGTATTCTCTGATGTAGTCGTCTTCGTCAAATGGGTCTTCAGCGAGTACCAGACAGACTGCACCAGAGGAGAAATCTTCGAGTGTTCGCCATGTATCTGTATTCACAAGCAGGCCTTGGTAGGGGTGATTGAGCAAGAACGACTCTTTTTCAGTGCCGTTATCAAGTGTGACGGTGAAAGAACCGTTTGCTGCAATAATAAACTCACGACAATGTTTGTGCGAGTGTCCACCACGGTTCTCGCCCCCTGGCACATCGTAGACCCAATAAACGCGCGAAATATTGAAAGGAATGTCTTTCATTTCTTCTGCTACGGTAAGGTTGCCACGGTGGTCTAATCGTTTAGGCAGTTCTATTATCTTCCCTATTTTTGACATACTTGTGAGTTTGAAAACTTCCCCTGACCTGTTTGAGAGGGCAGGGGAAAGGTTTTATTTATCGGTTTCCGTACATATTTTCGTAGTACTTCTGATAGTCGCCGCTGGTTACTTCTTCAATCCAAGACTGGTTTTCCAAGTTCCATTTTATGGTTTTCACGATGCCTTCGGCAAACATTGTTTCAGGGAACCAGCCCAATTCGTTCTTAATCTTCGTTGGGTCAATGGCATAACGTGCGTCATGACCGAGTCGGTCAGCAACGTGTGTAATCAAATCGTTGTTTATCCATGAAATATCAATATCGCCATTCTCATCTTTCACTTGCTTTTTCAGAACCTTGCGAAGTTCTTTATCTTCTGCCATCATATCGTGAATGGTTTTGATAGTGAGCTTAACAATGTCGATATTCTTCATTTCGTTGTGTCCACCAACGTTGTAAACCTGTCCTATACGACCTTCGCGAACCACCATATCAATAGCTTTGCAGTGGTCTTCTACGTACAACCAGTCGCGAACATTTAAGCCTTCGCCATATACAGGAAGTGGTTTGCCAGCAAGAATGTTGTTGATAATTAATGGAATTAACTTTTCTGGGAAGTGGTAAGGTCCATAGTTGTTCGAGCAACGTGTGATGCTGACGGGCATGTGATATGTATCGTGGTATGCCATAACAAACATATCGGCACTGGTTTTACTTGCTGAATAAGGGCTGTGAGGGCATAGCGGAGTTTCTTCAGTGAAGTAACCGTCAGCACCAAGCGAGCCATAAACCTCGTCGGTAGATACCTGATGATAACGTTTTCCTTCCTTCCACGTAGGATAACCCTGCTCGTCTTTGCCCGTAACCCATGCACGGCGAGCAGCGTCCATAAGATTTTGGGTACCCAATATGTTTACATTCAAGAACAATTGTGGGTCTTCTATCGAGCGGTCTACATGACTTTCGGCAGCGAAATTCACAAGATAGTCGATATCGTTTTCAGCAAACAGCTTATCAACCAATTCTCTGTCGCGTATGTCGCCTTTCACAAAGACGCATCGTTTGTTGTCTATGTCATCTTTAATTGTACCAAGATTGCCAGCGTAAGTTAATGCGTCAAGTACGATAATCTTAATATCTTCGTTCACATACTTTTTGTGAAGCAGATACTTAATGTAGTTTGCGCCGATAAAACCAGCAGCACCAGTTACCAAATAAGTTTTCATAAGTTGTTAATATTTTGTTTTTAATCAAATTATTTCTATCTGTTTGATAATGTAATAACTTCACAATCGCTCATTTTATTGCCCTCAATGGTGAGTCTTACAATGGTTCTCTCCTTGTGAAATCCCTGCAAGCCCGCTGCACCTGGGTTAATGTGGAGCAAATTTAATGTTTTGTCGTGCATTATCTTCAATATATGTGAGTGCCCGTCTACGAAGAGATTAGGTGGCGAATAGTAGAGCGTGTTACGTATAGAATGGTCGTATCTGCCAGGATAACCGCCTATATGCTTTAGCAGGACATCAACGTCTTCGCACTTGAAACGCAGTATTTCCGGATAACGGGCACGAATATCGTAGCCATCGCAGTTGCCATAGACTGCCCGAAAGATAGGTTTCATAGCTTCAAACTTGTCTGCCACCTCTAACGAACCAATGTCGCCGGCATGCCAAATCTCATCGCAGTCTTTCAGGTAGAACTCGTATTTCTCGTCCCAATAGGCGTGTGTGTCGCTTATAATGCCAATTCTCTTCATACGGAATTTACTCTATTGACAGCTTCTTTCGTACGAAGCCAGCTATGAAGTCTTTTGTTTCTTCGAGTCCCAGTATGCTTGCGTCCACACAAAGGTCGTAGCTTTCTGCGTGTCCCCATACTTTTCCTGTATAGTAATTGTAATATTTGGCACGTTCGCTTTCTTTATTTTCAATTACTTTCAACGCTTCCTGTGTTGTGCAGCCAAGGCGTTCGCTTACGTTTTTTGCCCTAAAGCCAATGTTTGCAGTAATGAAAATATTGATGGTGTCAGGATTTTCGCGTAGCACATAGTCTGCCGTTCTGCCTACAAAGACGCATCGTGGATTTTCTTCTGCAGCTTTTCGTATCACATCGCTTTGGAATTGGTAAAGCCCTTCTTGTGAAAAATCGTTTTTATAGAAGTCGTTATTGCCCAAGAGTGGTAGATGGACATGGAAGTGCGATTTAAGAAATCCTCTCTGTTCGTCGTTCTTCTCAAAGAACTTTTCAGAGAAACCACTCTCCTTGGCTGCAAGGTTCAGAATTTCCTTGTCGTAGAACTGGCAATTAAACTCTTCTGCAAGGGCTTTTGCTATGCAGCGTCCGCCACTTCCGAGCTGTCGCCCAACGTTGATTATCAATTTCTTTTCCATAAACGAGAATATATATTGACCAATTTTTATTTCACCTTTCTTTTTTGAATCGTCGTAGGAAGACAAGCATTATCGTTACTGCCACTACCACGGCGATAAAGTCGCTGGTTGGCATTGATGCCCAAACACCGTTGATGCCATAGAAGTTTGGCAGTATGGCAAGTAGGGGCAGCAAGAACAGAAGCTGTCTTGAAAGCGACAAGAAGATACTAATCTTGACCTTTCCGATACATTGGAAGAAGTTCGTGATGACCATCTGAGACCCAATAAGCGGGAACATCATCATGATAATGTGTATCGCCTTGATGGAACCTTTAATGAGTTCCGGGTCTGTTGTAAACATTCGGGCACAATGGTAAGGTGCAAACATTGCCAAAGACCACCCTGTCAGCATGATGCAAACTGCCGTGATGATGGATAACTTCACCACTCGCATCATTCTGTCGTATTGCTGCGCACCGTAGTTGTAGCCTGCAATGGGCTGCATACCTTGGTTGAGTCCGATTACAAACATTACGAAAATCATTGCTATGCTGTTGGCGATGCCGTATGCTCCTACCGCCATGTCGCCACCAAATCTTACCAGCTGATTGTTTATGAAGATGACAATCACACAGGCGCAGGCATTCATCAGGAAAGGAGAGATACCTATTGAAATAATGTTTCTTACGAGATTGCTTTTCAACTTGTATATGCCTCGCTTCAAGTGCAACAGTTCGCTTTTATTGGTGAACAGCTTCATTTGCCAGCAGAGTGCTAAAACCTGCGATATAATGGTAGCGAAAGCTGCGCCTTTAATGCCCCAATGCCACCAGAGAATGAACACAACGTCGAGCAGAATGTTCATACCAACGGTGAAGATAGTGGCAAACATCGCCATTCGCGGCTTCGATGCTGCCCGCAACACAGCGTTCATGCCGAAATACATGTGCGAAAACACGTTGCCTGCGAGTATCACTCGCATGAAGTCGCGTGCATACGGAAGGGTAGCATCGCTTGCACCGAAGAAGCGCAAGATAGGGTCGAGAAACAAAAGACAGATGCCTCCGAATGCCAAGCCTACGATAAGGTTCAGGGTGATGGTGTTGCCAAGAATGTTTTCTGCCGACTCATAGTCTTTCTGTCCTAACTTCACGCTAATGGTTGTAGATGCCCCCACACCTACTGCGGCACCGAATGCCGCTGCAAGGTTCATGAAAGGAAACGTAATGGCAAGTCCAGAAATCGCCATCGGACCTACTACTTGTCCGATAAATACGCGGTCGATAATATTGTAGAGCGACGCTGCCGTCATCGCTATGATGGCAGGCAAGGCATATTGTGCCAGCAGTTTGCCCACTGGCTTTGTTCCAAGCTCTAATGTTGCTTTCTTATTATCCATTCTAAGAAATTATATATGCTTGCAAAAGTACTAAAAAAGTCTGACATAACTTATTATAGAGCAATATCTTTTACTCCTTAATCTTATCTGTACGCTAATCTCAAACAATAGATGATAAATCACTGTAAATAAATCTGTGCAATAATCTTCTTCTTTACTTCTCTCCAATTTGCTGTTCTTCTACATATATTCAGTGCAGGCTCGGTGATAGGGCACTTCCGAATACCTGTCAAAATAGCAACGGAGTTACTCCAATCGTCGCAACGGGGTTACGGCAGTTGTCGCTTCGGGGTTACGGCAATCGTCGCTTCGGGGTTACGGCAATCGTCGCTTCGGGGTTACGACAATCGTCGCTTCGGGGTTACGACAAACATCTTTGCGGAACACCAGTAAATACGGCTGTTTGCTGATGCTGTGGATATCTGTATTTTGATGTTTAAGACACGATGCCTCGTGTATTGATATGTTCATTTGTCTCTGCGCTGTTATTAACCAAAAGAAACAAAATAGAAATAGACAATTAGATATGTTAGCTCTTTATTTTGCACCTTATATAATTGGATTTAGACAGTATTGTGTATGTGTGTAATAGTTTGTAAAAGCAAAAAAGCTTTATCTGGCAGTCATAAATTTCGATAAACGTGCCTTATTATCAGATAAAATCACGATATTTGCAAGCCAAATACCCATTTGTGGTCCAATGTTTACTTTGGCAAAATACTTTATTCGATTAAAAATTCATACAATAATAACAATGAAGAAACATCTATTTTTCTTAATGTTCATGGTGCTTTTGAGCACCACGACAAATGCACAAAAGAAGTATTCGGTTTACGGAGTAGGGTTCTACAATCAAGAGAACCTTTTCGATTATACACACGATGAGGGTAAGAAGGACATGGACTTTACTCCCAACGGTAGGTATAAATGGAATAAAATGAAGTATGAGAGCAAGTTGCACAATATGTCTAAAGTGCTTGCAGAGATGGGCACAGATGTTCTTCCTAACGTTGGGTGTGCCATTATCGGATTAGCGGAAGTGGAAAATGAACACGTATTAAAAGACCTTACAGCGCAACCATCTCTTGCTGCTCGTGATTATAAATACATTCATATTGAAGGACCTGACCAGCGCGGTATTGATTGTGCTTTACTCTATAACCCTAAACTTTTTACGATACACAATGTAAAATTAGTTCCTTATGTTTACGAAAGCTCGACTGTCGATCGCCGTCCGACTCGTGGCTTTCTTACCGTAAGTGGAACTTTGGCTGAAGAGCACGTTGCGGTTATTGTCTGTCATTGGCCCAGTCGTGGTGCAGGTTCATATTTCCGCGAGTTAGCAGGCAAACAGGTAAAATCATTAAAGGATTCGCTTCTGAACGACGATCCTAATGTAAAAGTACTTGTAATGGGCGACATGAACGATGACCCAACCAATAAGAGTATGGTAGAATGTTTATCTGCAAAGCCAGACATTAGCGAGGTTGGTGCAGATGACCTTTATAACCCTTGGTACAATATCTTAGTGAAAGAGAATACGGGAACTTTGAAATATCAAGGTAGGTGGAATTTGTTTGATCAAATCGTATTGACACCGAATTTCTTGGATAAAGACAATCAAAAGGATTATTCTACCTTAAAGTTTTGGAAGAATCAGATTTTCCGTCGTGATTATCTATTTCAGGAAGCAGGTAACCATAAAGGCAATATAAAACGAACTACGGACGGTGGTGTCTGGCTCGATGGTTATTCAGACCACTTGCCTGTCGTACTCTACTTAATAAAAGAGCAGAAATAAAATGGAAATAGAAACTCATCCATTTGAACCATGGCTACCTTCCAATGCTAAATTATTGATGCTCGGAACATTTCCTCCTGCTCCTAAAAGATGGGCTATGGAATGGTATTATCCGAATTACACAAACGATATGTGGCGAATATTTGGAATTGTCTTCTTTGAAGATAAGCTGCATTTTATAGACGAGCCAAATAAGACCTATAAACTGAAAGAGCTAAAACGATTTTTAAAGGAGAAAGGAGTTGCAATCTTTGATACGGCTCTACGAATCCGTAGAACAACTGGGACGGCTTCCGATAAGGATTTGGAGATAGTAGAAACTGCTGACCTTGACAGTATGCTGCGTTCATTACCAGAATGTAAGTCTGTATTGGCTGCAGGGCAACTTGCTACGAAAGTTTTTACCGAACATTACAATATAGATGCCCGGAAGATGAAAATGGGAGAGTATAGACCGTTTGAATTTGAAGGTAGAATGTTAAAATTATATCGTGAGCCAAGTAGCAGCCGTGCCTATCCCATGCGTGTTGAAGAAAAGGCTGCTTATTATAAACAGATGTTTAAAGACACAGAAATACTCTAAATTTATGTCAGGGAAGATAACAATAATCGGAATTGCCGGAGGAACGGGTTCAGGAAAGACTACAGTTGTAAGAAAGGTTGTGGAAGCCTTACCTCCACACCATGTAGCCGTTGTACCATTAGATTCCTATTATAATGATACCACTGAACTTACGGAGCAAGAACGTAGAGCTATAAATTTTGATCATCCAGATGCGTTCGACTGGAAGCTGCTTATTAAACAGATAAACGATTTGCGCAATGGACTTGCCATAGAACAACCTACTTACAGTTATTTAGCTTGTAATCGTCTGCCTGAGACCATTCATGTAGAGCCGAAACCTGTAATTATTATCGAGGGAATAATGACCCTTCTGAATAAGAAACTGCGCGATATCATGGATTTGAAAGTCTTTGTAGATTGTGATTCTGATGAGCGTCTTATACGTAATATAGAACGTGATATATTAGAACGAGGACGTAACGTATCAATGGTAATAGAAAGGTATCGGAAAGTTTTGAAACCAATGCATGAACAGTTTATAGAACCAACTAAACGTTATGCAGATATTATTATTCCCCAAGGTGGAGAAAATACGAAGGGGATCAATATTCTATGTAGTTATATCCATGGGTTAGTTCCGCAAATAGAAAGATAAGAAAGTCTCTGTCTTCTTGTTTTTATGCGTTATCTCGTAATTGTGTTTTCTTGATAGCGTATAGTTATTCTTCAGGCATTTTATTATAATCGAAAGTGCCTCCGTAGCTATCTATTAGTTTCTGAGCGTATTCGTCAGCATTTTCATCAAAATTTTTCACAGCAACGGCTCCTAACGAATATCTTTTATATAATTCAAATCTGGAGAAAACTTTATTCTCTCCTATAATATTTTGCTTTATGTCGACCAGCTGGTTATAAATTGATGCGTATATTGCCACCTTTGGAAACATTTCCATTAAGTTTTTTGTCTCTTCAATAGCCAAATCTACTATTTCTTTGTAGTATTTTTTTGTTCTCTTTTTATGTAGCCGAATGTACATAATTCTTTCCTTAAATAACGTCCTTTTTATGATAACGTAGAACCTCTCGCAAGATTATAATTATAAAATAAAAATTTATAATTAAAACTTTTTGATTTTATAATAACAACTTTGCAGTTTTATAATTATAAATTTTATAGCTTCTTTTTGGTTTTTTAGGAAAACTTCTATTTAAGATAGAAGTTTTCTGTTATTTCTTTGTACCATTCCGACTTGTTGCCTGTATTGTCTTGCAAGCATTTTGTTGTAAAAAAATACTCTCCTGGGGCTTTGCCTAATTCTACTAAGATGCGTTTCGGTTGCTTGGAAGGAGTGGTTTTTATCAGTACTTTCCTTATAACTGAATAGCCATTTAGAATAGCTTCAGGCTCTACGATACGATAGGATTCAATTGGAAGTATTAATGAAAAATGACCATCGGGTGTGAGCAATTGGTATGTGCATTTCATCAAATCATTGAAAGGTAAAGCATCTGTGTGTCGTGCAATAGTTCTGTTATCATCGTTATTTTTTAATGAGTCTGCAAAATAGGGGGGATTACAAACAACAGAGTCATACTTTTCTCCGCTTTCTGAATATGTTTTCAGTGAACAATGCTTCACTGTTATTTGTTTGGCAAAGGGTGAGCACAGTACATTTTCTTTCGCTTGTACGACAGCACTGGCATCGATTTCGATGGCATCGATGTGGGCATCGGGAAACCGTTGTGCCATCATCAGCGCAATCAGTCCGGTTCCTGTACCAATATCGAGAATATTTTTTCCGCCCATGGCCCAGCTTCCTAATAAAACCCCATCGGTACCAACTTTCATGGCACACTTGTCTTGCTCAATATGGAACTGCTTGAAAGTGAAGTCCATTTAAATATTAAGTTTTCGTAAAATGGTTTTGTTTAGAGCCTGGACCCTTCTGCTCTGTCTGTTTAAATTTGAACGAATTAAATCGATATTCGAGAACAATAGGGAAAAAGAAGTCTGTATCATGTTGGGTTTCCGCTTGTATTTGTGATCCGTCGGATTGACAACAACCTTAATTCCACGTGGTATAATCTTAATGTCAATGTCCGTCCCCGCCATTGTAGGATCGCCATCGAAGTGTATTACGCCTTCTTTCTTTCTTTGGATATGAATATGCTTTGCCTTGAATGTTTTTATCTTGGAATTCTTGTCGAGTGTCTTGTTAAACATTTCAATTGCCACCTGCGGTGCATCGAGAATATTGAAAGGTTCCATAATAATAATGTCTAACAATCCGTCGCTCATTGAAGCTTGTGGAGCGATATAGGCATTGTTACCGTATTGTGAAGCATTTGCTACCGAAATAAGGAATGCTTTGTAATTATGAGCCCCTTCATTATCTTCAATATGGTATGTCTCAGGCTTGTATTTTAAACCTTCTTCCAAGACTTTCTGAACGTATGTTATAACGCCGCGTTTGCCTGCTTCAGCAAACTTCATTGAAATAAAAGCGTCAAATCCCATTCCACAAGTACAGAAGAATGGCATGTCGTTAATCATTCCATAATCTAAATCGTGGATACACGCTTGGTTTAATATCTGGAGACTCCTTTTTACATTTACCGGAATATCTAAATGTCGTGCCAATCCATTGCCAGATCCTGCTGGAATAATGCCCATTGCAGTATTTGTATTGATGAGTGCCTTGCCTACTTCGTTTACGGTTCCGTCTCCTCCAACTGCAACGACAATAGTAAAATTATCTTTTACAGCTTGTTGTGCTAATTTAGTAGCGTGTCCTGCATATTCTGTATTTACAATCTGATAATTGAATAACTTTTTATCAATACAGTTATCAATTATTTCAGGAAGAGATTCTTTTTTGCTTACTCCCGATTTAGGATTTATAATGAATAAAACTTTCAACTTCATATATTACTCTTTGTTTCCTTGAGAGAATTAATTGACAAAAGTACATATTAATCAATATTCTTCTATTGTTTTATAGTGAAAAAACTTTAATTTGTTAATCCATTAATAATTAATGCAATATTTCAACAAAAAATTGTATCTTTGCAGCCTAAAGAAAAAGTAGTTTTATGCTACACCTAATTTATATATGGGACAGTTACAAGAAAAATACAAGAGTTACCGTGATCCGCAGAAGTTCATGAAAATGGGTGTGTATCCATATTTCCGCGAAATCACAAGTAAGCAAGGCACTGAGGTAACCGATATAGACGGACATCATATTTTGATGTTTGGTTCTAATGCTTACACTGGTTTAACGAACGATCCAAGAGTCATCGAAGCAGGTAAAAAGGCTTTGGATAAGTATGGATCTGGTTGTGCCGGCAGTAGATTTCTGAATGGAACACTCGATTTACACGTACAGTTGGAGAAAGAACTTGCAGAGTATATGCACAAAGAAGATGTTCTTTGTTTCTCAACAGGGTTTTCTGTAAATTCGGGTGTCTTGGCATCGGTAGTAGGACGTGGTGATTATATTATCTGCGACGACCGCGACCATGCAAGTATTGTAGATGGAAGGCGTTTGAGTTTTGCCACACAGCTACATTATAAGCATAATGATATGGAAGATCTTGAGCGAGTATTGCAAAAAATACCTCAAGAGGCGATAAAGCTTATCGTTGTTGACGGTGTCTTCTCTATGGAAGGAGATCTTGCAAATCTTCCAGAGATTGTAAGATTAAAACATAAGTATAATTGTTCTGTAATGGTCGATGAGGCTCACGGATTGGGTGTTTTCGGTAAGCAGGGTAGAGGAGTTTGCGACTATTTTGGTTTGACAGATGATGTAGACCTTATTATGGGAACATTCTCAAAGAGCTTAGCTTCTATAGGAGGTTTCATTGCTTCAGATAAAGATACCATAAATTTCTTGCGGCATACGTGCAGAACTTACATTTTTTCTGCAAGTAATACGCCTGCTGCAACAGCTGCGGCATTAGAAGCTTTACACATCATTCAAGCTGAACCGGAACGTCAGGAACATTTGTGGGAAGTTACAAATTATGCATTGCAGCGTTTTCGTGAGGAAGGTTTTGAGATAGGTGATACTGCCAGTCCTATAATTCCACTTTATGTACGCGATATTCAAAAAACATTCATTGTTACAAAATTGGCTTATGATGCAGGTGTTTTCATCAATCCTGTTATACCACCTGCGTGTGCACCACAAGATACACTCGTAAGATTTGCGCTTATGGCAACACATACAAAGGAACAAGTTGAGCGTGGTGTTGTAATTCTAAAGAAGATTTTCCAGGAACAAAACATCATTAAATAATGTAGTAAATAATTCACAACGTTTCCTAAATAAAAGAAGGCTTGTAATCGTTGATAGTATCGATTACAAGCCTTTTACTTTATAACAAATTATTGCGTCGGCAATTATTTGCAGATAATTGTAAGTCGTTTTCGGCTTAGCCCAAATCGGTGGTGTAAAAACCCTGAAGTTATAAGTACAGGACACCTATAACAACTGATAAGTTCTATTAGTCTTATTTCAAGTTTTTTACAAACCATTCTGTTATTTGGCGGAAGAGGTGGTTGCGTGTATTGCCACCGAAAATACTGTGGTTACGGTTCGTATAGAAGTTTTCCTTGAAGTCTTTGTCGGCTTGTACCAATGCTTCTGAATACTCGTAAGCATTCTGAATGTGCACATTATCGTCGGCAATGCCGTGACAGATGAGCAGTTTGGCATTCATTTTCGATGCACGCTCAATAGGATTTATAGCGTAGCCGTCAGGATTTTCCTGCGGTGTGCGCATATATCGCTCGGTATAAACGGTGTCATACCAACGCCAATTGGTAGGTGGCGCAACAGAAACGCCCGCTTTAAAGGCATTGCGACCTTCGCTCAAGCTCATCAAAGCATTGAAACCGCCAAAGCTCCAGCCCCATATTCCAATGTTGTTGGCATCAACGTAGGGTTGCTTTGCTATCCAAAGAGCAGCCTCAACTTGGTCTTTCGACTCCAAATCGCCCAACTTCAGATAGGTGCATTTCTCGAATTCAGAGCCACGAGCACCTGTTCCACGTCCATCTGCACAAGCTACGATAAAGCCTTGCTGCGTGAGGTATGCCTCGTAGATACCACCAGCACCCATTGAGCCGAGTGCCCAACGGTCTACAACCTGCTGACTGCCAGGCCCGCTGTATTGGAAGAAGATGACAGGATACTTCTTATTAGGGTCGAAGTCCTTAGGTTTTACTATCCAGCCGTTCAGTTGAACGCCCTCAGAAGTAGTGAACTTGAAGAAGTCGCGAGCAGGCAAATCGTACTTTGCCATATCCTTTATGAGTTTATCGTTGTTGAGAACTTCGCGCACAACCTTTCCTTTGTTATTGTAGATTGCGTATGAATAAGGAGTATTGCGGTCGCTCCAGTTGTTCAAGAAGTACTTATAATCGCCAGAGAACACAGCAGAGTTCCAGCCCTCTTTCGTTGTCAGACACGTTACTTTTCCGTGTTTGTCAGCCACATATACCTCGCGTTGCATCGGTGTCTTTGCAGCAGCTTGGAAGTAAGTCTCACCTGTTTTTTCGTCAAAGCCGTAAACTTCGATGACATCATACTTGCCTTTCTCTATCTGACGAATGAATTTTCCGTCAATGGTGTAGAGGTATAAGTGCATATAACCGTCGCGGTCGGAAGGGAAAAGAATGTAATCGTTCATCACGAGAATACCTCCCATCGCATCTTCCTTCACATATTTGTTGGCTTTCTCTTTGATTAGCAAGCTGCATTCGCCCGTAGTTGGGTTTGCTTTGTAGAGGTTTAGCTCGTCTTGATGGCGGTTCATTGTGTAAATAACAATGCGGTCGGCAAACTTCGTAGACTTTATGCGTGGAATGTAACCATCGGCATCGAGTGGCAAACTGTAGGTAAGCGTCTTGCCAGACTCCAACGAGTAAGCGTGAACGGATACTTTAGAATTATCCTCGCCAGCCTTCGGATACTTGTAAGAATAATCGCCTGGATAAACCTCGTAGTTCTTAAATGCAGGCTTTGCACCTTCGAACATTTGCAACGAATAGGTCTTCACCTTCGATTCGTCGTAACGTATCCAGCTCAAAGTCTTGCTGTCGGCACTCCAAGCCAAGGCATTGTTGAACCCAAACTCCTCTTCGTTCACCCAATCGGGCAATCCGTTGATTATTTCGTTGAACTTACCGTCGGTCGTTATCTGCTTTTCGGTCGCTCCATCAGTTACGAAGATATTGTTGCTGCGCACAAATGCGATATACTTTCCATTTGGTGAGAAGGTCGGAATTTGCTGCGGACCACCCTCTGACAGTTTTTTCAGCGACTTGCTCTTTACATTATATAGAAGGAAATCTGCCGTAAAGGAACGGCGGTAAATTCGTTTTGTATCCGTTTGAATAAGGATAAACTGTCCGTTGTCTGTGATTTCATAATCTTCTATCGACTTTAGATTGGAATCATGGTACTTGGTAAAGTCGAAAAGCACACCTGTTTCTTTACCCGTAACAAAAGAATAGGTTACTATTTTCTTTCTATCCGCAGAGATTTGCGCATAGTCCGACGTCCCTTTCAATGGGTTAATGCCAGAAATAGTCTTCGCTGCGAAAGCACCTTTCGTTATATCTTCCAACTTAAGAGGCTCACCTGCAAACGCATGAATAGACGTTGCTATTAACGCTGCACACATAAGAAGTATTTTTTTCATTGTATATTAAATTGATTTAGTGCAGCAAAAGTACAAAAAAAGAAGTAAATTTGCAAAACAATGGAACAATACTATCATGATTTTGGTACTTGGATAAGAAATCAACTGCCTTTCCGAGTGCAAAAGATTTCAATAGACGCTGGCTTTACTTGTCCTAATCGGGACGGCAGAATAGGTATCGGTGGCTGCATATTCTGCGATAACAAGAGCTTCAATCCGTCGTATTGCAGCCATAAAAAGAGCGTAACAGAACAGTTGGAAGACGGGAAACGCTTCTTTGCAAAGAAATATCCAGACATGAAATACTTAGCTTATTTCCAAGCATATACAAACACATACGATGTAGTAGACAAGCTAAAACAGCTTTACGAAGAAGCTTTGAAAGTGGAAGATGTTGTAGGTATTGTGATTGGAACACGTCCCGACTGCGTCAGCAGTGAATTATTGGACTATTTGGAGGAACTGAACAAGCGGACATTCCTAATCGTAGAATACGGCATTGAAAGTTGCAACGACGACACACTGCGCTACATTAACCGAGGGCACGACTTTGCCTGCACACGCAAAGCAGTAGAAGAAACTGCCAAAAGGGGCATCTATGTGGGTGGACATGTTATTATGGGACTGCCCGGCGAAGATGCTTCAGAAAGCCTGAGACAGGCTCCTATCATATCATCGCTGCCTCTGACGATGCTCAAAATACACCAAATGCAGATTATAAAAGGTACAAGATTAGCGAAGATATACAAAGAAAGGCCTTTCCATTTATATACCATTGAGGAATATATCGACCTTATTACCCAATACATCGGACTGCTTAGAAGCGACTTAGTATTGGAAAGGTTTGTTACACAAAGTCCGCCCGAGATGCTGATTGCACCCAAATGGGGATTGAAGAATTATGAATTTACAAACCTATTGAATAATAGATTGAGAGAAATGAGATTATAATCAGTATTATAACGAGTTACAACACAGTGCCATATTCACGTGTAAAACGTGGTATTGCGTATAAACATATAAGATGGAACTATCAATACAAGGAAATGATTTTGTAAGTACGGCATAGCATACTCAGCTTTTGTGAGCTTTATAAAGATAATTTATGAATAGCAAATCAAGTTTCTTAAAAAAGACATAGTATAATTTCTATTACTCAATAAAAAAGCGTAATTTTGCCTAAAACAATATTTTTCTAAATCATTTTGAGCCTATTGGGTTCTCCGAATTTTACTAACATGAGAAAGAACTTTCTATTTTTACTCGCAGCAGTTCTGTGTTGGAACAGTAGCAGCATTGCAAACAGTTTTTACAATCCCCCTAAACGGAATGTAAAAACAGCACAAACACCCGCAACTAATTATTTGAATTTCCTGTATAAGTATATGGCTTTGCCCGACAAAACCGATTACAGCAAAGCCTTTTACGAGGAAAACGTTGCGCTGTCGTTGCGGGCACGCCGTGAAATGCCTTGGGGAAAGACTGTTCCCGAACGCGAGTTCAAGCACTTTGTGTTACCTGTTCGTGTGAACAACGAGAACTTGGACGATAGCCGGAAAGTGTTTTATGCAGAACTGAAGAACCGTGTAAAGAACCTGTCTATGCAAGATGCCATTCTCGAAGTGAACCATTGGTGCCACGAAAAAGTAACCTATCGCCCAACCGATGGGCGCACAAGCAGTCCCTTGGCTTCAGTTTGCACGGCATACGGAAGGTGTGGTGAAGAGAGCACTTTCCTTGTAGCAGCACTCAGATCAGTGGGTATTCCTGCCCGACAGGTATATACTCCACGCTGGGCACACACCGACGACAACCACGCATGGGTGGAAGCGTGGGCAGATGGCAAGTGGTTTTTCCTCGGAGCATGCGAGCCGGAGCCTATCCTAAACTTGGGTTGGTTCAACGAAAGTGCCTCTCGTGGCATGCTCATGCACACGAAAGTGTTCGGCGATTATGATGGTCCTGAAGAGGTAATGAGCAGGACTCCGCTCTATACGGAAATAAATGTAATCAGCAATTATGCACCTACGGCAGAGGTAAAAGTGGTTGTTGTAGACGAGAAAGGCAGGCGGGTGAAAGGTGCAAAAGTGGAATTTAAGCTCTACAACTATGCCGAATTTTACTCTGTGGCACGAAAAACGACCGACGATAACGGCGTGGCTACACTCACAGCTGGTAAGGGCGACATGATAGTCTGGGCGTCTAAAGATGGCAAGGTTGGCATCGACAAAGTTTCGTTTGGCAAGACCAAGGAGCTGCGCCTTGTGTTAAAGCGCGACGGATTGCCCCAAACAAAGACCTGGGACATAACTCCGCCACCTGTAAGCACGGTTCTACCGAATGTTACCGCTGCACAACGGGCAGAGAATACAAGGCGTTTGGCGCACGAAGACTCTATCCGTCAGGCATACGAAGCTACGATGAAAGACAGGTCGCGAGGCAATTATGCCACCATTCAGACTTTCTTGCGCGAGGCAAAGAACAAGGAAATGGCAAAGCGTCTGTTAGATGTTATCTCGGAAAAAGACCTTCGCGACGTGCAATTGACGGTACTGAAAGACCACGAAGTTGCCAAGACCGACACTTCGGAACTTTACTGCAAGTACGTAATGAACCCCCGTGTGGAGATAGAATGGCTGTCGCCTTATCGCCATTTCTTGGCTAAAAAGATGGCAGGCATAAGGTCTCCGCAGGCTCTTATAGCCTGGTGTAAGTCGAATATTGCCATCGACGAGACACACAACCCACAGCGATTGCGCATGTTGCCCATGAGTGTCTGGCGCGAAAGGAAGACCGACAAGTTGGGCAGGGCTATCTTCTTTGTGGCTGCTGCCCGCAGTTTAGGCTTCCCGGCTCGTATCAATGAAATCAACGGAAAGCTGCAATACAATGCCAACGGAGCTTGGATAGATGTAGAATTTGACGGTAAACAGGCGGAAAAGAGCGTGCCCAAGGGAACGTTGTTGTTGGAATACAAGCCCACAAAGTATAACGACAACCCTAAATACTACAGTCATTTCACGTTAAGTAAAATAGAAAACGGCGTTGCACAGCTTCTTACTTATCCTGAAACAGCTACATGGAAAGACGATTTTTCTAAAGGAACAGACCTGGAAGAGGGTACCTATATGCTTATAACAGGTACGCGCATGGCAAGCGGACAGGTGTTGGCTGAAACCTATTTGTTCACGATAAAGGCAGGCAAGGAAACACGTTTGACGTTTACCATGCGCGAAGACGACAATGCAGTACAGGTAATAGGCAGCTTCAATGCAGAAGATATTTACCACGATAGGGCTACCAACAGCGACAAGAGCTTGCTGTCTACGGCAGGCAGAGGCTACTATATGGTAGGCATTGTTGCCCCGAACCAAGAACCAACCAACCACACCTTGCGCGACATCAGCACCTATAAGGCACAATTCGAGAAGTGGGGACGCAAGATGATCTTCCTTTTTGAAGATGCCGATAACCTGTCCCGTTTCAACTTTAAGGAGTTCGACAACCTGCCTTCCAATGTTGTCTGGGGCACTGATGTAGACAAGAAGATTGTGAACGAAATACGCGAACAGCTAAAGCTAAAGAGCCCGTCGCTCCCCATCTTCCTGATTTGCGACAGCTTCAATCGGGTTGTGTATGTCCAGCAAGGCTATACTATTAATATAGGTGAGCAGATTTTGAAAGTCATCGGGAAGCTATAAGTTGTAGCTACACAATTAAATTGATTAAAAGAGAAACTCCTATCTTGTTATCCAACAGCAAGATAGGGGTTTTAGTTGTATGTTTAGATAAATTTATCCCCAGTCTTTATATATTTCCTGATTACTTTATGAGACCGTAAAGTAGTAATACCGATTACTTATCTTTTATGTCGAAAAAACACAATTTAGATGTAAATATTCTTTAAAAGAATAGCTATCGTCTAACCATCATGTTATCAGCACTTTACAAAAGAGGTTCTTTTACGTCTTAAAAGTGCCTCTTTTACACGGCAAAAGCGACTGTTTCGCATCGCAAAACAGCCGCTTTTGTATTGCCAAACCGAAAGGTTCACTTTTTAACAAAACTATCTTTACAAAAACGAGGAGATTTTTCTGTGCTTGCTTTCAACATTTAAAAGAATCCCATTACTTTAATAACTTTTGGCTGGGGCTACTTTATTTGTTGAAGAATTTGTGCAACTACCTCGGTAAGCGTCTCCTTTCTGCCACTTTCTACTACGCCCGATGCCGACCCATGAATCTCGGCTGCTCCTGTTTCTGCGAGTATCTTTTTTGCATTCAGTGGGGTTACGCCACCGCCGGGCAAGATGGTCATACGTCCTTCTGTGTGTTTTATATATTCTTTCAGTGCGGGTATGCCTGTCTCGGCAGTGGGAGCTTGCCCCGATGTAAGCACACGTGTGCAGTGTAGGGCTGCAAGTTCGTCAAGTGCTTTCAATGGATTTCTGCAGACATCGAAAGCACGATGGAAAGTAAAGGGTTTTCCTTCACAGGCGTCAATCAGTCGGCGCGTGGTCGCAATGTCTATATCTCCATCTGCAGTTAATGCACCACAGACTATTGCGTCAGTATATGAAAGTATTTCTTTAATATCAGTCTCCATCACTTTTATTTCTCCTTCATTATAACAGAAATCTCCTTCACGCACTCTTATAAGTGTATGAATGGTGAGTTTTGGAAACATTTTGCGTACTGTTTTTATGAGTCCCAACGATGGCGTCAGTCCGTCGAGCGATAGGGCAGAGCATAGTTCTATGCGTTGTGCTCCGCCCTTTACGGCGTTTATGACACTTTGCAGGCTTCCTGTGCAAACTTCTAATATCGGCATAATCGTTATTTTTCTATTTCTATAATATAGTCTACGACGTTCCTATGGCTTCCAATGTGGGTGGTAAGCGTTTTTGTCTTCTTGTCATAATGGAACGAAAGTGGCTGTCGGGAAGCGAAATCTATGACGCGTTTAGGCTTTACCGACAATGCACACGAAATGGTTTTAGCATCTTGTTCCAACACGTGCAGATAGGTTTTCTTGCCCTTTGATGTGCTTACACCCCAGTCGGCTTCTGCAACATCGCCTGCCATGGTTTCGTAAATGGTTTCTCCATACTGCTGCATCCACTTGCCAATGCCTTGCAAACGGTCGAGTGCAAGCGCAGGAAGTTCGCCGTTTGGCTGTGGTCCAATGTTGAGCAAGAGGTTGCTTCCCTTAGCTGCCGAGCGCACAAGGAGTTCTATGAGCTGGGAGGTTGATTTATAGTTAATGTCCGAAACCTTGTATCCCCACATGCCATTCATGGTCTGGCAGGCTTCGAGGGGTAGGCGACTGATGGCCTGACCGGACAGTCCAGCCTTGTTTTCGCCGGGCAAATCGCGTTCGAACATCTGGAAATCTTCTCCATCAATCGGAGCAATGTGATGGTTGTTACCTATTAGACAAGCTGGCTGAATGCTGTGAATGTAGCGATAAAACTCCTCCATGCGCCAGTCGAACGGAATGCTGTCGCTGTCGTGATCCCAATAACCGTCCAACCAAATGGCACCCACTTTTCCGTAGTTGTGGAGCAATTCGCTTACTTGTCCCTTCATAAAGTTGAAGTAAGTGCCATAGTTTGGCTTCAGTTTTCTGCCAGTATAGAGCCCCGTCCGACCAATGGGATAGTCCTCGCGTATCCAGTCGAGAATGGAATAATATATGTGCAGGTCTATGTTTTGCTTGTGGCAGGCATTGGCAAGCTCTTTCAGTACATCGCGTTTGAAGGGTGTTGCATCTACGATGTTGTAGTTGCTTTCCTTTGTTTTGAACATTGAGAAACTGTCGTGGTGGCGCGATGTGAAAGTAATATACTTTGCTCCGGAGGCTTTGATGGCACTTATCCATGCGTCGGCATCAAAGTATGATGGATAAAAAGCCGATGCAGCCTTGGCATATTCGTCTTTGTTTATCTTGTTGTTCAAGTACCATTCGCCTTGTGCAAAGGTGCTGTAAATGCCCCAATGCAGGAATATGCCGAAGCGGAAGCCTTCGAACCGTTTGCGCGCAGCAAGGTTTTCGGCAGTGGGAATATACTTTTGTGGCACACTTTCAGTGGTTGTTGCCCTATTGTTGCTTTCCTGTTGTTGACTGTTTGTCTGTGCAAAGATAGGTATTGCCAGTGCAATGCCTAATAACGATGTGGTAATTATTCTTTTCATTATGTATTTCTTATGATTGTGCAAATATACTTAAAATGTTTGAAATGCATGCAATGATTATGTCTCTTTATACTTTATAGTATGACTTTACGAAGTATTGATTAGCTCAAAAAATAGGGAAAAACCTATATTAAGTTAGGGAAAATCCGTATATTTGCACACTAAGATGTGGTATTTTTGCATCAGATGAAAAATGAAATAAAGGGAAAACAAATAAAAGGGAGGTAATAATATGAAAAAGTTAGTTCTTTTTTCAGTTATGGCTTTTGCTCTGCCAACCATCTTGTTGGCGCAAGACGATGTATATTTCACACCGTCGAAGGAGTCTATTCGTGAATATAAGGCAGCTAAAGTTGCTCGACGAGATGCTTATTATAGTGGTATAAACAAGTCGGACAGTGAGTATAACCGCAGAGTTTCTTTAGATAAAGTTTATAGGAAGATAGGTAAAGACTCATTAGGGAATGACATCGTTCAGGTAAAAGACCAGAATGGAACTTGTCAAGTAGACACAGTTTATCAGTTCGATCGTTATTTTGAAGATGCGGACAATGACTTTACGTACAGTCGTCGCATGGGTCGCTTCGATGATTTCTATGGTTATTACGATCCTTGGTACTATGGATATTCAGGCTTTGGCTTCCGTGCTTCGTTCGGTTATTGGGATCCTTGGTACATGAGCTATTATGATCCTTGGTACTATGGTTATTATGATCCTTGGTGGTATTACGGCTATCGTAGCAGATGGTACGACCCTTGGGGATATGGTTATTATGGTTGGGGATATCCATACTATTACTATGGTTATGCAAGACCAGGTTTCGGATACAGTTATCCTTCGGGACATACCGGCACAGCCAATCATTGGAGCGGACGTGGAGGCAGGTTCGGGAACAATAATTCGGTTTATTACGGACAGATGAACAGTGCAGGTCCAACACGCTCATTCGGCAGTATGGATGCCCGCAGTGGACAGTTTGGAAGGTCGGATGGTCGAGTTGTTATAGAAAGAGACAATTCTTTGTATAACAGAGGAGCCAATTTTGGAAATTCTTCCCGGAACAGTAGGTTTGAGAGTACCATCAGACGAGATTCTTACAACCGTGACAATTCATTCAACGTAGAACGCAATAGACCGCGAACTTATGAATCACGCCCTTCAAATACATTCAATGGAGGAAACTTTGGAGGCTCACGTTCGGGTGGTGGCACCTTCGGTGGTGGTAGCTTTGGCAGCTCCCGTTCGGGTGGCGGAAGCTTTGGCGGACACAGATAAGTTTTGCTTCTATAGTAAAAGAGTTTGTTTAAATAGGTAAATAACAAGAAGATAGTTATGAAAATACAGTATTATTTGCTGGCAGCAACGTTGTTTTCGTTGCCGGCAGCAGCACAAGAGACATACGAGAATGCCAATTTAACGAGTAGCGACCTTAACGGAACAGCACGTTATGTAGGTATGGGTGGAGCCATGGAGGCTCTGGGTGCGGATATTTCTACCATCAGCAGCAACCCTGCAGGTATTGGCTTGTTCCGTCGCAGTCAGTTTTCTGTGAGTGGTGGACTACTTATGCAGAGTAAAGGTAAGGAGTTTGGCGATGGAAAGAAGACAAACACCAGCTTCGACCAGATAGGTTTTGTTTATACAACACGTGCCCCTCGTGGTTCAAACATAAACTTCGGATTTAATTATAGCAAGAGCAAGAATTTCGATTTCCTGCTGAATGCAAGTGGGAAGTTGGGTAATGGTTCTCAAAACAACCAGTCTTACTTGAAACACGTGCTTGGTTCTGAAAGCTATGGAGGCTTCGATGTACGTCAGAAGGATAATGCTTATATAGGTTTTGCCAACCCACGAAGTAGCAATGTGTCTTGGACGTGGAATCAATTAGACTATTTGTACTTCAACACATTGTTGCCAGATGCCAACACTGCAGGCAAGTTTAATAGTTATCTGGCTGACTCTTACACATTCGACAAGGCTAATACGGGTTATGTAGGCAACTACGATTTCAATATTAGTGGCAGCCTTCACGACCAAGTCTACCTTGGTTTGACATTCGGATTGAAAGATGTGCATTACGATTCGGAGAGCAGATACTACGAGAAATTGTCTAATGGTGTAGGCAATGTAACGGTTCGAGACACCCGACGCATTACTGGTACGGGGTTCGATCTTACCGCTGGTATCATCGTTCGCCCTGTAGCCGACTCTCCTTTCCGTATTGGTGCCTATGTCAAGACACCTACATGGTACGATTTAACCACATCAAATGTAACTCGTATCGACAGAGTTACCAACACAGGAGGTAAGAACGATTGGGGTGAAGTGCCTAACAGCTACGATTATAAGCTATGGACACCCTGGAAATTCGGCTTCTCTCTCGGGCATACAGTAGGCAACTATCTTGCACTCGGTTTGACATACGAATATGAAGACCATTCTACTCTTGACACTCGAATAAACGATGGTGGTTATTATAGCGACTATTACGGTTCTTATTACGAGACTTCTTCATCAGACAAGGCAATGAACAAGCATACCAAACAAGCGCTAAAGGGTGTAAGTACATTGAAGATTGGTGCCGAATATAAGCCAGCAAGCAACTTGGCACTGCGTTTAGGCTATAATTATGTAAGTCCGAAGTACGATAAAGATGCACAGAGAGATCCTACAATTGTATCTCCAGGAAGTGCCTATTCTTCATCAACAGACTTTGTCAATTGGGAGTCTACCAACAGATTTACACTCGGTGTAGGCTATCAGATAAATAAATTCAACATCGATTTAGCTTATCAATACAGCGCACAGAAGGGAACCTTCTATCCATTCTCTACGATGAACTTCGCTATACGCGACACTGCAACGGGCACTACAACATCGTATTCTAACCAAGCAGCAGGAACAAAGGTAGACAATAATAGAGGACAGCTTCTGCTAACAGTGGGTTATCGCCTTTAATGTAAGTGCATTATATAATATTAGAAGAGGAGAATGTATGTCAATACATTCTCCTCTTTTTATTATGGTATATCGGCGTCAATCATAGAAAGAAATTATACGAGAAGATGCTACCTTTATTAAAAAAGCCCTAATCGCAACTTGCGATTAGGGCTTTTCCTTTATTTAATTATGGACAACATCGTGTCTCGTTCTATTTTACCAATATCTTTATGGTAGAGCCATCAGATAATTTTACGATATTCAGACCACGTTGTGGAGCACTGATTCTGCGACCATCTATGGTATAGCGTGCTACTTCCTTCAGTTCGCCCTTGTTCTCAGATATACCTTCGATGCCAGCCGGATCGTTAGACAAGTTGAATTTAGCAGCATTTTCAATCTTGCCATCATTGCGTATAATCATTGCGATGACTGCGAGCTTGTTATAGCCTGCCTTCTTGATGGCTTCTGCAATAATAGCCTTTTTCGGTAGCTTAAGCTTGTAGGTGTTGGTTACGACTTTGCCTTCCTGCAGTGGCTCGAGCTTTGCTTTGTTGTTGCCTGAAATATAAGAGCTGGTGAGCAGTACGTCGTCGTAAGTCAATGTAACCCTGCTATTGCCATACTTGCCTCCCTTGCAGAACGGAATGAGGTATGAGTCCTTAATACCCCATTGACTGGCGGTTCTTGAGGCGTAATTGTTGCTTTGCTTCCATGAAGAAGCTGTTCCGGTAAGTTCGTCGCCAATAAGGGCATAGGCAATTTCGTACGTTCCGTTTATCAAAGGCTCGATGGTTGCCGTAGCGGTTACTTCGGTGCAATCGTCATTCAGCTTGCCTGTAACCGATACTCCTACCGCTGCAACGCGTGCAAGAGCTTCCTCGAAGTCGTCACAAATGCTGTTTCCCTTACCATAGAAAGGATCTATAACGTCGTCGCGTTCTATCTTGCAGGTAGGTGCGCCGCCAAATTTAATCTTTGCATAGTCGGAGGTGTACATTGGGTCGGTATCGTTGAATTGGTGTATGGCAATACCCACGAAGCTTTCGCCGAACTTGTCGCGCAGCTTCTTCATACCTGCCCAGCCGCGTGGACACCAGCCACAGCCAGTACCTGTATTTTCTTCTACAACGACGCCTCGCTTCACTTCCTTGCTGACAGTGGTCAGCTTGCAAGTTACGGACTTGTTGCTTGCCTCGTTAGGTTTTCCGTTTACCTTGGTAATGGTGATGGTCTTCGTGGTTGTTCCCGTCTTGGCATCGGCTGCAAGAGGAAGTTCGATAGTGAACTGACCTCCAAACGTATTGAACGATGGGTTGATGTCAATATGCTGTTCTGCACCCACAGTACCATCGGTAGCTATAGTATAGTCGATGCTGCTGACGCCGGCACTTCCACCATTGGTTACGGTGAGCTTGCCTTTGGCTACCTTGTTCTTCACTATGACAACGTCTGGTAATGTATTGGGAGCTACCGAATTCTTGGCAAAATTACCCTCTATGAGTATCTGGAGTGCCAGTCTGCCAAGACCTTCGTCCGAGAGGTCTGACCACTTGTCTACAGATGTCGAGGTACGAAGGAAGAGGCTGTTGGGTGTTTTGTCGTCTCCGCATGTAAGGACGGGATACTGTGTTACTTCGTTCGAAGCACTGGTAATGGTGAAAGTGTAACCCACGTAGACGCCTTCAGAGCCTATAACGTATGGTGTGTTCAGTGCAACGTCATTGGAAATTCCTTCTTTATTGCCGTTCTCATCACCTGCATTCAGAGACGATTGGTCTACGTTCTGAACATAGTCTGCTTTGCTGATGTCTTCGGGCAGTTTCTTTGAAATCCACACTTTTACGTTGCTCGTCTTTTGCTTATCGCGCAGATAGAAGCGAATGGCTTTGATGGTCTTTCCCACAACAGCGACATTGCCAGAGGTAATGAAGAATGCTGCATCGTAAGTCTCAGCTTTTCTCACTCCAAGTCCGGCGCGGTGTTCGCTGTCAGAGCTGTATCCCCACCATACCTGATTGGCAGCGGGGTCAATCTTCTTGACTGGTGCCTTGTAATAAGTGGACAACTGTGCGTTTCCCACTGTACCTGGGTCTCGCTGTAATACTCTTGTTTGCGCATGGGCTGCAATACTCAGTACAGCTGCAAAGGTTAAAAATAATAGTTTTCTCATATTTACAAAAATTTAAGTTAATGTTCCGTATTCGCTTATTACAGCGTTATTTAATACGGTTTTTTGTTTTTATTCTGCGATAATGGCACAACCTTAATAGATAGTTTCCACCTCTCTATTTTCTATTTTGAATTGTTACCTTTAATCAGTACAAATTTACTGAATTATTTTGAATGTACTATTTCATTATTATAAAAATTTACCAAAAAGGTTTAATAAATCTTTTGAGCAGTTCTTTATAGGGATTTCCCTATTGCAAAATAGAGAAAAAGCATTCCAACAGTTTACTATGTTCCTTAAATTTGCGGTATTGAAAAGGATAGAAACATAAAAAGTTATAATTATGAAACAGATTACTAAGTTTTTGATGGTGCTTGCATTGGTGGCTGTTCCCGTAGGATTTACAAGTTGTGATGACGACGAAGAATACTGTTACTACTATAACGACCTCGTAACAGAGGCTGTTCGGAACTATTGGTATACATATCCCAGTGGGGCTGATTACGATACGACAAGAAATTGGTTCTTGTATTACTATCCGTCGGCTACGGCAGTAGAATTTGCCGAGTTTATGAATGCAGTAAATTACGGCAATGTAAATGACCCGCTAATGGCAGAAGCCCAGATGCTTTCAGGTGAATGGGCAGGCAAGATGACCATCGCTTTCGACGAGAATGGGAAGCGGCTTTCACAAACTTTCTATGCTAATATGAAGTTCTTCCAGTACGAAACGTCTAAGAACTCGCTGAGTGGGCATGGTACGGAGGTAGATACTGGGGCTGACGGTTCTACACAGACACTTGACTTCTCTTGGTCCGTAGACAAGAACGGCGACATATACATCAAGTACACTAAGTCTGGTACAATCTTCCGCATGGATGCTCATTCTTCACAGAAGGGCTTCCACCTTGGTTATGAAAAGGCAAAAGGTTACGATACCTTCTACGGTTACGGTGTCAGTACGAATACTACAGATGAGTTTTATATAGATTTGGCACGCCAAGCAACCAACAATGCTAAGGGCAGAATGATGAAGTCGCGCACTGCAACAGAAGATGTTACGTGTCGGGTGTTTGGTAAAGCAGTGCGAAACAGTGGTCCTGCTTATTCAGCCAAAGCTGTTAGCGGATTGAGAGAACGATAAAATTTCTCAACTAAAGGACAGATTTCTTGCGAAGATAATTTTTGGAACCTGCTATCAACGGGGATGTAGGATTTTTCTTTAGCTCCGTTTTGTTTTAAAATGGAGTCCTACAAACCAACAACTTGAGTCTGACGGCATTCTGAAGTATCTAAATTCCAGGCTAACCTTTATTAAAAAGCCCTAATTGCAGGTTGCGATTAGAGCTTTTTCCTTATTTAATTATAGAAACATCGTGTCTCGTTCTATTTTATCAATATCTTTATAGTAGAGCCATCAGATAATTTTACGATATTGAGACCACGTTGTGGTACACTAATTTTACGACCATCAATGGTATAACGGGCAACTTCTCTAAGTTCACCATTATTTTCAGAAATACCTCCAATCCCTACAGGATCAGACAAATAGAATTTTGTGGCATTATCAATCTTACCTTCGTTATTAATAATCATAGCAATCACAGCGAGTTTATTATAACCTGTCCTTGTAATAGCCTCTTTTAAAAGCTTTTTATTTGGCAATTTAAATGTATAAGTATTGGTTACAACATGATTGGTCTTAAGCGGTTCAAGCTTTGCATTGTTATTATGGTTTGAGTTATAAGAACTGGAGAGTAAAACGTCGTCGTAAACTAATGTAACTTTAGCTGCACTATATTTACCGCCTTTACAGAATAGTGCAAGATAAGGATCATTGGCAACATTAGCAGCTGCATACTTACTGTAATTGTTGCTTTGTTGCCAAGAGTTTTCTGTCCCCGTAAGTCCATCGCCAATTAGAGCGTATGCAATTTCATATGTTCCGTTTACCAAAGGCTCGATAGTTGCAGTTGCAGTTACTTCTGTTTTATCTGCGTTTAATTCTCCTGTTACCGATACGCCAACTGTAGCAATGCGTGCTAATGCTTCTTTAAAATCTACACAGATATCTTCATCGGAACCATAGAATGGGTCCATAACATCATTACGGTCTATCTTGCAGGTTGGAGCTTCACCAAAATTAAGTTTTGCGTAATTTCTACAGTACATGACATCTGTCTCGTTATATTGGTGTATAGCAATACCTACAAAGCTATCAGCGAATTTATCGCGTAACTTCTTCATTCCAGCCCAACCACGTGGACACCAGCCACAGCCAGTTCCTGTATTTTCTTCTATAACTACACCTCTCTTTACTTGTTTGTTAACGGTAGTAAGTTTACAAGTTGTTGATTTATTCTCGGACTCGTTCGTTTTACCATTTACTTTTGTTATAGTAATAGTCTTTTCAGCAATTCCCGTATTCGCATCAGCTGCAAGAGGTAAACTAATTGTACATTGTGCACCCATTGTTCTTACTGGTGAATTGATAACAAGATGTTGTTCTGCATTTGGTATACCATTGGTGGTAATTGTGTAGTCAATACTGTTTATACCTTCAGTACCAGCATTAAATAAGACGAGCTTACTCTTTCCTGTAGTATTTTTTACAACAACAAGGTTTTGTAATGAACTTGGAGATACAGAGTTGTGTGCGAAATCCCCTTCGATAAGGACTTGTAATGCTAACTGTCCAAAACCTTCTTCAGCCAAATTCGTCCATTCTGTTGCAGTCTTTGAAGTACGTATAAAAAAACTATTCGGCTCTGCCCCACTATAGTTTACAATTGGAAACTTTGTTGTTCCTTCAGAAGCATCTGTAATCGTAACAGTGTAACCTATATATATACCATTGTTGCCAATAATATATGGAGTAGTTAGTTTTACATCATTTACCATTCCTTGCATATTTTCTCCTTCATCGCCAGCATTTAGAGATGCTTGATCTACACTCTGGATATAATCTGCATTATTAATATTGTCGGGTAAACTTTTTGAAATCCAAATCTTCACATTATTTGTATGTACTTTGTCGCGTAGATAGAAGCGGATAGCTTTAATGGCTTTCCCCATAATAATAGAATTGCTTGGAGCAATAAAAAGAGCAGCATCGTATGTCTCAGTTTTCGAAACGCCTACGGCATTACGTTCTTCGTTTTCTGGCTGATAACCCCACCATACCTGATTTGCAGATGGTTCAATCTTCCTGATTGACACTTTATCTGAACCTGCTCTCTGTGAGATAGATAAATGTGCATTACTTGTTGTTTTCAAGTTTCGCTGAAATACACTCGTTTGTGCATAGACCGAAAAACTTAGTGCTACTGCAAAGGTTAAAAATAAAATTCTTTTCATATTTACAAAAGTTTAAGTTAATGGCCGACTTGAAAGTACGGCATTGTTGAATTAATTTATAATGCTTGTATTTTACGACAACAACATGATCATTGAGAGATTGTTTTTTATACTTCTTCAATATTGGATATATCTTTTTCCATCGGTTACAAAGGTAATAAATTGTTCATATTCCAACAAATATTTCATCTCTTTGTTTTCCAATGTAAAGACTAAAGAGGCAACTGTAGACTCTTTGCCACCATAAAAATACCTGAAAACACCTCAGCACCTCATATTCTACACCTTTGTTATATATTGTTTTCCAAATTTTTTTGTATCTTTGCAACCCTAAAGCGATACATTTAGACCAGAAAATCATTAACAAATTAAAGAAATGAAACCAACATTATTACTTCTTGCAGCTGGCATGGGCAGCCGCTATGGTGGCTTAAAGCAGCTGGACGGACTTGGACCGAACGGCGAAACCATTATGGATTACTCCATATACGACGCCATAAAAGCCGGGTTCGGAAAGATAGTATTTATCATTCGCAAGGATTTCGAGGCTCAATTCAGAGAGAAAGTGCTGTCTAAATATGAGGGACACATACCTTCCGAGATTGTATTTCAAAGCGTTGATGCGCTGCCCGAGGGCTTTACAGTGCCCGAGGGGAGGGAAAAGCCATGGGGAACCAACCATGCCGTGCTAATGGCAAAGGCTGTTGTGCACGAACCTTTCTGTGTTATTAACTGCGACGACTTCTACAATCGCGATGCCTTCATGGTGATAGGGAAGTTTCTTGCCAACCTTCCTGAAGGCTCAAGGAACAAGTATGCCATGGTAGGCTTCCGTGTTGGCAACACCCTTAGCAAGAACGGAACAGTGTCGCGCGGACTGTGCAGCACGAACGAACAGGGACATCTGACCACCGTTGTGGAACGGACGAAGATAGAACGGCGCGATGGCAAGGTGCAATATATGGACGAAGACGGCAGCTGGACCACCGTTCCGGACAACACGCCCACCTCCATGAATGTGTGGGGATTTACTCCCGACTACTTCGCATACAGCGAAAGCTACTTCAAGGAATTTCTTTCCGACCCCAAGAACATTGAAAACAAAAAGTCGGAATACTACATACCAATGATGGTAAACAAACTCATTAATGACGGAACAGCCACCGTAGACGTGCTCGACACCACGAGTACATGGTTCGGCGTAACCTATCCGGCAGACAGGGACGGCGTCGTGGCACGCATAAGACAGCTTGTAGACGAAGGCATCTACCCCAAAAAGCTCTTCTAAACGCAAAAAACTTCAGGCTATTTCGATGCATCAACGTATCGAAATAGCATACGCACAAGAACAACATAGAGACAAATGAACATCAGATTACTGGGCGATGCAGAAGCTAAACAGTTGCAGCAAATTGTAACCGAGGCAGAACACATCGTCATTTGTGCACATAAATCGCCCGATGGAGATGCCATAGGCTCTTCGTTGGCGTGGAAATTGTACCTGAACCAGATAGGTAAGACGGACGTAACGCTATGCATGCCAGATGCATATCCCGACTTCCTGCAATGGCTTCCAGGCGCAAGTACCGTGCTGCGATACGACAAGCACCCTGAAAAAGTACAACAGGCATTCGACAGGGCAGACCTTGTCTGCTGCTTGGACTTCAACCAATATGCACGCGTTGAGGCGATGCAAGCCACCCTTGAGGGCTGTCAGGCAAAGCGAATACTCATAGACCACCACTTGGAACCACAGACCGACAACGCAATAACCGTATCGCGACCTGACATGTCGAGTACAAGCGAAATGATATTCTACATCATCAGTCAGTTAGAAGGATACGACAGCATGACGAAAGAATGTGCACAGTGCATTTATTGCGGCATGATGACCGACACCGGAGGCTTCACCTACAACTCTACACGCCCCGAAATATACTTCGTAATCGGACAATTGCTGTCGAAAGGCATCGATAAGGACAGCATATACAACCGGGTCTTCCATAACTATTCGGTGAATGCGCTGCGCTTCCGTGCCCATATCATAGCCAGTAAGATGAAAGTTGTAAACGAATTGCATGCCGCTTACTTCATGGTAACCAGGGAAGACATGTGCCGTTTCCACTTTGTAAAAGGCGATTTGGAAGGTGTGGTGAACTCGCCGCTACAGATTAAGGGGCTGAAACTAAGCATATCGTTGCGCGAAGACACCGAACGCCCCAACCTTGTATTAGTAAGTCTGCGGTCAAGCAACGGGTTCCACTGCCAGCCAATGGCGGTCCGATACTTCAATGGGGGCGGACACGCCGATGCTTCAGGCGGAAAGCTCTACTGTTCTGTACCCGAAGCCGAACAAATAGTGCTGAAAGCATTGCTCGCTTTCCAGGACGAACTGAAGCGAAAATAAGAGAACTGAAATCCAATTTCAAAAAAAACGGGCAATCACTTGCTATATCCAAATAAATCATTTACCTTTGCAACCGAATTGAAAACATAAGGTTTCGGTTCTGAAACCTTTACCTCCACAATATCAAAATTTCGATATAACATATATAATACTTTATGTTTAGTAAAGAAGAATTATTAGAAAAGGATATTCCCGAGCTGGCGAATATCGCAAAAGACCTTGGAGCGGACTATAAAAAATCTGACGATAAAGAGGCCATTATCTATGCCATATTGGACAGACAGGCCGTTAACGCCGGCATATCGCACCCTTTGGGAGCAACAAAGCGTAAGCGTACGAGGATAACAAAGAAGGAAACGGACAAAGTTTACACCGTACACGGAAAAGAAGGAGAAAACTTTGACCTGCAAAAAAATAAGGTGCAAAACACTGCCTTGCCAAGTTTGTTTAAAGACTTGCCCGACACACAGACTGCCGAAAAGCAAGAAACCGAAACAGAAAAACCTGCGGAAACTCCTAAAAAACGTGGACGCAAGAAGAAGGAAGAAACACAGGCACAGGCTGACACCGCTGCTGAAAAAACTCAGGAAAACAACGTAAAAGAGGAAAAACCTGCAGAAACAGCAACCGAAACAACAACCGATATTCCTGCAGAGGCGCCTGTTGAAACGGCAACAAAACCTGTTGCACAATCTGTAGAAGAAATTGCTGAGACAGAAACACCCGCCAACGATACAACGGAAATGGTGATACCGGAAGCCGAATTTGTATCGCAAAACGGACAAACACCCGAAAACGAGAACACGGAGAACCTTCTTGAACAGCTCCAGGCAAAGGTAAACGCACGCAACGAGCAAATGGAAGAAGCAGAGAATACGGTTAAAGACGGTGTGTGGGAGGGCGACCCAGGCGATGGGACAGACTTTATAACAGTGGTAGACATACCCGTGGAAGACCAAGGTATGGTGCCTTCTTACGACATGTTCGACCGTCCTAACATTCCAGCCGATGCCAACCATGCATCATACTACAACGAATCGGCTACACAGCAGGACGTTGCACCAACCTACGACTTTAACAATATCATTAAGGCAAATGGCGTTTTGGAAGTTATGCCCGACGGTTATGGTTTCTTGCGGTCCAGCGATTACAACTACTTATCGTCGCCCGACGACGTGTATGTGCCTGCAAACCAGATTAAACAGAACGGTTTGAAGACGGGCGATGTGGTGGAATGCCACGTAAGACCACCCCATGAAGGAGAGAAATACTTCCCACTTACCTCGATAGACATGATAAACGGGCGTGCACCGGCAGAAGTTCGAGACCGTGTTTCGTTCGAACATCTGACACCATTGTTCCCCGACGAGAAGTTCACACTGTGTGGCGACCCACGCACAACAAACCTTTCGACTCGCGTGGTAGACCTTTTCTCACCGATTGGAAAGGGACAACGTGCGCTGATTGTGGCTCAGCCAAAGACAGGTAAGACTATATTAATGAAGGATATAGCCAATGCCATAGCAGCAAACCACCCTGAAGCATACCTCATGATGCTGCTTATAGACGAGCGTCCGGAGGAAGTTACCGACATGGCACGTACGGTTAATGCCGAAGTAATAGCATCTACGTTCGATGAACCAGCCGAACGCCATGTGAAAATAGCAGGCATTGTACTGGAAAAAGCAAAGCGAATGGTAGAGTGTGGGCACGATGTCGTTATCTTCCTCGACTCCATTACACGTCTCGCACGTGCCTATAACACAGTCGCCCCAGCCTCCGGCAAGGTGCTGACGGGTGGTGTTGATGCCAACGCATTGCAGAAACCGAAACGCTTTTTCGGTGCCGCCCGCAACATAGAAGGTGGAGGCTCGCTCACCATTATAGCAACAGCGCTCATCGATACAGGTTCTAAGATGGACGAAGTCATATTCGAAGAGTTCAAGGGAACGGGTAATATGGAGTTGCAACTCGACCGTTCTCTCAGCAACAAACGTATCTTCCCATCTGTCAATCTCGTTGCTTCGAGCACACGTCGCGATGATTTACTGCAGGACAAGACTACTATCGACCGCATGTGGATACTCCGTAAGTACATCGCAGACATGAATCCGATAGAGGCAATGAACTCTATTCACGACCGAATGTTGCATACTCGCGATAACAACGAGTTCTTGTTATCAATGAATGGATAAACCTATCAATCATTTATAAATACTTCTTGAAAAGTCATTCCTGTGAAGGAGTGGCTTTTTTTATATTCTTTAGTATCTTAATTCAAACTCTTTTATTTCCTCATTTGCATCTTTCCATCTCGTCAATCTGTGTCTTAAATGTGTGAATAGTGCAAACGTTTGAATTCATAAAGGCTCTATTTATTGGATATTTCCAAAGACTTTGTCGGTTAAATACGATATATTTGCAGAGATAATAGTATTAGTAGTGATAGTATGATTGATAACTCTGAATGCCAATAGCCTTTGAATAAGCATGAGAGATATATGCTTTTTTTGACTATATGCTTGTTTATGGCATTGTATTTAGGTATCAGTTATTACGACTAAACATTTTTATTGTTTTAGAGTAAAGTCCCATTTGCTGTTTGAAGCAAGTGGGACTTTCAATTCATATAACTTGTTTGTTGTTGTATAAGACTAAAAAAACAATGTTCCGAATATGTTTATCATACGTTCGGAACACGTCAGTTATGTGTTGATATCACGTTTTTTGCAGGGCTAAAAGGGTTACTTTAGTTCCTTTTTGACCTCTTCGAGCGCTGCAATCCAGTTTGTGTCGAGCGAGAATTGGGTGGGGTAGTCATCACGATTGTAGTATGCCAATACCACTTCGTCGTCCTTGTCGCCATACAGAGGGTGGTTTATGCTGGCATCACGGAATATCTTTCTCACACGATTTTTCTCTTTTTCGTTTCCTGCCTTGGCATAATTCTTCAGGTAAAGGTTCACAAAGTCGTACATATAGTATGCCATTGAGTCCAACTGAGAGTTTAAATGAGCAATCTCTTTGCCTGTCAATTCCTTGTCAGATGCCGACAACGCCTCCAGCGTTTTGGTCTTTAAGTAAGATATTGCATCTACTTTGAACGATGCAATCTTACGTATTTCGGTATCTTCAGACTTGTCGGAAGCTACCTTATACGAGCTTCTGTAAATCTGATCGTACACTCGTTGGGGCGTCTGGGCATAAGTAGTGGCAGTGAACAAGATGGCTACGAGTGCCATGGTTGCTTTCTTTAATTTAATCATTGCTATCAAGTTTAATTGTTATCTTTATTATCCAATAATGTTATTGTCGTCTTTCAACATTGCCGTCTCCGTTGTCTGACAATGTCGGGGTAGTTCCATTTATATTCGTCAGCTATTATTTCGTTGTGCAAAATTACGACTCTTCTGCCGTAAAATCGTGCAGAACGTTTAATTTTTATATAGTTTTATGTTATTTATTACTAATGCGCGACTTGTTTTTAAGGGCAAAATCTTTCCACGAACCATAGTGTTTGGCATCAGAATTGGGGCGATTAGACTGCAGAAAGTGGCAGTAGGCAGCACCGAGAGCATCGGTTGCGTCCATGAACTGCGGCATTTCGCTGTCCTGCAAGTGCAGCAAGCGTTGCAACATGCCTGCTACTTGGTCTTTGGAAGCCGAGCCGTTGCCTGTTATAGCCATCTTAATCTTCAGCGGAGCATACTCATGTATGGGCACTTCGCGCTGTATTGCTGCTGCAATGGCTACCCCTTGAGCTCGTCCTAATTTCAGCATCGACTGTATGTTCTTGCCAAAAAAAGGTGCTTCTATTGCCATTTCATCGGGCAGATACTCTTCTATTATGCCCGTAACACGTTCAAAAACCTTGCCCAAGCGCAGGTACACGTCTTTCTCTTTGCGCATATCGATAACGCCCATCACCACCATTTCAGCCTTATTGCCTTGTGCCCGTATCACGCCATAGCCCATGACGTTTGTCCCTGGGTCTATGCCGAGAATGATTTTCGATGGATGTTGCTGCGCTGTCGTCATATTTCTATCGGTCCATATAGGGATTGTGAGCAAGCTCGTAGCCTATTGTTGTCTGCTCTCCGTGCCCCGGATACACCACGGTGTCGTCAGGCAGCTGCGACAATTCCCTTAAACTGCTAATCAGTTGGAACATACTTCCACCCTCAAAGTCGGTCCGTCCCACGCTGCCACGGAAGAGCGTGTCGCCCGTAAACGCCACATTTTCTTCTTTGCAATAGAAAGTTACACCTCCCGGAGTGTGTCCCGGACAGTCTATAACCGTCAGTTCGTGATGCCCAAACCTAATCGTTTCGCCTGCTTTAAAGGTGTGTTCAACAGGCGGGAAGTCGTAGTTTAGCTGCATTCCGAACATATTTCGCGCCTGTTCCTTGAGCGAACGCAATGCAGGAGCGTCTTTTTCGGACACCTTCGGCAGCAATCCGAACTCATCGTTTATCGTGTTTATGCCGAAATTATGGTCGAGATGTGCATGCGTAGCCAGCAAGTGGACGGGTTTAAGGTGGTTGTCTTGAATGAAGTCTACTATTGTCTGGCGTTCTTCTTCATAGAAAGCACCGCAGTCAATGATGACACATTCCAGACTGTCGTCCCATATAATATAGGTGTTTTCTTCTATCATGTTGAACACAAAACGCTTTATTTGTATCATATAAATGTCTTTTTTGAGTCTTATAATCTACTTTAATAGCTGCTTATTAACAGGCTAAACGCGAGGAATATATATTAAATTCTTTTCTTCGAACCACGGTTCTTCAAACCATTGCGACAGCTTTTCTTGTACAACAATCTTCTTAAAGGGTTTCAATTCCTCGTCAAGCGTTCCTCCTTTCAGTACTATTATGCCGTTCTCAAAGGCATTATGGTTGTCCTTCGCTATGTTTTTGCGTACAATTTTCATCATATCGGATAGTGGCATTACTGCTCTCGATACAATAAAGTCGAACTTTCCCCTCTCTTCTTCGCCGCGCTTGTGTTGCAGAAGCACGTTTTCCAAACCTATGGCATTGGCAATTTCGGTGGCAACCTTAATCTTTTTGCCCGTTCCATCTATCATTTTGAAGTTCGCATTGGGGAACATTATTGCCAGCGGAATGCCCGGAAAGCCGCCGCCAGTACCCAAATCGAGTACATTTGTGTCGTCTCTGAAGTTTATGAACTTGGCTATTGCAAGCGAATGCAGCACATGGTGTTCATACAAATTGGTTATATCCTTGCGCGAAATGACGTTTATTTTTGCGTTCCAATCGGCATACAGGTCGTACAAAGCGTCGAATTGCTCGCGTTGTCGAGCTGTTATGTTGGGAAAATATTTAGTAATAAGGTCTGTCATATCTATGTTCTTCGTTAATTTTCTATTGTAACTCGCACCTCTTTAGGGTTTATTTCACCCGGCGAATATATAAAAGTTGTAGAGTCGTCGGACAGAATAAAATTGTTAGAAGGGTAGGGTTTGATGCCTACGAAATATCCTTTGGCTTGCGCTTGCGCCAAATCGTCGTTGTCCCAATCGTTGTTTTTTGCCATTTTTTCGATGATTTTCTTCGTCAAAGTCTCGTTGTAATTGTCTCCAAACACTTCTTTCAACGTTATCTGCCTGCCAGTTTGCGGGTCGATATTGAAGCAAAGAGAATATTTTGAGGTGGTTTCGCCCGTCTTAATGGCAATGTTCGACAGGTAAACCACGTAGTCTCCCTTGCCGGGAAGTATGCGTGTGTCTATGTTAAGCGCCCAATTTAGCTGACTGGCGGCATGTTCGCGGTCCTTCAACCAGCGTGCCAACTCCAGATATTCCTTACCATAGTTCTGTGCCAACCGCGGTATTACCTGCTGCGGAGCAAGTTTTTCGTAGCTTGTAGCGAAGTAATTAGGCTGCAAAGTGCCCATTCTGAGCAACGAATCGTTGGCAACGGCATACTGTTTACCCTTTAAGAAGGCGTAACTTATATGTATTTGGCACGCAGCAACCTTATTGAACCGAATGGTAGTGTCCATTGTAACCTTGTCGGTGGGCACAACCAGCTTTGCTTTTGCTTTCTTTTGTGTACAGCTTGCTGCCATAATGCAAGCCGATAACAAGACTAAAACAGATATAAAACTCTTCTTTGCCATATTGAAAGGCAAAGTTACAAAAAACTTTCGTAACTTTGCACAACGAAAACAACAATATAATGAAAATGATAAAGGCGTGTCTTTTCGATTTAGATGGAGTGGTGTTTGACACCGAACCACTTTATACAGAGTTCTGGAAAAGTATCTTTAACGAGTTTTATCCAACCGAACAAGATTTGGAATTAAAGATAAAAGGACAGACCCTAACCCAAATTTACAATCACTATTTTGCCGGACAGCCCGACCAGCAGGCGGAGATAACACGCCGACTGGACGCCTACGAGCAACAAATGCCTTACATATACGTAGACGGTTTTGTAGACTTCTTGAAACAGTTGAAGCAAAAAGGTGTAAAAACCGCTGTAGTAACGAGTTCCAATAAATCCAAGATGGAAAACGTGTACCACCAACACCCCATGTTCAAACAACTTTTCGATGCTGTGTTTACGGCTGAAGACTTCCACGAAAGTAAGCCTTCGCCTGATGGATATCTCACCGCTGCACATGCATTAGGCGTAGATCCAGCCGACTGCATAGTGTTCGAGGATAGCTTTAACGGACTTCGTGCAGGTGTTGCAGCCAAGGCACGAGTGGTTGGACTGGCTACTACAAACCCGGCAGAAAGCATTAAAGAGTTTACGAAAGAAGTAATACCAAACTTCGTTGGCTATGAACTAATGGAACAATAACGAGGCATATATAACATAATGGGCTATTTATCAACAGACAAGAAGAAGATAACTGCAGTAACACTTCGGCAGATGAAGGAGGCAGGAGAGAAGATTGCGCAGATTACGGCATATGATTATACAACGGCAAAAATATTCGACGAATCTGGCATAGACAGCATACTGGTTGGCGATTCGGCTTCGAGCGTAATGTGTGGAAACGACAACACGTTGCCCATAACTATCGAAGCAATGATTTATCATGCCAAGGCAGTGGCAAAAGCGTGTGCCCATGCCTTTGTAGTATGCGACATGCCGTTTGGCAGTTATCAGGTTAATAGCGACGAAGGAGTGCGCAATGCCATTCGCATAATGAAGGAAAGCGGTGTAGATGCCGTGAAATTAGAAGGGGGCAGCGAGGTTGTTGCCACTGTAAAGGCTATTATTGCAGCAGGCATACCTGTAGTAGGGCATCTCGGACTGACCCCCCAGAGCGTGCATAAGTTCGGTGGTTACGGCTTAAGGGCAAAGAACGAGGCAGAAGCAACCAAGCTGTTGGACGATGCCAAGCTGCTGGACGGAGCTGGCGTGTGCGCTTTGGTGTTGGAGAAAGTGCCACAAGCATTAGCCGCCGAGGTGTCGAAGCAAATCAAGACGCCCACCATTGGCATTGGAGCAGGCAGCGGAACCGACGGACAAGTACTGGTTTATGCCGACGCTATGGGTATGACGCAAGGTTTTAAACCCAAATTCTTACGACATTTTGCCGATGTAAGGAAGTGTATGGCCGATGGAATTGCCGATTATATGAGGTGTGTGAAGGCACAAACATTCCCGAACAACGACGAGTCGTATTAGAATTTGCTATGCCATAGCCTTAGTTCTGTCTTGGAAAGCGGCGGAGAAACGCCATCAATATAAACTTGAACGCACAGCTGCAACATCGATGTTGCATACAGCTATAAGGCTGTCGGCAGACTGATGATACGGCAAATATGAGACAGTAAAAATATTCTGCGATTTTAAAACCCACCCTTTTGCACGCCAAAACCCACTGTTTTGCATCGTAAAAGGGTGGGTTTTACATTGCGAAACCCGCTCTTCTGCAATATGGCATGTAGAAGAACTAAGCCGAATTACAATATTTTATATATTTTATAGAAGCACTTTATACGTGTATTTGTTTTATTTTGCTACCTTTGCAACCAATATATAAGGAAACAGAAATATAGCAAATGAAGAAGATTATCTTTCTACTTGCAGTCGTGTTAGGTGCAATTTGCATAAGTTCGTGCCGCGACCATGACACTTACGACGACCAGTTGAAACGCGAACGCAAGTCTATTAATGCGTTTATAGTAAAGCATAAGATAAACGTTATCTCGGAAGTTCAGTTCGAAAAACAAGGTTCTAAGACCGACATATCAAAGAATCAGTACGTCCTTCTTAAGAATTCCGGCGTGTATATGCAGATAGCTTACGAGGGAACGGGCGAGAAATTGAAAGACGGAGAGACGGCAACCGTGCTTTGCAGGTTCGACGAAATCAACGTGCCGGGCGACACGTTGCAGCTCACTAACAGGAATTTGCGTTGGGACGGAGTGGTAGACAAGATGATGGTTACACGAATCAGCGGGACGTTTACGGCTTCGTTCGACAAGGCTTCGAGCGTCATGGCACGCATTTACAAAACTGTGTCCGTCCCGAAAGGCTGGCTTGTGCCGCTGCCTTACATTAAATTGGGGCGCATTAAAAGTGCTACCGACAAGTTGGCACACGTGCGTCTCATAGTCCCATCGGCTCAAGGGCAAGCCTTAGCCAACAAACAAGTGTACGCTTGCTTCTACGATATAACCTTCCAAAGGGGTGCTTAACAACAGAAAACAATAACATGCCACGGCTCGTACCAACGTTGTCGTGGCTTTAAACTTATACAGAAGATGACACTTATAAAGTCTATTTCAGGCATTCGGGGTACCATTGGCGGACCGACGGGCGACACTTTGAACCCACTTGACATTGTTAAATTCACATCGGCTTATGCTACTTACATTGCAAGACAGCACCCGGGAAAGAAACTGAAGATTGTTGTCGGACGCGATGCACGCATCTCCGGCGAGATGGTAAAGAACGTAGTGTGCGGCACGCTCATGGGTATTGGTGCCGATGTAGTGAACATTGGCTTGGCAACTACACCGACTACGGAGCTTGCCGTGCGCATGGAAGGTGCCGATGGTGGTATTATTATAACGGCATCGCACAATCCACGCCAGTGGAACGCACTGAAATTGCTGAACAACGAGGGCGAATTCTTGACGGCTGCAGACGGTGCTGCCGTGCTCGACATAGCAGAAAAGGAAGATTTCAACTATGCCGACGTAGACCAACTTGGACACTACAGGGAGGACAACTCGTTCGACCAACGCCACATCGACGCAGTGAAAGCACTCGAATTGGCAGACTTGGAAGCCATTAAAGCCCGCAAGTTCCGTGTCTGTGTAGACACAATCAACTCTGTCGGAGGCGTTATCCTGCCCAAATTGCTCGACCAAATCGGTGTGGAATATACACTGCTGAACGGCGAACCTACGGGCGGCTTCGCCCATAACCCCGAACCGATAGAACGAAACCTCGGTGGAATCATGACAGAAATGAAGAAAGGAGGCTACGACCTCGGCATTGTCGTAGACCCGGACGTGGACCGTCTGGCATTCATACGGGAAGATGGCATCATGTTTGGCGAGGAGTACACGTTGGTAAGTGTGGCAGATTACATTCTCGACCACGTAAAAGGAAACACCGTCAGCAACCTTTCTTCTACGCGAGCCTTGCGCGATGTAACCGAGAAACACGGCGGAAAGTACTATGCCGCAGCCGTTGGCGAGGTGAATGTAACTACCAAAATGAAGGAGGTAGGTGCTGTTATAGGCGGCGAAGGCAACGGCGGCGTCATCTATCCGGAGAGCCATTACGGTCGCGATGCACTTGTTGGAATCGTTCTTTTCCTTAGTTCGCTGGCGCAAAAGGGCTTGAAGGCAAGCGAACTGCGCAAGACTTTCCCTGAGTATTTCATAGCAAAGAACCGCATAGACCTTACTCCCGAGACCGACGTAGATGCTATTTTGACCAAGGTTAAGCAGCTTTATGGAAACGAAAAGGACGTACAGGTAACCGACATTGACGGTGTTAAGCTCGACTTTCCTACATCGTGGGTACACCTCCGCAAGTCGAACACCGAGCCAATCATACGTGTTTACAGCGAAGCAGGCAGCATTGAGGAAGCTGATGCATTAGGCAAGAAGCTCATGCAGGTAGTGTACGACATGCAATAACCCCAACCGACATGATAATAAAGACTTCAGAATTCAGCATATCTTCGCCCTCAATAGCGAGGTGTCCCAACGATACGAAGAATGAATATGCATTCATCGGTCGGTCGAACGTGGGCAAGTCGAGCCTGATAAACATGCTTTGCAACCACAAGGGGCTTGCCAAGACATCGGCAAAGCCTGGCAAGACATTGCTCATAAACCACTTCATCATCAACAAGGAGTGGTACATTGTAGACCTCCCAGGCTACGGCTATGCCAAGAGTTCAAAGACTGTGCGCAACAAGCTCGAGCAGATGATTGCGCAATACATCTTGCAACGCAAGCAGCTCGTGAACGTATTCGTGCTCATCGACATACGCCACGAGCAGCAAAAAATAGACCGTGAGTTCGTAGACTGGTTGGGACAGAGCAACATTCCTTTCTCCATCGTCTTCACAAAAGCCGACAAACTGTCGGAGGGAAAGGCGAAGGCGAATGCTGAAGCATGGATGGAGAAGTTGGAAGACACATGGGAAGTTACTCCGCCATACTTCATTACGTCGGCTGAGAAGAAGACTGGCAGAGAGGAAATACTCGACTATATCGAAGGAATAAACACGGAATTGGCAAACGGAACGGCGAAATAGGCTATGGCGCAGATACCTTATTTAGACGTTCAGAAGCTGTCGAAACGTTTCGGAGCGCAGGTCTTGTTCGACGAAATATCTTTCTCCATTGCAGAAGGACAGCACGTTGGACTGATAGCGAAGAACGGAACGGGCAAGTCTACCCTGCTTTCCATACTCACGGGACGGGAGGGATACGAGTCGGGAAGCATTGTCTACCGTAACGACTTGCGCGTCAGCTGCCTGGAACAAAGCCCGAAGTTCAACCCCGAAGAGTCGGTTCTCGACGCTTGTTTCAACCATAAGGGCGCCCCGGACAAGGTATTGAAAGCCAAACAAATACTGACAACGCTCAAGATAACCGACCTAAACCAGCCCATGGGGCAGCTTAGCGGCGGACAGCAGAAGCGTGTGGCACTGGCAAACGTGCTGATACTGGAACCCGATTTGCTCATTCTCGACGAGCCCACCAACCACCTCGACCTCGAAATGATAGTGTGGCTCGAAGGCTTTCTTTCGAGAGGGAACAAGACTCTCTTAATGGTTACGCACGACCGATACTTCCTTGACAACGTGTGCAACATCATTCTCGAACTCGACAACCACACCATCTACACCTATCGGGGCAACTATTCGTTTTATTTAGAGAAGCGACAGGAACGCATTGCCAACACGCGGGCAGAAATTGCATGCGCCAACAACCTCTACCGCACCGAGTTAGAGTGGATGCGCAGGCAGCCGCAGGCACGCGGACACAAGGCGCGCTATCGCGAAGAAGCCTTCTACGAACTGCAGGCAAAGGCACTGCAACGCATCGAAGAGAGGCAAATCCGCCTGAAAGCATCGAACGTTTACATCGGCAGCAAGATATTTGAGTGCCAGTATGTATCGAAGGCGTTCGGCGAAAAAGTCATACTGAAAGACTTCTACTACAACTTTGCCCGATTCGAAAAAATGGGAATAGTAGGCAACAACGGCACGGGCAAGTCCACATTCATCAAGATGCTGCTCGGATTGGTACGCCCCGACAGTGGCAAATTCGACATCGGCGAAACCGTCAGCTTCGGTTACTTCTCGCAAGACGGACTGAAATTCAGAGACGACCAGAAGGTTATCGACATCATAACCGACATTGCCGACTACATAGACCTTGGCGGTGGTCGCCACATGACGGCGTCGCAGTTCCTCAACTACTTCCTTTTCACGCCCGAAATGCAGCACAACTACGTGGCAAAACTGTCGGGTGGCGAAAAGCGCAAGCTCTATCTGTGCACTGTACTGATGCACAATCCGAACTTCCTGATACTCGACGAGCCTACCAACGACCTTGATATTCAGACGCTTCAGATACTCGAAGAATACCTGCAAGACTTCCCCGGCTGTGTCATAATAGTATCGCACGACCGCTATTTCATGGATAAGGTGGTGGACCATCTGCTCGTTTTCAAAGGCGATGGACAGGTACAGGACTTCCCCGGCAACTATACGCAGTACCGAGAATACCAAGCCCTGAAGAGCAAAGAAACCATTGAAGAAAACAAGACAAAGGAAAAGAAAACCGCCACACAGCGCAACTACCACAACGAAACGCGCAAACGAATGAGCTACAAGGAAAAACGAGAATACGAAATGCTTTCTGCCGACATAGAAAAACTTACTAACGAGATTGAGCAGATGGAGCAACAGCTCTGTTCGGGCACGCTCGCTGTAGACCGTCTTACCGAAATCAGCATACTTTTACCAAGGAAGAAGGACGAGTTAGACGTAAAGGAACTGCGCTGGCTCGAGCTTTCCGAATTGGAATAGCACTGCTTTGCCATAACCAAAGGAGTTATGCCTTTATCGAATACATAGCAGGTTAGGGCAGGAAAATAGGGTAGGCAAGATGCCGGTGAGCAGATAGAAGATGCCAGAAGGCATTGCAATGAATACAAAATAATAGATGGTCGGCTTAAGGGCCGGTTGGATTAAAGACCGAAAGAACTTATATGGATTTGTAAAACAGGCTCTTTTGCGATGCAAAAGAGCCTGTTTGGGAATACAAGACAGACCCTTTTGCAACGTGTTGAGAGTAAGTGGGTTACACAAGTGCTGTTTTCAAGTGTTACAGAAGTGTCTTTCAGCGTAAGTTATAAAGGTACGGCGCCAGCCGATTAACAGGTAAATGGCAAAACATTTTTGCCGTATCCGATAGGCAGTACCACGTTTGTCAGGAAATAACAATAGCCATAAAACATTCTATTTGCGTAACGGCAAGAGAATGAAATAGAGAGAAAAAGAGAGCGCAACCCCAAAAAGGAAGTTGCGCTTTTCTAATTCCAAGATAAGATTAATGCTGTTAGAAGGTTGTGTTAGGTGTACCATATCTCGCCTCCCAAAAGTCCCTTATCTATCGTATTTGTACTGTTGTAATGGTTGTTATCCATTTTCTGCTCATTTCTGCTAACGTTTTCCTCCGTTTTATAGTCGTCGTACAACTCATAATGATTTAAGCTTTTCATATAAACTCCTTTCTTTTATAATACAGATGTTAAGTCGTTACAAATATAACGATATTGTTTGATATTAGCAAATATGTACGAATGAATTCCAACAAATTTCATATTTTTTATACAAAAGACCATACAATGGGCAGCTTTCTTTACAATTGTTTGTCAATAATAGGAAAATAGAACAATAATAATGTGCGAGCCGACAGCTGTCAACCTGAAAAAAATATTGCTTTTTTGAAATATTTATCGTGTTTTTCCTTTTCTTTCAGAAATTATTTCTACCTTTGCGGAAGATTACACATAAACGTGATTAACCATAAGACTCCGAACATAGCAGGGCAATACATGCTATGAAGCAACCGACAGGCAAAATCTACAACAGACTGAAACAGACCAACGGGGAATATGCAAGTACCTAAGGGATTGAGTTGTGTGTTCCACAATATGGTGAAAATACTGGCACTATAGTGCTGAAACAGATAAAACGCAGTGTTTTGCAATCGGGAACGTTGTAGAAAAAAGTGACCAAAGCTGTACATTGGAACCGAGAACATTGCGCAACATAACAAAAGAATGCTGTGCGGTAAACTAAAAAAAATTCGTGGTTCCAATACTTATGAAGTGTAGCACAGCTTCTTTTTATTTATGTTTTCTTTTTGAAAGTAGGGTAGGAGTGTTTCTGAAATTAATTGATAACCTTACTCTAATTAATAGGAAATCTCTTTTTAATCAATTATCAACCTATATAATAAGGTGTATTTTCTTCTTCTGTGATTAGTCAAAGCATGGCATTTATGCAATGATATACGAAAAAGAGACAGGCACCATGAGCGGTGTCTGTCTCCTTCAATGTCTTTTTCAGCATGTGCCAATGTGATGATGGCACTACTCTACTTTTGTTTAGAGGGCGAACTTGTAGCCAAGTGTAATCTGAATTACGGAGTTCTTGTCGTCGCTGCCCTTGGCAATCTTTGTCAATCCCCAGTTGTAACGGGCGTCAAGCTGGAAGTTTGCATACTCGTAAGAGACACCAACAGGAATGGAAAAGTCCACGCTCTTGGCATCAATGTCGCCAGATGTCTTTACAGTATGACCGGCAACAGTTTCCTTGTTGTCGTATTTACTGCTTACTTTGAAGCCCGGCTGTAAGCCTAACTTAACTGCCAAGCCCTTAGTAACGTACACATTGGCAAGGATAGGCACGTTAATGTAGTCCAATTTGCCTTTGATTGAGTAGTCAATTCTATTCTCTGACCAGTCTCTTTTATAGCCCTGCTGAGAGTAAATGGCACCTGCTGAGAGAGAAAGGAGGTCTGTAACCTGATATTCTGCCTCCAAACCGGCTGCCGAACCTACGCGTGGGTCAGTGTCTTTTGCGTCTGTTACGTTGGCAAAATTGGTACCAACCTTTGGTTGAAGTGTGATTGAACCTACTGCATGTTGTGCGTATGCACCTACGGAAGCGAGCATGATAGCCGCTGATAAAATAGCCTTTTTCATTTTGTTCTAATGTTTTATTCGTTTAATATAATTGAATACGGATGCAAATGTACACCTTTTTTTCGTTTGACATCAAATATTTTAATTGAAAAAAAGGATATAAATGGTAAAAATTGATAAAGGTTAAGTATTGCGTTTTCGTCTTAATCGTTAAGCATCAATGGTATAGTTGTAGTGCAAAACTATAGAAAAAGGAAAACGCCTGCCAGCTCCAAGCGAGCAAGCAGGCGTTTTTATGTGTGTTTTTTTAGAGGGAGTGCCTGTTATCTTACGTTCTTTAATATGGCGAGCAAGTGGTCCCAGACCATCTGGGCGGTAGGTATGAGCAAACGTTCGTCGGGTGTATGCACGAAACGAAGGGTAGGCCCAACACTCATCATGTCTACGTTTGGATACTTTTCTGATATGAGTCCACATTCCAGACCGGCGTGAATGCCAAGCACCTTAGGTTCTTTCCCGAAGAGTTTTTTGTATTCTTCCACTGCAACCTCTACGAGCTTAGAGTTCGGATTCATCTTCCAGCCGGGATAAGCATCATGTGGACGCACTTCTGCACCAGCCATTTCAAAACATGCCTTGATGGTGTTTGCCATGTTTGTAAGCGCACTTGGAACGTTGGAACGCTGCGATGCAATGACAGTTGCGGTGTTTTCATCGGTCCTTACCACGGCTATGTTGCTCGAAGTCTCTACCATATAGGCGATAGCTTCGTCCTGACAGTTAGCCAACGGACCGTTATCAACTGCCTGAACAGCCATGATGAGACGGCGGGCAACCTCTTTTTCGATGACGGGGCGAGCCTCTGTGCTCTTCATTCCCCACACGGCGTTAGGGTCAGATACGTGGTATTCCTCTTCGACCCCCTTGGTAAAGACATTCCAGTCTGCCATTACTTCTTCCTTTTTGTCGGCTGGAACAGCGAAGATAACCTTGCCATCGCGGGGTATTGCATTGTCTAATTTGCCCGAATTCCACTCTGCAAGGAGCACGTCCATCTTGCTTTGCTCCATGTAGAGGAAGCGTCCGAGAAGTTTGATGGCGTTGGCGCGCTTCTTGTTAATGTCGTCTCCGGAGTGTCCTCCAATCAGTCCTTTGACGCTTGCCTCCATAAAGAAGAAGCCGGAAGGTGCCTCTTCGCGCTTGAATTTAAACACGCTGTCGGTAGTAACGCCACCTGCACAGCTGACAAAAATCTGTCCTTCGTCTTCCGAATCGAGGTTTATCAGGTAGTCTCCGGTAAGCCAACCCGGTTCCAAACCGAACGCACCGGTCAGTCCTGTCTCCTCGTCCACCGTGAAAAGACACTCTATCTTGCCGTGCTCAATGTCGTCAGAGTCGAGTATTGCCAATTCGTAAGCCACGCCAATGCCATCGTCTGCGCCCAAGGTTGTGCCTTTTGCTTTCAGCCATTCGCCGTCCACGTAGGTCTGAATGGCATCTTTATGGAAGTCGAAATCCAAGTCTACGAGCTTGTCGCAGACCATGTCTATATGGCTTTGCAGTATGATTGTGGGTGCATATTCCATACCCTTGGTTGCAGGTTTGGTAATAAGCACGTTGCCGGTCTTGTCTACCTTGGTGTCCAGATTGTGGCTTTTGCCAAACTCCACAAGATATTCTATCATCTTTTCCTCGTGCTTTGATGGGCGAGGAATCTGGTTGATTTTTGCGAATTGCTCGAAAACACGAGCTGGTTTTAATTCCATGTTTGTCATTTTTAATAGTATTTGTTTTGTTATATTCGTGATTTATGTTACCTTTGCCAGGAATATTAGATGCAAAGATAGGTAAAATGGTCGAGACTTTACTATTGAGTGTGTTAATAATTGCTATTGCAATGCTCTTGCTTTCGGTAAGAGTGCTGCTGAAAAAAGGTGCAAGTTTCCAGTCGCAACATATACATGACAACAAGTATATGCGCGAAAAGGGAATACATTGTGTCATCGACCAGGACCGGGAGGCACGGGCTTCCAACAAGGCTTATTAGGCTTTGGCAGGACGCTCTGCTATGTATAACGTATTAATGTTAATAAAAAATAAAGATGAAAAGTACTTTAAGCGCATTGGCTGCAGCAGTAATGGCATTCGGAATAATGTCCTGCAACAATCAGCCACAAGGCAACGACACGAAAGAAACCGCCAGACCAGCAGCTGCAACAGCTTCTGCAGGTTCGCAACAGATAGCCTACGTGGAGATAGACTCTATTATGGGGCAATACAAATACTGGAAAGAAGTTACCAAGATACTCGAAGCCAAGGAGAAGAACATACAGAAAACACTTGCCGGAAAACAGCAGGCATTGCAGCAGGCAGCCGCCAACTTCCAACAAAATGTACAGGCTAACAAGTTCACACAGGTACAAGCACAACAGATTCAGGCTGGTATTCAGAGACAAGCCGCCGATGCTGAAGCCTTGCAACAACGCTTAGGAGCAGAGTATCAGAAGGAAGTTGCCAAGTACAACAAGGCGCTTTCGGACAGCGTACACAACTATCTGAAGACCTATAATAAGGATAAGAGGTATGTAATGATACTTGCTAAGAGTGGCGACAACATACTTTATGCTGACGATGCCTGCAATATTACAACAGATGTAGTGCAGGGAATGAACAAAGCATACACAGGATTAAAGAAATAAAAGGTTATATAAATTTTTCATAATTGACGTTCCTGGACTGTAGTGAGTACAGAAAGGGAGAATAATCGTTGTTTAGATAAAATGTAGATCAACTATCTTTATTTGAACATTTAGTGTGAGATGTGTCATGATAGGCACATCTCTTTTTCTGTGTAAGGTCTCTTATATCCTCAAGCCAAGGTGTTTCCAAGTTTCTTTGGATATTCTTCTGAAAGGAAGAAACAGAAGCAAGACAAAGCATGCGTTTGATTTTGAATGCCTACTTGTCTGTATGTTACGAATTGTTGGGTGTCGTTTGAGGTTATAAACAATATAAACGTAGCCCACCAAGGAGCTACGCATACAAAATTAACAAATATAACTTATGAAAAAAATCGTTTTATTTTGTTCGGTATTGCGGACGAAGTTCCACCTTCGGGACTTTCATTGTGTCGCCTGCTGACATGGTTGTGGCATTGTTTAATACCTGGAAATAAGCCACCATGTCAGGTCCGAGAGCCCTTCGACTGTACGATTGCATGGTCTGTCCTCTCTTTAAAACCACCGTCTTCTCTATGCCAATAATGTCGTAAGCACCGTATCGAATGCGCCTGTCGCTGCTCAACTGCCTGAACTTATCAGCTTCATCAACCACTGGTTGTGCAACCTTTGCAACTGGTTTCTCTATTTTGACAGTTGGTTTCTTCGCTGCTTTCTTTGTCTTAACAGCCAAGCTATCTTTTGTTTGGGCGCGAACAACCTCCTTGTTGTCGCGAAGTGCAGCGTCCTTTCCGAACTTATAACCGAAGAAATACATCACTGCAACGATGCCAACAGCTATATAAACCCACAGCATCCAATTTATTTTCTTGGTTTTTTCAGCAGAAGAGGCGGCTGCTTTGGGCATTTCAGAAACCGTTTCAGGTTGTTTCTCGAGTACTGTTTCTGATTGTACTTTAACTGTTTCAGATTGCTTTTCAACAGCTTCTGCCTCTACCTCCATGAATATTCCCTTTTCTTTAACAATCTCTTTCTGTCCTTCTTCCCTTTCCTCTGCTACTTCTTCTTTTGGTTCAATAGCTGCCATCGGGACTTCAGCCGATAGTTGTGGCATTTCTTCAGAAGGCTTTTCATCGCTGATTTCGGTAGTTATTGCTTCTTTTGTTTCTTTCTTTTCTTCGTCAGAAACAACGGTTTCGCTGTCAGAAACAGTGGTTTCATCGGCTTTTTCTTTCTTTTCTTCGTCATCAGGCTTTCTTTCTAAGTCGGCAAAATCCACCCCATCGTTCAATACGACCGTTTCAAACAGTGCAAAAGGCTTGTTTACAAGTTCCTTCATAGTAGTGTCGGGCGTAAACGAAACCTTGTCGTGTCCTTCTATCAAGACACGCTCTCCCGTGTTTACATTTACGCTTTCGCGTGGCTTCACAGCTTGCACTTTAAACGTGCCAAGTCCCTTTACCTTCACGAGCTTGTCGGTTTTGAGTCCTTCGTTCATGACATCGAACATGGAAGAAACGAACTTTTCTGCCTCCTTTACAGTTATCTTGTGCTTTTTTGCCACTGCATCGGCAATGAGTTGTAGTGCTGTCTTGGCCATTATTCAGCCCCTCCTTTCTTCAGTTTTTCTTTAATCGAAGCCGCCGCACGGAAGTTTAACACTAATTTAGGGGGTACAAGCATTCGTAATCCAGTGGAAGGATTAACCATAATTCGTTCAAGTCGCTTTTTAACTTCGAATGTACCGAACCCTGAAACCAGTACGGGCTCGCCCGATTCAAAGTTGTCGCCCATTGCTTGCAAGGCGGTTTTCACAAGCTTTTGCGTCTCGTCTTGTGTGCGTCCCACCTTGTCTGCCAATGCACTTATAAATTCTTTGTTGTTCATCTTTGGGTTGTTTGCTTCTTAATTTGCACGATATTTCTATACGTCTGCCACACTTCCGTAGAGGTCGAACTCATCGGCTGCACTTATTTTCGCCCAGTAGAAGTTGCCTATAACAAGTGTCTGGTCAGCTTTTATTAGCACTTCGGGGTCTACATCGGGCGAGCAGAATTCGCTTCTACCTATATAATAGTTGCCCTCTTTGCGGTCTATAATCACCTTTAGGGTCTGTCCTATCTTCTCTGCCTCTACTTCTGCCGATATTTCTTGCTGCAAAGCCATCAGCCTATCGAGCCTTTGCTGCTTCACTTCGGGCGGAACGTCGTCGTCATAGTGTAGTGCGCTGTACGTTCCTTCCTCGTGCGAGTAGGCGAATGCGCCCATACGTTCGAACCGTGCCCACCTTACAAAGTCCATTAACTCGTTGAAATCTTCTTCGGTTTCGCCCGGAAAGCCCACCATCAGTGTGGTTCGTATGTGTAGTTCCGGTACTTTTTCGCGCAAAGTCTGTATGAAATGTATTGTATCTTGCTTTGTAACGTGGCGTTGCATGCGCGATAGCATATGGTCGGAAACGTGTTGAAGAGCCACGTCAAGATACTTGCAGACCTGCGGTTTGTTGCGGATTACATCGAGCAAGTCCCACGGAAACTGGTTCGGATAGGCGTAATGGAGGCGTATCCATTCCACTCCTGGAATGTCTGCCATGCGCGAAACAAGCTCGGTAATGTGGTGTTTGCCGTCCAAGTCTACCCCATAGTAGGTTAGTTCTTGCTCAATCACCTGGAATTCCTTTACTCCGTTGGCAGCCAATTCTGCCACTTCGTTCAGTATATCGTCCATTTTTCTGGAGCGATGCCTGCCCGTTATCAGCGGAATGGCGCAGTAGGCACAATGACGGTCGCACCCTTCGGCAATTTTTATATAGGCATAGTGGGGTGGTGTGGTAAGGTGTCGGCGTCCGTCGCAGGCTGGTATTTCGGCTTTCCCAAGGTCGGCAATGAGTTGTTTGAAGTTGAATTTGCCATAGAATTTGTCGACTTCTGGAATTTCTTTCTGTAGTTCTTCCTTGTATCTTTGCGACAAACAGCCCATAACGTAAAGTTGTCTGAGCTGCCCATTCTCCTTTCTGTTCACAAATTCGAGTATCGTATTGATGCTTTCTTCCTTTGCAGCTTCGATGAAACCGCAGGTGTTTATTACGGCGATTTCGCCTTCCGGAGTATCCGAGTCGTGTACGCAGTCGAAGCCGTTGGCTTCAAACTGTTTCATGAGAAGCTCGGAATCGACAAGATTTTTCGAGCAACCCATGGTGATAATATCAATCTGATTCTTCTTCATTCAATTGTGTTCCCACGCACAGGAACTTTGTTTTCTTTCCCCGAATACACTGTAAGACACCGCTTATTCTTGCTTAAACAAGCTGTCTACAAACTGTTCTTTGTTGAATAACTGCAGGTCTTCCATGCCTTCGCCCAAGCCAATGTATCGCACGGGTACTTTCAGTTGGTCGCTAATGCCTATCACTACACCGCCCTTAGCGGTTCCGTCGAGTTTGGTAATGGCTAAAGAGGTGATTTGTGTAACCGATGCGAATTGCTTAGCTTGCTCGAATGCGTTCTGCCCCGTGCTTCCGTCAAGCACCAACATGACGTCATCGGGAGCCTCGGGCAATACTTTTTTCATTACGTCTTTTATCTTTTTAAGCTCGTTCATCAAGCCAACCTTGTTGTGTAGGCGACCAGCCGTGTCGATGATAACCACATCAGCACCGTTTGCCTTGGCACTTTGGAGCGTGTCGAACGCTACACTTGCGGGGTCGGAACCCATTTGTTGCTTAATGACAGGAACACCTACGCGGTCGCCCCAAATCTGTATTTGCTCTACGGCAGCAGCCCGGAAAGTGTCGGCAGCGCCCAGATATACTTTCTTGCCAGCCTTTTTAAACTGATAGGCGAGCTTGCCAATAGTGGTTGTCTTGCCCACTCCGTTTACGCCAACCACCAGAATAACATATGGTTTATGGCTGGTTGGAAGGTCCCAGTCTTCGGCATTCTCGGTGTTGTTCTCGGTTAAAAGCGCTGCAATTTCGGTTCTTAGAACATTGTTTAGTTCCGAGGTAGAAACGTATTTGTCGCGTGCAATGCGTTCTTCTATGCGCTCAATAATCTTCACGGTAGTATTAACGCCTACGTCCGACGTTATAAGGATCTCCTCTAAATTGTCTAAAACCTCGTCGTCTACCTTCGATTTGCCTGCTATGGCACGCGTTATCTTGGAGAAAACACTTTGCTTTGTGGTCTCAAGACCCTTGTCGAGCACTTCCTTTTTCTTCTTATTGAAAAGTCCAAAAAATCCCATAATTAGCTAATTTGTGGCAAAGTTACCAAAAAACGACTGAAGAAACAAATAATAAGAGTGAGAATGATACATAGGGACATACAATAACGTCTGTCGCTATATATTTTTTTATTTCCTCGTTTCGCTTATTTTGCCACACGTCTGCACAGTTATAATAATAGCAAGGAACAGCGATAATAGTTTTAAAGACAATGTTTTGGATAAATAAACAGAAATGTCTATCTTTGCAAAGCGGCGAAATTCTACTGCAAGAATATTCTTGTAAAAGAGTAGCAATACACAAATTAAGAACTTAAAGAGTTATGGAATTCGAGCAATACGAACAGAAACTTACAGCGGAAGATCTTGCAGCATTTGAACAGCAATATAATATCACACTTCCAAAGGCTTTCAAAGAGCATTATTTACAATACAACGGAGGTTACCCTCCTTATGAAAATGTAAAAGGGACAAAGCACCTTTTCACTATCAATAGCTTCTATCCAATTAAATACGGTGTACTTCCTATCGAGAAAATCATAAGCGATTACGAAAAGAGCGGTATTGTTTTCGATGACAAAATACCTTTTGCTTACGACAATGGGGGCAATATTTACCTTATTTCGGTAGCACAAAACACGTATGGATACATATATATTGTAGAAACGGAATGTGCAGAAGACAAAGTATTTGTTTTAGTTTCAGAATCCTTTACCGACTTTCTTAATTCGTTCCACTAATCCAAAAAAGACTGATGCGGCGATTCGAAATCTCCATTTAAATTCAAATAAAGAGTTGGAAACGCTGCATTACACACTTTATAAAAGGAACGAACATACTACTCTCATAAAGTATCCCCGCCTCTTTTCTGTGAATTCCGATTTGGCTCAATAGAAAATAGATGAGGATACTTTGAAAAAGGGCAGAAAGGAGCGATTGAAAATACGAATAAGCTCATGAGGCAATATTTCCAAAAGCAGGCAAACTCCGATGATTTTACGGATAAAAGGATTGCGACTATACAGAAGATAATAAACAGAAGACCAAGACAGAAACTCAATTTTCAAACACACAAATGCGAGTTCTACAAAAGAATATTATAATTTTGCACTTGCTGGTTGACTCTACCCCGCCTTCTCAATATAAAAAGAAATTAAAAAAATATAGAAAATACTTTTTTAAATTCCCATTTTTTCTTATCTTTGCGACATATTGGAAAAGCATATAAGAACAAGAGGCATAAACTAACTAAAGATAAAGAACAATTTAGTAGAATGGAATAACATATTTCATAGCCTAAAAATAAACGCAATGCATTTTCTAAGGAGTTAAAGTTTAGGATATGACCTATGATGTTTATCCGTTCTAAGAACTCATTTCATTTACTATTCTGTAAAAGCCTGCTGGAAGGCATAATATGTATTTATTGGTTCGCTAAACCTTATATAGTATTAACTTTATTTTAAATTTTAATAGCTTATGATTAAAAGATTATTTTCCAGTGCATTAACAATGGCTATTGTCAGTACTGTTTTCGCACAAAACAATGTACTTTGTACTCGGCTAACGGCACCAGCGAAGGATACTAAAAAAAGTGTCTATTATCTAAAACCTGAAGGTGTACTTTTTGAAGCTACACCTAAAAGTGGAAAAATGACTGGTACAAGTTATCTCTACGTTCCCGGTTATAGTAAAACAAGATTTGTTCCGATCGTACCAGAAAGCACAAAATATTTCTGGCATCAGAATGTTTACGATATGAATGGGAATTGTAACACATTCGATAGAACAGGAAAGACGGGCAACCTATATACCACCGATGCTGATGGTAGTTTCAACCTAACTACAAGATTTAATGGAGCTGATGCTCTTCCTACTATTGTTTGTGAAACGGATAGTTTTACTCTTTCTGAAGAAAATCCTCATTGGGGACCATTAGACTACGACCTTCCTGCAGTAATGTATTGGTATCCAAGAATTAAAAGTGGAACTTTAACAGGAACAGAAAGTCATATTCGCCCATTGCAATTCACCGATGACAAAGTTAACAACTTCTATCTTGGAGGAATGGATAATGGATATCTTTTCGGCTCTGGTACAATCTCAGGAGGACAATATATTTCACGTGGTGTACAACAAATATTAGAAAAGCCAATCTCTCCACTCTGGGTAGAAGATGTTTTTCTACCTGTTATATCTAAAAGTAGTACTCCTTTGCCAAATGGGACAGAGCTAACAATGCTTATTACCAATGTTGAAACAGATGCACAAGGTAAGAAGAAACCAGGAAATGAGACTCTCGCAGAACTTAAGTGTACGGCTTCTGATATGGAAGTAAACGATCCTATTAGCGATGGCAATGGAACTACTTATAACAAATTCGCTGCAGTATTTACACGTGAGGGGAAAGGATTCCTTATAGACAAAGAATTTGCTGTTATTGTTCGTGGTTTCGAACAACCAGGTGTAGATATGGGATTATCTGGTGCAGGAATTCCTTATTATAATAAAGTATTAAGTCCTGCCCTTTGCCTGATAAAAACTAAAGATGGCAAAAACAAGGCAGCAAACATTTATGCCGACAATAACATAGCACTAAGCGTTACATTCTCTGCAAAATTCGATTATGCTAATGGATATGTAGACGCAGGCATGGAGACTTCTTATAATTATGGACTTGTCCAGATGAATAATGAAGGAACAGAAGGGCAAACTACATGTACTCAAGGTCTTGTGTTCCCTGGTGCTGTCGCTCAGTTAAATGGAATGTGGTATGACGAAGATAAGAAAGAACAGTATACATTATCAGGAATAGACAGCTGGATAAAAAGTTATGCTATAGATGAGGACAGTTATCGCGAATATGGTTTAACTGTAATTAAATTTACTTGTGAGCCACTTCCTTCTAATGTAGCTGGACGTAAATGTGATATTCTAATTCATGGTAAAGGTGTTGTTTCCGACAAACCTATTACGGTTGTACAAGGAGATGTAACTGCAGCAATCAATAATGTTCATTTATCCACCACGACAAAAGAATATCCTAATTATAACGTTGCAGGACAACGTGTAGAAAAAAACTATAAGGGTATTATTATTCGAAATGGTAAAAAACAATTCAATAAGTAATTGAATGTAATCTTATAAACTACACAGGGAAAGATTAATATTTAATATAAAACTATCTATTATGAAGAATAAAATTTATGCTTTAATTCTTGGAGGTATATTTGCATTAGCAGGAAGCCCTCTAATAAGTATAGCTCAAACGGCATCTACAGCAAGTCCATTCACTGTTACAAAAGGAAAACCATATAAAGAGAATTGGGGAAATACCAAGGTAATTCTCAAAAAGAAGATTTGGACAGTAGAAGATAAAAATAATGATAACAATACATGGGAAGATTTAGATGCAGGAGCACCAGCATATAATGGAGTAAATGCAACGAAAGATGCAGACGACTGGCTTGTTTCTCCACCTTTACATCTAACAGCTGGTCAAACATATGCACTTGAAGCTGGAGCAGTTGTGGGAGGATATTCAGGAACTGGGCAAAGAATGAACATAGCTTATGGAACTGGCGATGATCCTACAACATATAGCGAAATCGTTCCAACTACTCCTGTTTCCGGAACAGCTTTCGGAACACCTACTACTTTAAAAACAACGTTTACTCCTACGGAAACAGGAGACTATCGTATAGGTTTCCATGCAGTAAGCGACAGACCAGGATATATTATCATGCGTCCTGTAAAAGTTGAAGAGGCGACATCAACCTCTGGAACTCCAATTGCTATTTCTGATCTAAAATTAGAAACAGGTCAAAATGGAGAACAAATGGTAAAAGTTTCATTTACAACTCCAACAAAAGATATAATGGGACGAGACCTAACGTCTATAACTTCGGCTGCAATATATCGTGATGGTTCTACATCACCTATACATAAAATAGAAAATCCTGCTATTGGACAGAAGATAGAATGGACAGATAACAATGTAGCCATAGGACAACATTCATACGAAGTTTACACTTATGTTGGTGATTTAAAAAGTGCTAAAGCTGAAGCTAAAATTTATGTTGGCAGCGAACTTGTACCAGGAAAAGTTAAAAATGTAATTGCATACGATAATCTTAACGGAACTATTACATTAAAATGGGACGCAGTTAAAATCGGAGCTAATGGAGGTTACATAGATCCTACTACTGTAAAATATGGAATTTTTGAAGGTATTTACGAAACCCCTATTGCACAAGATATTACTGGAACAGAAGTTACGATTAAGGATATTCCTACAAATGGAACTCAAGGGAGCAAGTTCTATCAGGTAGTCGCATATACTGACACAGAACATATTGGCAATGGTGGATTTGCAGATCCATTCTTCTATGGAACACCATATGATTTTCCTTTCCACGAATCATGGCCTTATGGAACGTGGGAGAAAGGTCCATGGAGTGCAAGCTATAACGATACAAAAAAACATTTCAAAATCTCTCGAGATTTCTCTGCAGACGATGATGAAGGCTCTTTATTATTCACACCTGAAAGAGCAGGCGATGCTGCTACAATAGTAGGTCCAAAGATGGATTTAGGAAAAGCGACAAAACCACGCCTTTCATTTCAATTCTATGCTTATCCTGGTAGTAAGAGCAAACTACAAGTATACTTGGATGTAAATGGACAACACAGAAAACTTGCTTCAGAAATAGATTATTCTACATTAACAGGCAATGCCGGTTGGCGTACAGTTAATGTTGATTGTGCCGATGCGGAGTTTAAAAAAGAAAATGGTTATGGACGTGTACTTATTCACGCCATATCTGATGGAGAGAACATTATGGTTGATGATGTAAATGTCAATGACGCTATTAACTATAATGTTATGACGAATGTTAAAACCCCACTCCATGCACAAGCTGGCGAACAAGCAGAGATTATTGTTCATGTTCGCAATATTGGTTTAAAAGAGGCTGAAGGTTTCCAAGTTAAACTTCATTCAAATAATGGAACGGCAATAGCGACCGAAAGTGGGACAATAGCTCCAGGCGAAACTCAAGAATATACATTCCATTATGTAGTGCCTTTCGATAACAAAGAATTCCAAGTTTGGGCTGAGTCTGATTGGGCTGCTGATGAAAACCAAGGAAATAATATTTCGGAAAAGAAAACGATTAAAGTAGTTACAGCTCCATATCCAGCAATCAACAATCTTAAAGCAAGCAAAGATGGTAGTAAAGTTAAACTTGAATGGACAGCTCCAGCAGTAGAAAATTGCGTTATTACAGAGAGTTTCGAAACCTATGCCCCATTCCTCATTAAAGAAATAGACCCATGGACACTTTACGATGCAGATGAATGCCGCACAAATACTTTCGGCGGAATTACATTCCCTGGCAATGGACTTCCTTTTGCATACACAGTGTTCAATTGTGATGGTACTACACACGGAATGGACGATGCAACTACCCAAATGTTTAAACAACGTTTTAGCGGACACGATAGTGAACAATCAATGATGAGTTTCGGAAATTTAGGTGATGCAACAACAGGAAACAACGATTGGCTTATTTCTCCAGAACTTTCAGGCAAACCGCAAACAATAAGCTTCTTCACGAAAGCCCCACAATGCGATTACGCAAACTACGGTCCGGAAGATTTTTATGTAGCTTATTCTACAAGTGGTAAAGATGTTAATGACTTCAAGAAGATACACACCGACAATGCTGCAGACAATATTAATTGGAAGAAAGTTTCTGTAAAACTTCCTGAAGGTGCAAAATACTTCGCAATCATCCATACTTCAACAGTACCTCAATCTTCATATGGATTTGAACCGGCAGGTCTACTAATTGACGATATTACATACGAAAGTGCACCACTACAAATTGTTGGTTACAATGTTTATCGCGATAATAAACTTATTGCTAAGAACACAAGTATGAATGAGGTAACAGCATTCGATACAGATGGTACTGACAATGACAAGTATTATGTAGTTACATTATATAATGTAGGTAAATCTGGGCCATCTAATGTTGCATCTGTTGTGTCTACAGATATAAATAATGTAACGACAAACGCAACTTCTGATAATACGACCTTTATATATACAACATCTGGTGTTCTGGTTGGGAATAATGTATCAACACTCCCTGCAGGCATCTACATTGTAAAACAAGGTAATAAGAAAAATAAAATTGTTGTGAGATAAGATTTATTGGTGATTTTCGTATTTACGAGACAATATGTAGAAAGATTAATTTTTTATATATAACCAATAACGTTATATGATCGGCTTGATTTCCTAATTGAATCAAGCCGATTTTTTATTGATTGATGTCCGATAAAATTTATAAATGAGCATATTCCCCCTCCCAATACAGCAAAACGATTTTTGTGGAACTTTGCGTTAGTTTTTATCAGATGCTGATGGCTCGGTGTGCCAATGCTTTTCGCAAAATGTCATTAGAAAAAGAATATGACGCGTATCCAAAATAAATACAACATCATATTCTGCGAGGTTAGTCGCCCGTCTATTTTTTGTCCAATCGGGACTTACTATATAATTAAGGTGGAACCGATTAGCGTAAAATAGGCTTTGTTACGACTGTCTATTCATTAAAATTCGCTGGTAAAGTGGAATTTGATATCTTCGAAATCTTGCTGCGCCATACTGAGAACATAGCACGAATCGGCAAGGAACACGTCTCGCCCCTCAATGTCTTTTGCCATGTATTGGTATTTTCGCTTCTTGAAATTTTCGAGTGCTTCGGCATTTTCTGCCTCAATCCAGCAAGCTTTATGCAGGTGTACAGGCTCCCATCTGCACTTGGCGTTGTATTCGTGTTCCAAACGATATTGTATGACTTCGAACTGAAGTTGCCCCACAGTACCCACAATTCTGCGATTGTTGAACTGATTGATGAATAGCTGTGCCACACCTTCATTCATCAGCTGTTCCAATCCCTTCTGGAATTGCTTGGCTTTCATAGGGTCGTCGTTCTCGATGTATTTAAACAATTCAGGCGAAAAACTGGGTAGTCCGCGGAAGTGCAATTGTTCGCCTTCGGTAAGCGTATCGCCTATTTTGAACACACCTCCAGTATCGGGCAACCCGACAATATCGCCAGGATAAGCCTCGTTTACCGTGCTCTTGCGTTGCGCCATAAATTGTGTGGGCGAAGAGAAACGGAGCGTTTTGCCGTTCCGTACATGGAGATAAGGCTGATTACGCTCGAATTTTCCCGAACAAATCTTGCAGAAAGCAATACAACTGCGGTGGTTAGGGTCGATGTTGGCAGTGATTTTGAAAATAAATCCCGTGAACTTCTTCTCTTCCGGCTCTACCAATCGTTCTTCTGCCATCGTGGGTTTGGGGCTTGGTGCTATGCGTACAAAACAATTCAGCAGTTCCTGCACACCGAAATTATTCAGCGCCGAACCGAAAAACACGGGTGCAACCTTGGCTTCGCGATAGGCTTCGAGGTTAAACTCGGGGTAGACTCCATCAACCAATTCTATGTCGGCACGCAATTGTACGGCAGCGTCGTCGCCAATATAAGCTGCCAAATCGTTATCGTCTAACTTGGTTTCCACCGTTTCGGTAACACGTTGTTTGTTCGGAGTAAATAGGTTTAAGTTCTGCTCAAAGATGTTGTAAACACCTTTGAAGCGCTGTCCTTGTCCGATTGGCCAAGAGAGCGGGCGGACACTTATTTGCAATTCCTCTTCAAGTTCGTCGAGTAAATCGAAAGGGTCGCGACCTTCACGGTCCATTTTATTGATGAAAATGATGACGGGCGTGTTGCGCATACGGCAAACCTCCATCAGTTTTCGGGTTTGCGTCTCAACACCTTTTGCAGAATCTACCACTATAATGGCAGAATCTACGGCAGTTAATGTTCGGTAAGTGTCTTCGGCAAAGTCTTGGTGTCCAGGCGTATCGAGAATATTCACCTTATAACCTTCGTAATCGAACTCCATAACCGAGGTGGAAACCGAGATGCCACGTTGTTTTTCAATATCCATCCAGTCAGAAGTTGCCGTCTTCTTTATCTTGTTGCTCTTAACGGCTCCTGCAACTTGTATCTGTCCGCCAAACAAAAGGAACTTCTCTGTAAGTGTAGTCTTACCGGCGTCAGGGTGAGAAATAATGGCAAAAGTTCTTCTGCGTTCTATTTCGTTCATAGGAATATTATTCATTGTCGTTTTCGAATACAGTAATTTTTAAACCTCTTTCTTCAAGTTTTCCATACATTTCTCTAAACTGTCTTCCCAATACGGAACATTTGTGCCGAAGGTTTCCTTAATCTTTGTTTTGTCAAACACCGAATAGGCGGGGCGTTTCACAGGCGACGGAAACTCGTTGCTATGGCACGGCTGAATGTTGCAGTTGGTATTGCCGGCAAGTTTTGCAATCTGCTTTGCAAAGTCGTACCAGCTGCAAACACCTTCATTGGAGAAATGATATATACCCGTGTTGCCTTCATATTTTCTGTTTTCAACAATGTCGAAGATGGCATTGGCTAAATCTACTGCGTAAGTTGGCGTACCACATTGGTCGAACACAACCTTCAGTTCGGGCTTGGTGGCGGTAAGATGCATCATCGTCTTTACGAAGTTTTTGCCAAATTCACCATAGAGCCACGCCGTTCTTATAATGATGTGTTTGCCTCCCACGGCTTGAATTTTCTCTTCGCCATGAAGCTTTGTCAGTCCGTAAACACCAGTTGGCGTGCCTTTCTGGTCTTCTTTGCAAGGAGTGTTGTATGGGTCTCCGCCAAAAACATAATCGGTGCTGATGTGTACCAATAGTCCATCAACCTCTTTCATAGCCTTTGCCAAGTTTTCTGGAGCAGTGGCATTCAGTGTTTCTACAATGTTGCCGGCAGTTTCGGCAGCATCAACGTTGGTCCATGCAGCGCAATTTATGATACATTCTATATTATGTTTCTTTACAGTTTTACGTATATCTTCGATGTTTGTAATATCAAGTTTTTGATAACCATCGCATACATCAGTAAAAATATAGTGGTCTTTGCTGTTCTTTGCTACCAACTGAATGGTGTTGCCTAACATTCCGTTGGCACCTGTTACTAATATGTTCATGTCTTTATTCTTAATCTTCAAATTGTAATCCTTCGGTCTTATCTTTCTGATAATAGTCAGAAAGCATACCTATGAGTGTTGTTATTTCCTTCACAGCCGTTTCTGTTTCCCTACTAATTTCTTTCTTTTGCAGTCTAAGCATCATAACACCATAAAGAACATCAAAGCAAGTTTCAATCTCGCTATGCCCAAGATTGGCAGCAATCTCCTTTAGGTTTGCTTCGTTCTTGCGTGCCATTCTGTCGGCAACTTGCTTTGTTTTTCCACGAAGTTCTACAATAAAAGGCAACACGCGGTAATATTCTGCGGAATAGAATGGGAATTTAGAAGAAGTAAGTAACTGTGCATGGAATTCATTGAGCGATTGCATTATCACCTTGTTTATTTGCAGATGTCCATTTTCTCTACACCCTTCTTGGTTCATCATTCTTAAAAGATCTCCAAACCAATCTTCTTCTTCATCTTTTTGTGCGTCAGTATAATTGAATTTATCAATATACTCTTTACGAATCTTCGTCAAAGAACATTGGTAGGCGCGTATAATGTCCTCTATTTGCCACATGTATAGTAAATACTCGGCAATACTTTTCTTTCGTAGTTCTTTAGCAACAAGCATAAAATATTAATAATAAGAAGGTAAATGATACAGATTGAATATCGTACCTATTAGCATTATAAGTGAGAAAATAATTACTACCGAGCCAATAATCTTGTTTATTATCAAAATGCCATTCATATTGAATATGTCATGTATCTTGTTCACAAGCCAGGTAAGACCATACCACCAAATTAATGCCCCTAAAGGGATAGAAGCTAAACCTATTCCCATTTCAATGGGACGGGACGGTTGAATAAAAGCAAATTGTGCGAAAGTTGCAACAAACAGGAAGATGATTAGCGGGTTAGAGAAAGTAACAAGGAAGGCTGTTAGTCCATTATGGAAGAGAGTTCCTTTCGTCTTACCACCTTTTCGCATTTTCTTTGTAGGGTCGGAAACAAAACAATAAATACCGAAAAGCATCAGAATGATACTTCCCGATATCTGCAATATAAACTGATTTGTTGGATCCTGTAATGGTTCCATAATAAAGCTCATACCGAGCCCAACTGTCAATGCATAAATAATATCGCTAATGGCAGCACCAACGCCAGTTATAAATCCATACCATCTCCCCTTATTCAAAGTCCGCTGAATACACAAAATGCCTACAGGACCCATTGGCGCAGACGCAATGACACCGATTAATATACCCTTAAATATAAAATCGAGTATGTCTAATTGGATTAGGAGAAGCATATTCATAATTTGTCTGCAAAATTGCGAAAATTATATGGAATGAGCAAATTTACTTATTAAAAGTTTGTCATATTCCACTTTTTTAATAACTTTGTCCCACGAATTAAACTAAATATAATATATAAAAAATGGATGTACAAGAGCCGAAATCATTCGTTATAGGGTTGGATTTGGGAGGCACAAATTCTGTTTTTGGAATAGTAGACCAACGTGGTCAAGTGCTCTCTACTACATCTATAAAAACTCAGAGTTATAAAACTGTTGAAGATTTTGTAGATGCAGGAATTGAAGTTTTAAAACCTATTATTACTAAAGTTGGTGGTATTAGTCAAATACAAGCGATGGGCATTGGAGCTCCCAATGGTAATTTTTATCGTGGTACTATAGAACATGCTGCTAATTTAGTTTGGGGACATGAAGGTGTAGTTCCATTAGCAGATATGTTCTCTGAACGTTTGGGCATTCCTGTTGGATTGACAAATGATGCCAATGCTGCAGCAATAGGTGAAATGCAATACGGAGTAGCAAGAGGTATGAAGAACTTTATAATGATTACTCTTGGAACAGGCGTAGGTTCTGGTATTGTTGTTAATGGGCAAATGGTTTATGGCTCTGATGGTTTTGCAGGAGAATTAGGACATACCACAATGGTACGCGATGATAGTGCCCGTCTGTGTGGTTGTGGTAGGAAAGGTTGTTTGGAGGCTTATTGCTCTGCTACAGGAGTTGCACGAACTGCTCGTGAATTACTTCAGAAATCAAACGAGCCATCATTGCTTCGTGAGATAGATCATAAAGAAATAACATCGCTCGATGTTTCGATTGCTGCTGGAAAAGGCGATAAAATGGCATTAGATATCTTTGCTTTTACAGGAGATATGCTTGGAGCTGCATGTGCAGATTTTGCCGCTTTTACTTCTCCGGAAGCTTTTGTTTTCTTTGGAGGATTAACCAAAGCTGGCGATTTGCTAATGAATCCTATTAAAGAAGCATATCAGAAATATGTATTGCCAATTTATAAAGATAATGTAAAGTTCCTTGTAAGTTCGCTTGACGATGCTGCAGCAGCGGTTTTAGGAGCGTCAGCCATTGGTTGGGAAATGTAATTGCAGATCTTTAAGTACGGTATAACTGTCCGTAACTCAAAGAAGATTATAGGAAAAGTATAAACTTTTGATTTAATAGACCTTGATAATATTTAATCAAGGTCTATTTCATTTTGTCTGAGTTGAGAATTGTTATTTGTTTGCCATCAATTTTAATAGCGCCATTATCTTCAAACTCAGAAAGACATCGCAACAATGAGAACTTTTGTATTCCAAATGTATCAGCAATCTCTTGTCGACTATTGCTTAGTCTTATAGTACGACTTTGTTGTTCTCTTGCTGCTTTCATTAAAAAATAAGCTACTTTTTCTCGAACAGTAAAAAGAGAAACCATGCGAAGTTTCTGGGTAAGAAAGACGTCGATTGAAGAAAGAAGTTGAATGAAATTCATACGTATACGCTCGTTTGAATCAATCAAATATTTAAGTTCCGATGGCTTCATACGCATAATTGTTGTATGTTGTGTTGTTTCCACACTAACAGGCATAGCATTATTTTTAGCAAAAATAAAGGCAGGAGCTATCAAAATGCAAGCCTTTAAACGATCTATCTGGACTTGTTTTCCAGATAAACCTGTCATTCGTGATATTAATTCGCCTTTAAGAATAAAATCAGCATACTTACATGGCATACCAGCAAGCGTATATATTTCTTTCGCAGGGTACTCCACTATCTTATAATTTATTGTTTGTAGTACATCTTTTATCTCTTTAGCGGTTAATCCATTGAAAAAAGGACTATTGGCGAGTGTCTCGTACATTGATACTTCCATTATTATTTATTTTATGGGATAACGTATTGTATGACTCTTTATTGTCATAATAATAAAAAATCCCCCGATAAGATATCGAGGGACTTAATCGATTTTAGAGAATGTATTTTTGTATATCTTCTTCTACTGTTCCATTGCCAGCAAGTCCAAAGTTTTCTACTAAAACCTTTAGAACATTTTCTGATACGAAGGCAGGAAGTGTAGGACCAATATGTATATTCTTTACTCCAAGGGAGAGAAGTGCAAGAAGTACGATAACAGCTTTCTGTTCATACCATGCAATGTTGAAGAAAATTGGTAAATCGTTGATATCATTAGCTCCAAAAATTTCTTTCAGTTTGAGTGCAACCACTGCCCAAGAGTAAGAATCGTTACATTGTCCTGCATCTAAAACGCGTGGAATTCCATTGATATCTCCAAGATTTAATTTGTTGTATTTGTATTTAGCACAGCCACTGGTAAGAATTACTACATCTTTTGGTAATGCTTTAGCAAACTCTTCATAATAATTACGGCTCTTCATACGACCATCGCAACCACTCATAACAACAAATTTCCGAATGGCGCCACTTTTAACAGCCTCTACTATTTTATCTGCAAGAGCAAATACTTGTGCATGTGCAAATCCACCTACAATCTCACCTTTCTCAATTTCTTGTGGAGCTTCACAAGTTTTTGCCAGTGCAATGACTTCCGAGAAGTCTTTCTTTCCATCTTTACCAGCAACAATGTGTTTCCAGCCGGGATAACCTGTAGCATTGGTTGTAAATACTCTATCGGCATAACTTGCATTCTTTGCAGGTGGGACTATACAGTTCGTTGTGAAAATAACAGGTCCATTGAAAGTTGTAAATTCTTCCTTTTGTTTCCACCACGCATTACCATAGTTTCCTACAAGATGTTTGTATTTTTTAAGGCGAGGATAATAGTGGGCTGGCAACATTTCGCTGTGAGTATAAACGTCAACTCCTGTTCCCTCGGTCTGAATTAATAGTTCCTCTATGTCTTTAAGGTCGTGTCCTGAGATAAGAATACCAGGATTTTTACCCACACCGATATTAACCTTTGTAAGTTCAGGGTTGCCGTATGCACCTGTATTTGCCTTGTCGAGCAATGCCATCGCATCTACACCGTATTTACCTGTTTCGAGAACAAGGCTAAGAAGCGTATCCATATCCGCATTAGGATTACTAATCTCAGAAAGAGCTTTGCACATAAATGCTATAATCTCATCGTTCGTTTCGTCCAAGCGAGAAGCATGATCATAATATGCAGACATACCTTTAAGACCAAGTATTGTTAATTCTTTTAATGAACGGAGATCTGGATTTTCGTTTCGAAGAACTCCTTCACGTATTCCTTCTTCTGAATAATCAGACTTTTCACCTCCCCAATGAACTTCTTGATAATCAGGAAGTGATATATTTTTGATAGATGCTTCCTTTATTAATTTTTTCTTAAGAATCAAACCGGCATCTACTTTGTTTAGAATACTTTGGTCGTCAAAGTTTGCATTTGTTATTGTTGCAAACAATGAATCAACAACGTAATCTGCAACTTCCTTTGATGGTTTTCCACCCAAAGCATGTTGAATTGTGCCTACACCACGTACAACGCTAATTAATAAATCTTGCCATTTTGAAGTTTCTGCTTCTTTACCGCATACACCTTTAATGATACAACCTGTTCCTTTTGCTGTTTCCTGACATTGAAAACAGAACATTTTATTTTCACTCATAATGTTTTTAAAAATTTTTGATGCAAAGGTACCTTCTTTAAATTTTTAATGTAGGTAACATTTGTGCCTAATGAATGTTAAAATGATGTTAAATTATATATGCCTACAATGTTATTATTTTCAGTTAGTTATACTGTCGAAGAAAATTATAATTAATTTTTTCAGATTTTTAATTACAAAATAAAAATTTATAATTAAAACTTCCTGCGAATTTAATTATAACTTAAAAAATAGTTTATATCGCATAATATGGTTAGTGCTGGTAATATCGTTTTTGTAATTTTTAGAAGATTCTGAATGGGATAATTTATTGAGATTTTTTATTCGCCATAATGTGCAATGAACATTTCATTCAAAAATCTATTACCGCAAAAGTCTCAATGTTTAGAAAGTAAGGAAGAAATATGTTTTTTGCTCAAATTGTATGCTAAATTAAAAAATACATTGTACAGAGAAAGTAATTATTATTTTTTTATTAAGCCAAGAAAGTTTGTGGAGGCGATAATAATAAAATCGTATGAATTAATTTTGAATAGAGATAGAAGAAATATGCGATTATTTCTCCCAAAATTTTGTGTATCCAAAAAACTTCCTTATATTTGCATCGCAAGAAAATAAAGGGTTTCTTAACCTAAATCAAACAATCGCCGGACAATGATAAACTATCAGAGGACGGCACAAAAAATAAATTTCTAAAGCAATTATGGAGAATAAAAGAACATGCCTTTATGACAAGCATGTAGCATTAGGAGCTTTGATTTCACCATTTGGTGGTTTCGATATGCCTATTCAGTATTCAAGTATTATCGATGAGCACAATGCAGTAAGAAAGCATTGTGGTGTTTTTGATGTGTCTCATATGGGCGAACTTGTTGTTTCGGGCAACGAAGCAGAGAAATTTGTCAATTATATCTTCACTAACGACGTTACGGGCTTGGCCGTTGGCAAAGTGCTTTATGGTATGTTCTGTATGGAAGATGGTGGGGTTGTAGACGATACTTGTATTTGCAAAGTAGGCGAAAATGAGTTTATCTTAACTGTAAATGCTGCTAACATAGAAAAAGACTACGAATGGTTAAAGAAACATACAAAAGGTTTCGACGTAAAACTTGTTAACGATAGCGAGAAATATGGACAGCTTGCTATTCAAGGACCAGAAGCAGAGAAGATTATACAAGAAAAACTGGGTATTCCTTGCTCTGATTTGAAGTTTTACGAAGTTAAGAAGTTGAAGCACGAGGGCGAAGATATTATTATCTCCCGCACGGGTTATACAGGTGAAGATGGTTTTGAACTTTATGGAGCTCCTGCATATATAGTAAAAATGTGGGATAAATTAATGGAAGCAGGCGTAACTCCTTGTGGCCTTGGATGTCGCGATACATTACGTTTCGAAGCCGGTATGCCACTTTACGGACATGAACTGTCTGAAACAATAACACCTGTTATGGCAGGTCTTTCTATGTTTGTAAAATTCGATAAAGAAAAATTCCTTGGTAAAGAAGCATTATTAAAACAGAAAACAGAAGGCGTAACAAAACGTCTCCGTGGTTTGTGGTTAGACGATAATGCAATACCACGTAATGGCTATAAAGTATTTAAAGATGGCAAGGAAGTGGGTGAGATAACAACAGGTTATAAACTTATTTCTGTTGAAAGAAGTTGTGCAGTGGCATTGGTCGATGCTGATATAAAGATGGAAGACCGTGTAGAAGTTCAAATACGCAAGAAATTCTTCCCGGCAACAGTAGGTAAGAAAAAGTTCTACGACCCACATTACGTAAAGTAAACAGTTAAAATGAGAGTGTTTCAGCATTGCTGCATTCCCACCTTATGTATATAGAAACTTAAAATTAATAAAACAGTAAAAGATAAAATGGCAAAAGTTATTGAAGGACTCTACTACGCAGAGTCACATGAGTATGTAAAAGTTGAAGGCGACATTGCTTATATTGGTATTACAGACTATGCACAGCATGCACTTGGCAACGTGGTTTACGTTGATATGCCTGAAGCCGACGATGAATTTGAAGCCGAAGAAGGTTTTGGAGCAGTAGAGAGTGTGAAAGCTGCGTCTGACCTTAATGCACCAGTATCTTTTAAAGTGTTAGAAGTAAACGAAGCACTTGAAGATCAACCAGAACTTATTAATCAGGATCCTTATAAAAACTGGATTCTTAAAGTGGAACTTACAGACAAATCTGAACTTGATAATCTTATGGATGCAAAGAGCTACGAAGAGTTCTGCGCAAAATAGTTTATAAGAAAACAAAAGTTATTAACATATAGCTGTTTTCCTTCTCAAAGTAAGTCCTTGTGGAAGAAAACAGCTATTTATAGTGATGAAAGCTAATCGTTTAAATGCTATAGACATGAATTTCAAATTCTTTCCACATACTGAAAAAGACACACAAGCAATGCTCGACAAGGTGGGCGTGAAAAATATTCAGGAACTTTTTGCAGGTATTCCCGAAGTATTGCGCTTTAAAGAAGATTACGATATTCCCGAGGCAAAGAGCGAAATCGAAATAAGAAACTTCTTCAAAAAGTTAGCAGATAAGAACCAACAGCTGACTTGTTTTGCTGGTGCAGGTGTGTACGACCACTATGCACCAAGTGCAATTCCACAAATTGTAGGTCGTTCAGAATATCTTACTTCATATACTCCATATCAAGCAGAGATATCACAGGGAACATTGCACTATATCTTTGAATTCCAAAGCATGATAGCAGAACTTACTGATATGGACGTTGCCAATGCCTCCATGTACGATGGTTCTACTGCTACTGCTGAAGCAATGATGGTGGCTGCTGCTCAATCAAGCAAGCGCAATACCGTCTTATATTCTGAAACTATCAATCCACAGATTGTCGGAGTGCTTAGAACATACGCACATTTCAATGGCGTAAACCTTGTTTCGGTTGCCAGCGAGAATGGTGTAACATCTAAGAAAGACTTGGAAACGAAAATCGCAGAAGGTGGTGTAGCAGGCGTCATTGTTCAGCAGCCAAACTATTATGGTATTGCTGAAGACTTCACAGGCTTTGCCGATATCTGCCACGACAATAAGGCATTGTTCATTGTAAACAGTGTTGCAGCTGACCTTTCTATTCTTAAGACTCCGGGCGAGTGGGGGGCTGACTTTGCAGTAGGCGATGTTCAGAGCCTTGGTTTGCCTATGGCGTTCGGTGGTCCATACGCTGGTTATATGAGCTGTACGCAGAAAATGATGCGTAAGATGCCTGGTCGTATCGTCGGACAGACAAAAGATTCACGTGGACAACGTGTATTTGTACTTACTTTGCAAGCTCGCGAGCAGCACATTCGTCGTCAAAAGGCAACATCGAATATCTGTTCTAACCAAAGTTTAATGGCGCTTTATGTTACCATCTATATGTCTATGATGGGCAAGCAGGGTGTCAAGGAAGCTGCACAGATAAGCCTTGATGCGGCTCATTATCTATGCGATAAGATGGTGGCTACTGGTAAAGCACAGTTGGTTTATAATCAGCCATTCTTCAATGAGTTCTTGGTGAAAGTTGAAAATCGTGATGCTTTCTACGATAAAGCAATTGAAAAAGGAATCCTGCCGGGTGTAAAGGTTGGTGACGACCAGCTCCTTGTTGCTGTAACAGAAAAGCGTACGAAAGAAGAGATGGAAGCACTTGTTGCACTTCTCTAACCTAATGAACTTTAAGCAAAGTTTTACAAACACTTAAATTATTGAAGAAATGAACAATAGATTATATGGCAATTTAATATTTGAGCTTTCTCAACCGGGTTGCAAAGCTTATAGCCTACCTAAAAACGAATTTGGAAGCTACGACCTTCCAAGCAATTTGAAGCGTGAAAAAGACGCAGAACTTCCTGAGTGCGATGAGCTAACAGTCGTACGCCACTATACAAACCACAGCGGAAACAATTTCGGCGTAGACAATGGTTTCTATCCATTGGGCTCTTGTACAATGAAGTACAATCCTACTATCAATGAAGAAATAGCTGCCATGCCAGGTTTTACTGCTATTCACCCACTGCAGCCTATCAGTACTGTACAGGGTGCATTGGAGGTTAATTACGGCTTGGCAAAAGTTCTTTCAAGCATTTCGGGTCTTGCAGACTTCACCGTAAACCCATTTGCAGGTGCACAGGGAGAGCTTACAGGGCTTATGATTATCCGCTCTTATCACGAAAAACGTGGCGATACAAAGCGTAAGAAGATTATCATTCCAGACTCTGCCCACGGAACAAACCCCGCTTCGGCTGCCGTTTGTGGACTTGATGTGGTGGAAGTGAAGAGCACAGCTGATGGTCTTGTCGATGTTGAACACCTGAAACCATTGCTTGGCGACGATATAGCAGGTATGATGATGACCAATCCTAACACACTCGGCTTGTTTGAAAAGAACATTCCTGAGATTGCCAAAATGGTTCACGAGTGTGGCGGTTTGATGTATTACGATGGAGCAAACCTTAACCCACTGTTGGGTGTTGCACGTCCTGGCGATATGGGATTTGATGTAATGCACATCAATATCCACAAGACTTTCTCTACTCCTCACGGCGGTGGCGGTCCTGGTGGCGGTCCTGTTGGTGTAAGAGCAGACCTTGTAGAGTTCTTGCCAAAGCCACACGTTGTGAAAACAGATGCAGGTTTCGACCTTGATTTGCCAGAAACAACTGCTGAATACAACCTCAACAATATGCATGTTGGCCAGTTTATGGGCAACTTCCTTGTATCTTTGCGCGCTTATACTTACATCTTGACACTGGGCAAGGAGAACTTGAAGATGGTGGGTCCTTACGCTACACTCAATGCAAACTATATTAAAGAATGTTTGAAAGACGACTACGAACTGCCAATCGAAGGCATTTGCATGCATGAATTTGTATTCGACGGACTCAAAGATAAGAGCACTGGGGTTACTACGATGGACGTTGCAAAACGTTTGCTCGACTATGGCTACCATGCTCCAACTATCTATTTCCCATTGCTCTTCCACGAAGCAATGATGATTGAGCCTACAGAAAACGAAAGCAAGAAAACACTTGATGGTTTCATAAATATTATGCATACTATCGCACGTGAAGCGCGCGAAACTCCACAGGAAGTTTTGGAAGCACCACACAATACACCTATCGGTCGTGTTGATGATGTGTTGGCTGCGAAAGAGCCAATCCTTAACTACCGTCAGGCAATGATGAAACAGTAATCTTATAGAGATTTTATATTATGGAAAAGACTGATTTAATTATAATCGGTGCTGGACCTGGAGGTTATCATACCGCCGTGCATGCGGCAAAAGATGGCCTCAAGGTTACTATCATCGAGAAACGAAATCCAGGAGGTACGTGTCTGAACGAGGGCTGTATACCGACGAAGAGCTTTGCTCACGATGCTGACCTGTATCGTAACCCTTTGTTGTCTTGCGTGGGTGGCGGCAGTGTTAATTTCGCTCGCATACAAGAGCGTAAGAACAATGTTATCGCTCAACTTCGTGAAGGCGTAAAGAGTTTGATGTCGATGCCAGGCATCACCTATATAGAAGGTGAAGCAAAGTTTGTGGATAAGAAAGTAATCGAAGTGAACGGCACACAGATGACAGCCGATAATATTATTATCGCCACAGGTTCGCATGCTCGTTTGCTTCCGTTTATCCCAGCCTTCGACACCCCTGAAGGAGAGCCGTTGAAAAACAAGGTTATGACTTCTACCGAGTTACTCGATATAGACCACGTACCACAGACAATGGCAATCATTGGTGCGGGTGTTATCGGACTTGAATTGGCTTCTGCTTTTGAAACCTTCGGCAGTTCGGTTACAGTTATCGAGTTCTTAAAAGAATGTTTGCCTACTATCGACTCTGATATTGCAAAGCGTTTGCGCAAGACATTGGAGAAACGTGGCATCAATTTCAATATGAATAGCGGCGTCAAGAGCATCGTTGCCACCGACGACAAGAAGCAAGCGATTGTTACTTTTGAGCAAAAGGGACAAGAAAAGCAAGTGGTTGCCGATGTTGTGCTTGTTGCAACAGGACGTGCTGCCAACGTTGAAGGGCTCGGACTTGAAGCAGCGGGTATCAACTGCATTAAGCAAGGTATTGAAACCAACGAACATTACGAAACCAATGTCCCCGGTGTTTATGCCGTTGGCGATGTTAATGGTAAGCAGATGCTTGCCCACGCTGCAAGCTTCCAAGGCACGCACGTTATTAATCGCATACTTGGAAAAGAAGATAAAATACGCTTCGACATTATGCCGGCAGCTATATTTACCTACCCCGAAGCAGGTTCGGTAGGACTGTCGGAAGATGTTTGCAAGAAAGAAGGCATTCACTACACCGTTAAGAAAGGTTTCTACCGCTCTAATGGTAAGGCATTGGCAATGGAAGAAACCGAAGGTATGGTGAAGGTAATGGCAGACGAGAATGGAAAAATACTTGGTTGCCACGTCTTTGGTGCCCACTCTGCCGACATCACACAAGAGGTATCCGTTCTTATGAACAACGATGCAACACTCGCCGACCTTGCCGATATGATTCATATACACCCAACCATTGGCGAGGTGCTTTATGAAACAATAATTTAGTGCAAATATTTGGTACATTGAAAAAAAGTACTACCTTTGTACTTAGAAAGGAAAAGCTATAGTCGTATCGATTCGATTGGGATAGTCATCAAATAAATCTGAAAACCGAGAAGACTTCTCTTGACAATGGCGGGCCACATAAAACGCATTTCAGCGACTAAACCTTAGGGTCAGTGGATTACAAAAGCAGAGAGTTCTCTTATCATAGATACTCGGACTTTTCATCACATCATCGATGCGACTTTCTCATAATCCTCTCAAGACGAGGACTACAAAAAGGTGGAGTTCCAAAGGAGTTCCACCTTCTTTTTGTAGGTAAAGGCATTCCTGCAAAGTAATAAAGTTTTTAATAAAAAGGAATTATGTTCTCTGGAATTGTAGAAGAAATGGCACAAGTAGTTGCCATTGAACGTTATCAAGAAAATATAGACTTCGTTTTAAAGTGTTCGTTTACAAGCGAATTGAAGATAGACCAAAGCATTGCACACAATGGTGTGTGCCTCACGGTGGTTTGTCTGCAAGGTGAAACCTATACTGTAACCGCTATGAAAGAAACTTTGGACAGGTCGAACCTTGGTTTGCTGAAAGTAGGCGACCGTGTAAACGTAGAGCGTTCCATGCTGATGAATGGTCGTTTAGACGGTCATATCGTTCAAGGACACGTAGATGAGACTGCTCGTTGCGTTGCCATGGAAAATGCAAATGGCAGTACCTATTTCACCTTTGAATACAAAGACGATGTGGAAATGGCACAGCGAGGCTACTTTACAGTGGATAAAGGCTCGGTTACAGTCAATGGTGTGTCGCTGACGGTATGCGAACCTACTGCCAATACCTTCAAAGTGGCAATTATTCCCTACACGCTTGAAAATACAAACTTTGCCGATATACAAGTTGGCTCGGTTGTAAACCTCGAGTTCGACATACTTGGCAAGTATATAGCAAGGCTCAATAGCTTGTCAAAGTAGACATTTCGTAAAAGTAAAGACCTATGTCCTGAAATCCGAAATATAGTTTTTTATATACAAGTTATGTATTCTTATAAGGTTGTTGTACCTTTGTTTTATGTATAACTAATTTGATTAGATTAATGAAATGTAATTTTTATTTAAAGAGAATGAGACAGCTCGCATTTATTGTGTTGTTTAGCAGTCTCCCATTAGTATCCGTGGCACAAACGTCTTCACCCAAGAAAGGAAAATGCAAGGGGTGTGTAACGCAGTCATGCACATCTTCTTGCAAAAAAACTTGCGAGAAAAAGGAACAATGCGATACTTCTCTCCCCTCACCTTCAACCTTTACGAACAATGTTATAGCATGGATTGATCGGCGAGTGAAATACCCTGTGGAGGCAGCAATGAATGGCCTTCAGGGTAAAGTGATGGTCCGTTTCGATGTAGAAACCGACGGAACTGTGAGCAACGTATTGGTCGCTCATAGCGTAGACCCTCTGTTGGACCGTGAGGCTATTCGTGTTATTAGTGAGATGCCCAAGTGGAAACCGGCTGTTGTAGATGGGAAAGCTGTGAAGAAAGAAATGATTTTGCCCGTTGAATTCAGACTGATTGACAGGAGATAGACAGTGCTGTAGGAACTGCTATCGGGTAAGTCGGCAGATAAAAGGATGTGCAAATATTTTTTCACACGGTATATCTTGCCTAACATCCTTGTTATTAACGTATTATAATATCTATTGTTTTGCATTCCAAAAGCGGCTGTTTTGCAAGGTAAAAGTGTATATATTACCGTGCAAAACAGCCGCTTTCGCAATGCCAAATCGAAATTACCATTTTTTGATAGAAATATCTTTACAAGCTAAAGGCGTTTTCTCTTCTTTATTTTTCTTGCGTGTTGTTCTGTCAGCAGAGTTTTAAGACTTGCCAAAAGGTTTCCGTAGTATTCATTTATTTTTATTCAATACCCATCAGTTCGCGCCATCCGCCGAAAGTGAAATGTATATAATCGGTAATGATTTGGTTTATTTCAGTTTCGGTTAGGTCGTCGTGGGTAACAATACATCTAATGACACCTGCCCACAAATCGCAGAGAATGCGAGTGAAGTGTGGCGATATATCCGAATTGATATGTGGAAACAGACTTTTTATGCGGGCAAGATAAGTCATTCCGTCGGTATATGTCGCTTCCAATAGTTGGTCGAAATAGTTCTCCAACGATGTGCCAGCAGTTTCGAATATAAGCAAACGCAACTCTTTCCGAAAGGGAACAATCAGCGATGCTACCTGTTCGCGCATCATCTCATAGTAGAATTCATGGTGAAATATGTCGAGTGTTATATATTCTTCGCCGCCAGTTTTGCTGCGATAATCCTTGAAAGCCTTGAAAAGAGGAGCAAGGACAGCCTTCAGTAAGTCGTCCTTGCTCTTGTAGTAATTATATACATTGCCTACTGCTACCCCAGCTTTGTCGGCAATAGTCTTTATGGACGTATGCTTCACACCGTTCTTCATAAACTCGTTGCTTGCAACGATGAGTATCCGGTTGCGTATCTCGTCTTTCTGTATTTGCATAGACAGTAGCTTTTAGTAAATAGTAGGCATGATTGATTGTCTTATTCTGCAAAGCTATGGAAGAAACTTGGATTTCCCTTTACCTGCATAATTGGTCCTGCTACGTTCTTTGTTGCAGGGTCGTAGGTATAGAAGCCGTTAGCCTTCTTGTTGGAACTGCCGAATACAATTAAGTTTCTGTGTTTGCCAATAGCGATGCCTTGTGGGTTGGAAATCTCCATTCCTTCGATAGTACTCATTGTCTTTTGTTTCAAATCAACTACAACGGGTATATTGGTAAAACTTAAATAAGGATTTTCAAGACCCTTTGAATCGAGGGCAAACGAATTGGCATAGGTGTAGACCTTTCCGTTACCTGCGTAGTAGAATGTAGAGAAGAAGTCGGCAAACTTCGTTGGCAGTCCTGCTACTTCTGCTTGGTCGAGGCGTATGCAATAGTCGGGGTCTATCTCGGTAGTCCCGTTCTTGATACGTGCAATACCGCCATGGAATTGTGGGATAAAGCCAAACGAACCGATACAGTTAATATAGATGTCGTTGTTTTCGTCTATAAAGATAGAGCCTGGGTCGATGGGGCGAGTGGCAAAGCTCATTCCCAGCGAGGTGTTCACAATGTGTTTCTCCACCTTATCGGTCTTTGTGTCTATTACTGCAAGTTCTATATTGTTGCGCGTCGGCATGTATTGAGCGTTCATTTGGTTGAGACCGACGAAAAGTTTTCCATCTCTTATGACCATAGATGCAGGTGAAACATTCGTGTCAGCTTGCTTAAGACCGTTCAAATCAATCTCCGCAATACGGGTCATAGTGGTAGGATTGAATACTATTATGCTGCCTAAACCCTGCAAACTGACGTATGCTTTCTCGCTGTTCAGTTCAGTTACGCAGCATGCAGCTGCCTTTGGTGGTATCTGCAGTGCACCTTTCTTGTGCCATTTGTTGTCGGAATATATCCTATAACGTGTAATTTCTGCTTTTGTATTGCCCATATAGTCTGGCAAAACATAGATATTTCCCGATTTTGCAACTATCGGAGCGGTACCGAATCCTACAGGAATACCATTGCTGTTGTCGTAGTTTCCTGGCACCATATCGGGGAGACTCTGCATGTAAACGCTGCCACTGTTTCCCTCAGGGTTGGTGATACCAGCGGCAAAGATAATTCCCTTGAACGCCTTTCCAGTAGGTTCGTCGGGGTTTGGTGTAGGTTCGTCGTTGTGGCTGCATGAGCTTACGAATGCCATCATTGCGATGGCTGGAAGGATAAATCTTAAATTTCTCATTGTTTTATATGTTTATTAATTAATTATTTAAATAGGTATCTCACCTTTATTCCTATGTAGCGACCTGGTAACGGGCGGTTTAATTCAGAAACAATACGACGGTCGGTAAGGTTCTTAACCTTGAAAGTAATTGTCCAACGGTCGTTGCAGAAGCTGTGTTCCAAGGCTGCGTCCATTGTCATCGAGGTTGGAATTTTGCGTTCTTGGTACTTGCTTACCTCAAAATCGTAGAAGTATTGGTGTATATACGAAGCATCGAAAAGCAGACGTGTGTTCTGTCCGCTGCCACCAAAGAGGTTTTCTTTGTGCAGTTCGGCACCGAAGTTGGCAAGCAGATAAGGCACGTTGGGAATGCGCTTGTTGCGTGTAGGATTCTCTACTTCTGTTCCTGGGATTGTTTTTCGGACGTCGCGAAGGTCTTGATAGGTTCCGTTTGCGTAGAGATAGAGTAGGGGGCAGATGTCGCCCTTGGCTTCCAGCTCTACTCCTTTCGTACGTACACTGCCGAAGTTTCGGTAGCGTGCCATGGTTGGAATCATGTCGGGAGTGAAGCGTATCATATCTTCCAACTGATTGTAGAAGCCATTCAGCTTTATTTCTATAAGTCCTCCATCTGCCTTTATGTGGCGATAGAGAAGTCCGAGGTTTACTCCTGATGTGCGTTCGGGTCTCAATGCTGGCGAGGCGAGTATCGAATAACCGTTGCCTATGAGTTCCTCGCTTGTCGGAATACGTACTTCCGAGTTGAAAGAAGCCTTCAGCATTAAGTCGTTTGTGAATTTATAGCGCATGGCATTGCTGAATCCAATGTAGTTCTTGGAGGTTTTCACAGGCTGAGGCTCCTTTGCAGAGTAGATGTCAATGCTGCGAGAGCGAGATGAAAAGAGGAATTCTTTCAGCGTAAAAGCATTCTGAAAGCGTCCGTCGAAGAGTGTCAGGTCGTACGAAAGTCCTACGGTCAGCGTTTTCATCTTGCTTGGGAAGTTGGCACGGAAGCCCAACGACTTGTCCATCAGCGAGTCGTTAGGGTGCAGGGAGTTATGGTCTGCGTAAATGTTAAGGTTCAATGCGTGGTGCATATCAATAGTATAGCCCATATTGAGCTTTGCCGTCAGTTCGTTGGAACGGTTGTTGCCGTCTGACGCAAAGTTGTTTTGCTCGCCTCCAAAAGATGAAACGGGCGGAAGCACCTTGCCGTCCCAGTCGTAGCGATGTTCAGCCTTGTCGCACAAACCATACTTACCGATGATGTAGCCTGCATTGAAATCAAAGTCCAAACCATCTAAAAAGAAGTTGTTACGTTTCAGTGTCAATGCTGTAACATAGCTGGTTGAGTGGTTATAAGCTTCTCGTACGTTAAGGTCAATGCCCTGTATTTCCTGTCGAGTCTTCATCAGAATGACTTCCCACTTCATCTCGTCGAACCACCATTGGGTAGCTTTTACCGACATTCCGCCCATTATCTTGTTGAAACGGTCGTGGTCTCGTTCAACGATACGGCCGTCAAGATTAGCCAAAGTCATTTTATAGTTGTTCTTGGCATACGACACCACACCGCCAACACCGAATTGCAAGCCGCTCTTGCGGTCGGTTCGTTTCAGTACGGAAGACACTTGATGAGTATTGAACGCCCCAATTTCGTAAGAAAAATCCAAGTAAATGGGTGGATATTCCTTTGTTACAACATTGACAGCCCCGCCCAATGCCGAACCGCCAAACTTGTAAGGTACGATACCTTTATATACTTCTATGCGTTCAATCATGTTTGTAGGAATATCGTTCAGTGCCACGAAGTTGCTGAGTTGCGACATAGGCGTCTCGTCAATGTACATACCCATTCGCTTTCCCTCTAATCCACGAACCGATATACGTGATGCACTTCCCATGCCACCAGTGTTCCGCACCGTAACGCCTACGGTGCGAGCGAGCACGTCGTTGATATTAGAGGCTGTGCCTTGCAGTTGCCGCTGCCCGATAACAGATATGGGCATGGCAGACTCTCTTAGTTTTCGCATCTCGCTGTGGGTAGTTACCGTTACTCCGCCCAGTACGGTTTCCACCGACTTCATGCGTATGTTGCAACACACACTGTCGCGCAGTGCTACATCGCATCGTTCTGTTCTGTAGCCCAAATACTGGCAGGTCAGTTGCGCCCGCTTCAGCCCCTGCAGGTTCAGTGTATAGCGCCCGTCGGCATCCGACGCCGTTCCTTTGTTACCTTTTGCTGCCGACACCCATGCCCCGGCAATGGGTTCGCCTGTCTGTCCGTCGGTAACTTGTCCGTACACGATGGCTGTCTGTGCCGGAATGGCGAGCGTGCCGAGTAGGAAGAGCAATGCTATGCAGACGAACTTCCTGCTTTGTAGTGCGCTGGAAATCCTTTCTGTTTTTTCCAATATCCTTCTTTTTGTTCTTTCTTTGTCCATATTAGATACGGGGTTTAAAAACGAATAATATTCATGAATATTCAAAAATAAAGTGCGCTGTCGGTATGACGGACAGCGCACTTTGCTTGTTTGTGGGCATTGTGCCCACCTTTTATATTTCCTTTTCCTTAGTGTCATTTAAAGCTTCTACACATTCAAAACAGATTATTTGTGTGCAAAGATAAAGCTAATATTGCAATTTGCCAATACCTAAAAATAGGTAATTCGTAGTTTCGGGCTCGGTGTCAGTGTTGTGTGTTAAGACTCTTTCTGCACATTTCTGCCCATAGTAGAAAGCACTAAGTGCATATCTATTTTGTCAGAATATGTGCCAGGAAGATTCATCAATTGAAATTCTGGAAACAGAAGAAAGAAAAATGAATAAAAAACAAAGAAAAGATGAGAGAACTTACACACTTTTTAGGACACTACCCACTACCGAAATCGGTAAAAGGTCATGGACTATCGACAGAGAGGCCTATAACAATACTGCAGAAAGAATAGTGGAAGGGACAAAGAAGAGGGCATATCGAAAGTCCTATTCGGTATGCCCTCGCAAGTAATAAAGCTGTTTATTTATTTCTTGGGGCAACCCGTCCAAGGCTTCAGCTGCTTGAAGAAGTCGTTGCCTTTGTCGTCTACAAGGATAAATGCGGGGAAGTCTTCAACTGTAATCTTATAAACGGCTTCCATACCGAGTTCAGGATATTCCACACATTCTATGCTCTTGATGCTGCTTTGCGAAAGTACGGCAGCCACGCCGCCGATAGTTCCGAGATAGAAACCGCCGTGCTTCTTGCAAGCATCGGTAACTACTTGCGTACGATTACCTTTGGCAATCATTACAAGCGAGCCTCCATTGGCTTGGAATTCATCGACGTATGGATCCATACGGTTGGCAGTTGTCGGTCCCATAGAGCCGCAGGGGTATCCCTTTGGTGTCTTTGCAGGACCTGCATACAGCACTGGATAGTCTTTGATGTACTGTGGCAACGGTTCGCCAGCATCGAGGCGAGCCTTGAGTTTTGCGTGTGCAATGTCGCGCGCCACGATAATTGTACCTTTCAGACTCACACGAGTAGAGACAGGATATTTGGTAAGTTCGGCACGCACAGCATCGATGCCCTTGTCCAAGTCGATTTCTATGCCCTTCGCACCTTCGCCTGGCTTGCGGTATTCTTCAGGAATGAGTTCGCCTGGGTTGGTGTCCATCTTCTCCAACCAAATACCGTCTTTGTTGATTTTGCCCTTTATGTTGCGGTCGGCAGAGCAAGATACGCCCATACCAATAGGCACGCTGGCACCGTGGCGTGGCAGACGAATGATGCGAATGTCGTGTGCAAGATACTTGCCGCCGAACTGCGCACCGAGTCCAATCTTATGTGCTTCTTCGAGAATCTTCTTTTCAAGCTCGATGTCGCGGAACGCACGACCTGTTTCGTCGCCTGTTGTAGGGAGCGTATCGTAATATTTGATGCTGCCAAGCTTGACTGTGAGCAAATTCTTCTCGGCTGACGTGCCACCGATAACAAAGCAAATGTGGTACGGAGGGCAAGCTGCTGTGCCAAGACTCTTCATCTTTTCTACCAAGAAAGGTATGAGTGTGCCTTCGTTTTGAATGGTAGCTTTGGTCATTGGGTAGAAGTAGGTCTTGTTGGCAGAGCCACCACCCTTTGCCACCATCACGAATTTGTATTCGGCACCTTCGGTTGCTTCGATGTCAATCTGTGCAGGAAGATTGCATTTGGTATTCACTTCGTCGAACATTGTAAGCGGAGCATTCTGTGAATAACGTAGGTTCTCCTGTGTGAACGTGTTGAAAACACCAAGCGAAAGCGCTTCTTCGTCCTCGAAACCAGTCCATATCTGCTGGCCTTTTTCGCCGTGTATAATCGCTGTACCAGTGTCCTGACAGAAAGGCAGGACACCCTTTACAGCCGTTTCGGCATTGCGGAGGAACTGAAGCGCAACATACTTGTCATTTTCAGAAGCCTCGTCGTCTTTAAGAATGGCAGCTACTTGCTCGTTATGTTCGCGACGGAGAAGGAACTCACAATCGTGAAAAGCCTCTTGCGCCAATAGGGTCAGTGCCTCTGGGGCTACCTTCACAATCTCTTTTCCTTCAAATTTAGCGACTGTAATTCCCTCTTTAGAGATCAGTCTGTACTCTGTTTCATCTTTTCCCAATTGGAACATTGGGGCATACTTGAATTCAGTCATAGTCTTTTAAAATAACCTGACACCATTATATATAAGACTCTCTTGTCTTACAATTCATGGTGTCAGGTTTCTATTAATGTTTTAATAATGTTTTTGTTTTGGTCTTGCAGTTCAGGATTTATCCAGCTTGCAAGACGTTATCTTGATTTAATAACCAAAGATTTCTTCTGTTGTAACACGCTTGACAGGCGCAATCTTCTCCAAAGCCTTAATATCGAGTTCCTTTTCGTTGCCAAGAATGAGATACTTGAAGGTCTTGTTTGCCATATTGGTCTTCTCGAAGTTGATGATGTCATTGAGCGTTACGCTTGGCAGGTCTTTGTAAATCTTCTCGCTCAAACTGTAATCCAAGCCCATCTTCTGTGCAGCCATATAAGCTGAAAGAATAGAGAATTTGGTTGTACGAGCCGATGCAAGGCTCTTCAAGAGGTTCTGTTTTGCCAAATCGAAGTTGGCTTGGCGCACAGGAACATTGTTGAGAAGCTCGTTGAACTGTGCAACGCAGTCCATCATCTTATCGTTCTGTGTGATAATGAATGTATTGAAGTACTCTTTATCGCCCAAACGACTTGGCATATGATAGCGCGCACTTGCTGTGTAAGCCAATGCACGAGCCTCGCGCATTTCTTGGAAAACGATGGCATTCATACCACCACCGAAGTATTCGTTGAAGAGCGAAATCTTTGCCGCATCGTTTGGTGTCCACTCTTTGTTCTCGTTGTGGAACTGAACCATATAGATGTTTTTGGCATCATAAGGTGCGATAAGAATTTCGTTCTTAGGCGTTGTCTGCAAAACATAGCGCTTTTCCTTTGGCAATGGGGCAAACTTCTTGGTAGTCTTGAAAGTCTTAGCCAAAAGATTATCAATATCTTTTATAGAAGAAGGACCATAGTAGAGCACTGTTTGCTTGTAGTTCTTCAGTTTCTTCAGCGAATCCAACAATTTCTGTGGATCCATGCTCTTGAGTTGTTGTTCGCTCAACATATTGCGTGTAGAGTTATATGGACCATACATGCCATAATCTTGTAAAGCTCTAAAGTTGCCTCTCTGGTCAGCTTTCTTATCTTTTCGCGATTTAATCAGCAAATCTACGGCAGCAGCATAAGCTTCCTTGTCCACCTTTGCATTATCAATCACGTCGTTGATAAGTGCCAAAGCCTTTGGAAGATTTTCGTTTAAGCCTGTCAGATAGAAGTAAGTCTCGTCATCAGTCTGACCGATGTCGTAGTCGCAGGCAAGTTTATACAACTCTTGTTTAATCTGCGCATTGGTCATTTTATCAGTGCCAAGATAGTCGATGTACATCTTAGCATATCCTGGCAGTAAATCGCTCTCTTCTCCGAAAGGAATTTCCAAGTAGAGTGTGAAGAGGTCGTCCTGTGTATTTTGCTTATAAAGGATAGGCCAACCCTTCTTTGTTGTAGACTTGGTAAGGTCTTTCTTAAAATCAACAAATACAGGCTTGATAGGCTCTACCTTATGATTGACAATTTCCTGTAAGAACGCAGAATGTTTATCGTTGTTTGTTGGGATTGGTGTAATTTTTGGCTTATCTACCTTTTGAATGGTAGTATCGGTGCCTTGAACCTTGTAAATGACTGCATAGCCATTGTCAAAGAAACGATTTGCAAAGCTAACGATTTCTGCTTTTGTCATCTTTGAAACACGGTCGAGCTTACCTACTTCCTGTTTCCAATCAACATTGTTGATAAAAGCATCTACAAAAGCCTTGGCACGGAACTCGTTGTTGTCGAGATTCTTATAGTAGCTGCGTTTGTAATTGTTGATAACAGAAGGCAATAAGTCGTCAGAGAAATTGCCCTTCTTCAACTTTTCTATTTCAGCAAGCAGCAAGTCGCGAACTTCTTTCAAGGTTTGTCCCTTCTTAGGAGTACCTATTGCCATAAACATAGAGTAATCTGTAAGGTCAGAGAAACCAGCACCTGCTGATTGAACCTTCATTGTCTGGTTCAAATCTAAGTCGTAAAGACCAGCACGACCGTTGCTGAGCAATTCGCCGATGATATTCAGCGTATCGCATTGCAAAGAGTTTCCCTTATCGGCTCTCCAACCCAAGTAAACCTTTTCTGCTTCCAACCCGACCACTGTTGTATCAACAGGGGCTGTAAACTTGGGTTGAGCACCATATTGAGGTGCACTTAGTGTTTCGCTTCTTTTCCAATTACCGAAATATTTCTCTATTATTGCCACCGTTTGTTCAGGATTTAGGTCGCCAGACATACAGATTGCAATGTTGTTTGGCACGTAGTAGCGGTGGTAATAGTTCATAATGTTCGTGATAGAAGGATTTTTCAGGTGCTCGCCTCTACCGATTGTGGTCTGTGTACCGTATGGGTGAGTAGGGAAAAGCTTTGCCATCAAAGCTGTAAATAACTTTCGGCTGTCGCTTGTCAAGCCCATATTGTATTCTTCATATACAGCTTCGAGTTCTGTATGGAAGCCACGAATGACCATATTCTGAAAGCGGTCGCCCTGTACTTTCGCCCAAGATTCAATCTCGTTGCTTGGTATATTCTCCACATAACAAGTAACATCGTTAGATGTATAGGCGTTTGTTCCCTGACTTCCGATGGCTGCCATAAGCTTGTCGTACTCGTTAGGAATGTTGTATTGTGCAGCTATTTGAGAAACAGAGTCAATCTTGTGATACCAAACCTTGCGCTTTGCAGGGTCTGTTATGTGGCGATACTCTTCATAAAGTTTCTCAATTTGCTTCAGATAAGGGCGTTCTGCCTCGTAGTTGGAAGTACCAAACTTATCCGTTCCTTTAAACATAATGTGTTCAAGGTAGTGTGCCAAGCCTGTTGTTTCAGCAGGGTCGTTGCGGCTACCCGTACGCACAGCAATGTAAGTCTGAATGCGTGGCTTCTCTTTATTTACACTGATGTAGACTTTCAACCCGTTGTCGAGGGTGTAGATGCGTGTCTTCATCGGGTCGTTGGGCACGCTTTCGTAGGTACGTGTCTGTGCTTTTATGCCTACAACACCAAGTAGCAGGAGCAAAGACAAACCTATTTTTCCAAAAGAAAGGTTTTTAAGCATAATGTTTTATTTATATTTTTATTAATTGATTATTGTATTATTATTTTCCTGTTCGAGTTTTTCAAGGAAGTCTTCCAATACTTCTTTGTCTACGTCGCCCATACTATATTCTTTCTCTGCATCTTTGCGGATCTCATTAATCCACGTTTTCAATGCATCGTTATAATCGCTTACGATTTGTGCTTCGATAGTTTCAGAAATGTCTTTACTGCCATAATAATGGTCGATAAGGAAGCGTGTCCAGTCCCAAGCGTATCTGTAATAGTTGGAGTTTATTTCCTTGAAACGGTCGTTCACGTCTTCAATGGTCTCCAAACTGCCACTTTTAATATCTTCGAGTATACGTTGCTCTTCAAAATCGGGCAGAAGCAAGCCACCCAAATCGCTCCATACGTTTATCGAATCTTGTTCCAACGGCTTGTCGAGAATGCCCAAATGCTTGGCTTTCTTCAGCATCTCTCCCATATAAATATGGAGAGCAATGTCGTAAAGCTGAATACCCTTGTTCAATCTCGATGCTTTTATGGTGTAACCACTATATATATAGCAGTCGGAAGTTGCACCACTTGCCTTTTTCAGTGCTCTCAACGTATTTCTTCCACGAACTATTTCGTTTGCAGTGAAAGGCGATAGCCACTCGAAATTGATGACACTCTTCTGCGAACCTTGTGGACGCAAGTCGCGTTTATACCATTTCTTGATGTCGCGATACAGCCCGACGGTTGCAATATTACGTGCTGGAACGATGCAAGGCTTATCATTGTAAGCGATAATATACGAAAATGGCAGTGTCTTCGTGTTAGGGTGATTGGTTATTTTGCCGAAACAAACAGAGAAAGCACCTATTGTTGCAGGCATAACAATGTGGCTGCCGCTTGCAGTCTTGCACCCTCTTTCCAACGTTCCATAGTGCAATGGTCCCAACTTGTAAGCGTGGTTGGAGAAGTTTGTGCCAGAACCAGCATTGTAGAACGAATACATTCCACCGATAAGAAGCGTACTCTTATGATGCGAAACGGAGAAAGGACCGCAGAAAGCAGCACACGCTTCGCCGTTTGCCATATATGAATTGGCAAAGAAAACGCTTTGCGAAGCTGTAAAACCATTGGCAATATGGCAGGTCTCGCCTATAAAGCAATCTTGTATTTTCGCACTGTTGCTGATGCTCGACCCTTCACTGATGATAGAGTTCTCGCAAATAACGCCTGTACCGATATACACATTTGCATGCGCAGAACTAAGAATGGTACAATCGCAAAGCCTGCTTGCCCCCGAAATCTCGCAGTCGTTGTGTATGATAGTGTTCGTTATCTCCTTCGAGTTCACTATCTTTACGTTGTTTCCAATGGTGCTAACGGCAGGTGTAAGGCGTGCAATCTCTTCCGAAACCAATCGGCGAATGGCATTCTTAAGGTCTTTATCCTTAAAGTGTTTCACCATAAAAGCAGCAAATTGACTGCTAAGTTCGGGGAACATAATGATGTTTCCATCGCCCACCTCATTCAATACAGATATAACATTGCCTTGCCCGTAGGTTGCGCCTTCGGTTGTTTCCATTACCGAAACGTTGGCAATCAGACAATCGTCGCCTATGGTGTAATTGTGAATGTAGTTCCCAATCTTCTCTATCAGGCAGTTGTTGCCTACGGTTACGTTTCTTAAAGTGGTGTCGTTGATGCCCGAATGCTTGAAGAAACCTTTTGAAACCTCAACATTCTTCTCGAAAGCACCGAGCCGAATATCGCCATAGAAGATGACACGATGTAGGAACTTAGGTTGAAAACCGTCTTCGTCTACTTCTATTTTGCTCCAATCTTCAGCCCAACAGTTGTTGTTCTCAAGAATAAAAATCTCGTTGTCGGTTAATGCTCTGTATGCCATATCTGTGAAACAATGAATGAAACGTAAATGCTATTGTATACCTTCTTCTACTTCCGTATTGTACAAGAAGTCGTTGTAAGGATACTTTTGCACGTGAAGTTCTCTTACTTTCTTGTATAAAACATCTCTGAACTCGTCGATGTTCTCCTTCTTTTTCGCCGAAATAAACAAGCAATCATCGTTCAGCTTTGCCATCCACGTGCGTTTCAGTTCTTCGAGCGACACGTTTTTCTTGGTCATTGGTGTCAGGTCGTCTTCTTCTTTCTCCTCCCAAGTATAGTTGTCTATCTTGTTGAAGATTATCATTGATGGCTTTTCGGCACAGTTTAAATCTTTTAATGTTTCTGTTACTACTTGTATTTGTTCTTCAAAATCGGGGTGAGAAATATCTACAACGTGCAGCAACAGGTCAGCTTCGCGTACCTCATCGAGGGTTGATTTAAACGAATCAACCAAGTCGGTTGGCAATTTACGTATAAATCCTACGGTATCTGCCAAAAGAAAAGGTAGGTTTTGCAGCACTACCTTACGCACTGTCGTATCTAATGTGGCAAACAACTTGTTTTCTGCAAACACTTCGCTTTTGGCTAACATATTCATAATGGTCGATTTGCCTACGTTGGTATAGCCTACCAACGCTACACGAATGAGACGTCCGCGGTTCTTTCGCTGCGTTATCTTCTGCTTGTCTATTTCTACCAAGCGTTGCTTCAGCAGGGTCATGCGTTGCAAGATGATACGACGGTCCATTTCCAATTGCGTTTCACCAGGACCGCGCAAACCTACCGAACCTTTGCCACCGCCCGAACCCGAGCCGCCACCCTGTCGCTCAAGGTGTGTCCAGAGACGTTGCAAGCGTGGCAACATATAGCGATATTGTGCCAGTTCTACCTGTGTCTTGGCGTTGGAAGTCTGTGCACGCATGGCAAATATATCGAGAATGAGAGAAGTTCTGTCGAGAATCTTTACTTGCAGTTCGTTTTCGATGTTCCTCAACTGTTTAGCCGACAATTCGTCGTCAAAGATTACCATACCGATAGGTTCATCTTCGTCTTCCTTTGTCTTGATGTATTCTTTTATTTCTGCAAGTTTTCCCTTGCCCACATACGACGTCATGTTAGGTCCGCCAACACGCTGTGTGAAGCGTTTCACGGTAACGGCACCTGCAGTATGGGCAAGAAACTCCAATTCGTCTAAGTATTCTTTGGTCTTGGCTTCGTCCTGCTCTTGCGTTATCAGTCCTACAAGTATGGCTGTTTCGGCTTTGACTTCCGATATAACAAATTCTTTCATTCAAAAAACAGTACTATATATATAATGTGGCTACAAAGTTAATAAAAAGTTAAGAGTTCGTGAGAAGCGTGTAAGCGTTTTTTATTCACAATTGTTATTTTTTATAAATAATATGCTGTTTATCGTACCTTATATAATAGAATAACGTACTTTTGCAAGCCAGAAGATGCGAGCAGAAGTATGTTAGCTTAGTATAAAGGAACTATTTCACACTATGGTTTCATAAGTATCATACTATCGATACTATGAGTTTCTACTGAGAAACTGGAAGTTTCTTACTATTGATACTGCGAGTTTCCCGTATGAAACTGAAAGTATAGAACTATCAATACTGAGAGTTACTATCATTGTACTAACTTTTATTAATAAAGAAGATGAAGATAACAATAGCACTTGGCTCGAATACTGAGCAACAACAGCATATAAAGGAAGCCATTGAAAGACTGAAAACGATGTTTTCGGATATAACTTTCACGCAACCGCAGTGGACCGAACCCGTTGGCGTCGTGTCGGACAGATACTTGAATTGCTTGGCTAACTTCACCACATCGCTTTCGTTGCAACAGCTCTTGCAACAGCTGAAGGATATAGAAGCAGCAATGGGAGACACGCACGAAAACCACAAGCAAGGCATTGTGCTGATAGACTTAGATGTTATAAAATATGGAGATAAGGAGGTTAAAAAGATTGCTTGGCTGCAATAATATACACGAAAACAACCTTTTAACAGCGTTTAGACAATATCTGTGTTGCCTTTTGGCATTTTTGTGCGTGTCGATACTGTCGGTATCGGCGCAGACTTCCGACCCCGACCCTGTTCAATTGGACAAGGCTGTGGCTTATTTCAATTCGGGGAAATACCACGAGGCATTGCTTATTTTCCAACAGTTAGATAAGCGATACAAACTGAACGATCGCTTTCGTGCCTATATTGGTCTGTGCTATTACAACGAATGGGAATATAAAAATGCAACGAATTATCTTGATGAGGTAGCCTCACGCCTTGTTGTACTTGCACCACACGAGCGGTCGGTATATTATTTTGCCAATGCCGAGAGCCACTTTCAGTTGCAGGAATACAAGGTAGCCATTCCTTTCTACGAGCAGGCACTCACGGTTTGCTACGACAGCGAAAAGGGAGAAATATACTATCGGCTCGGATTGTGCTATATGTTTGGCGAGGAATGGGAGAAAGCACGCGACGCTTATGTGCTTTCCGAAACGTTTTTCCGCAAGCATCGCACCGCAACCGATGTGGAAGCCCGATTGGCACAGGTAGTAAATATGCGCAAAGGGTGCCAAGCCAAGATTGACGAAAAGCTGGCTGCCGACAGCATTGCCCGTGCAAAGGCAGTGGAAGACAGCCTGCGTGCCATTGCAGCAAGTATCCCATTAGATTCTGTCATCACCGAAAAGCCGACAGATACCATACCTTCAAAACCTATCGTAACAACACCGATGGTAGACGAGAAGAAGAAAACGCCAGTGCCACCAATAGACGATAAGCCTGAAAAACAAAAGAAAAAACAGGAAGACGTTGCACCTATCAACCTCGAAGACTTGTATAAAGACAAGATAAAGGTGGAGGAATAGTTTCTAAGAATACACTTTAAACCAAACAACACAGAAATGGGAGTGATAAGTATTATAAAGAAATGGACGCTGCCTGTAGCCATTGCTACGGGGGCTATCGTTTACTTGCTGTTTGCTTTTATACCCCTGCTGTCTCCTGCTTCGGCTATTTTCGAGCCGATATTCGACTTTCTGTTGCCCATTTGTATGTTTTTAATGCTCTACGTTACGTTCTGCAAGGTAGATTTCCGTAGGCTCATTCCTGTACAATGGCATCTTTGGATAGGCGTGTTTCAGGTGTTGTTTGTTCTTATAGCCGTAGGTTTTATACTCTTTTTCAAGTTGCAAGGCAACGGCTTGATACTTATGGAGTCGGTGTTGGCGTGCATTATCTGCCCTTGTGCATCGGCGGCAGCCATTGTTACACAGAAGTTGGGCGGCAACATAGAGGATATGACGACCTACACTTTCCTATCCAATTTCATCTGTGCAGCCCTCATTCCCACTTGTTTTCCACTGATAGAACCCAATGTGAACGTTGGTTTCGCCGAGTCTTTCCTCGTTATTCTCAACCGTGTTTGTCTTATTCTGGTTGCTCCGATGGTGGTAGCTTACTTCACGAAGCATTGGCACATATTGCGACCGCTTTACAATTGGATTGTCAGTGTGCGCAATCTTGGTTTTTACTTTTGGGCTTTCACGCTCACCATCGTAACGGGAACCACTGTGAAAAACATCGTTCACGCCGATACCACCGTCCTTTTCCTTGTCTTCATTGCCTTCGTGAGCCTGCTGTTCTGCTTGATGCAGTTTGCCGTCGGCAGATTTATCGGGCGCTTCTTCGGCAGCACTGTCGAGGCGGGACAAGCTTTGGGACAGAAGAACACCACCTTTGCCATCTGGATAACCCTTACTTATCTTAATTCGTTATCATCTGTAGGACCAGGTTGCTATATACTTTGGCAGAACATCATCAACAGTATTGAACTGTGGTATTACGATAGACAATCGAAGAAGCGTGAAGGCTGATGCGCATTTGCAGCGAAATGTCTCCATAAATTCCCCCGAATAGTTTTTAAGGTGTCTGAACAAGCATAATGGTGTGTAAACAAAAGACAGATGTCTTTTCTCTTTTTGTGCCTGCGTTTCCATCTTGTTTTTAGGCTTTAAAATGGTGATGTTTCCGTCTGTTTTATCCTCCTTTCTAACTTATTAACGCAGAATATATTATCATATTTTTCTGAACATGACGACATATATTTTTTGATGGCTCATGATACATCTTATTTCTGCACGTCAGTATCTCGTTTTTCAGACGACATTTCGCTGGAAAAAATATACAAGATCTGGAATAAAAACAATGTGTGAAAACAAAAAGAAAGGGCTGAATGCCGTCCGCACTCAGTCCTTTCTTCTTTAAAGATAATAGTTCCATTGGAATACGCTACGTTGTTTAACGCTATTCCATGAATGTTGATTGTTTATTTTACCAAATCTACAAGGGTCTGGACGATGCGTTCGGCTGAACGGCCGTCCCATCTTTCGGGGATTGTTGCAGCCTTCCACTTGCCACCAGCCATATCGGAAACTGCAGTGCGGAGTTTCTGCGCATCTTCGCCAACAAGTACATTCGTGCCTTGTTTCACGGTTTCAATGTGCTCGGTATAGCTGTTCAGCGTAGCACACGGAACGTTGGTAAAGGTGGCTTCTTCGGCAACATTGCCCGAATCGGTTATAATTCCTGCTGCGTTCGACAACAAATAGCTGAACTCCAAGTAGCCCAAAGGCTGCACAAAGCATAGATTTGCGTGCTTTGCAGCATTGAGCGAACGTACGATTTTCGCTGCGTTCTCGCGCAACGGAGCAACAATAGGCATATTGCCTGCGGCTTCCAACATGGCTTTCAGCATACGTTCCAAGTTGGCTTTGTCGTTCATCAGCACCTTACGGTTGAGCGTGAACATCAGATACTGCTTTGGTTTCAAGTGCAAATCGCTCACCGAAGCTATGTGCGCCAACGACAAATCGCCCATTCGTTCACGATTGAAGCGAATATTATCTATAAGAATATTGCCGACCATATAGACACGCGAAAGTTCTGCGCCTTCTTTGTTGGCAATGCTGTTGTTGCTCAGACCTGCGGTGAAAAGCACGTCCGACAGTCCGTCGATAACCAAACGATTTATTTCTTTCGGCATATTTATATCGAACGAGCGAGTTCCTGCAGCAATGTGAGCCAAGGTTATGCCCTGCTTTTTTGCCACAATAGCCGCAGCCATAGTCGATGCAAGGTCGTCTACTACCACAACGACGTGTGTGGTATTCTGCTGCAAATACTGCTCAAACTTCGACATTACCTGCCCCGTGAGTTCGTTCAGGTTCTCGCATTCCACACCGAGATATACATCGGGACGTGGAATTTGAAGGTCGTCAAACAAGTTGTCCTCCAATGTTGGGTCGGCTTCGCTACCCGCATAAACTAACGAGTAAGCAATGTTTCTGCCGTCCCAGCCTTCGCTTTGCCTCTTCTTGATAATTCTAATAATGGGCGCAACCTTCATAAAATTGGGGCGTGCGCCACAGAAAATACAGATTTTAAGTTCGCTATCTGTTCTTGTCATTTGCGTTTTTATTATCCTTTAAACATTTCTTTTATACCGCCAATCGAACCCATAACGCCCGTTGCTTCGAATGGAAGGTAAACCGTCTTTTGGTTTTCGTTCTTCGCAAGTTCTTCCATCATCTGGATATACTTCTGTGCAATGAGGTAATTTGCTGGATTTGTGCTTTGTCCGACAGCATCCGTGATTTTCTGAATTGCCACAGCTTCGGCTTCAGCGACACGTATTCGTGCTTCAGCCTGACCCTCTGCAATGAGTATAGCCTGCTGTCTGTCAGCCTCAGCACGGTTTATTCGCGATGTCTTTTCACCTTCCGACTGGAGTATGGCAGCTTGTTTTTCACCCTCACTGGTAAGAATTGTCGCACGCTTATTACGTTCTGCCTGCATCTGTTTCTCCATTGCTTGCAGCACACTCTCCGGTGGTGTGATGTCTTGAAGCTCTACACGGTTCACCTTGATACCCCATTTGTTGGTTGCATCGTCGAGAACTGAACGCAACTTGGTGTTAATCGTGTCGCGCGAAGTGAGCGTTTGGTCGAGTTCCATCTCGCCAATGATGTTACGAAGCGTAGTTTGCGTCAGCTTTTCGATAGCATTTGGCAGGTTGTTTATTTCGTACACAGCTTTGAAAGGATCCATAATTTGGAAATAAAGCAGCGCATTGATTTGCATCTGAATATTGTCTTTCGTGATAACATTCTGACGGTCGAAATCGTAAACCTGCTCACGTAGGTCTATAACGTTCGTGTAGACATAGCGTCCGCGGCGCACTGCCACCATTTCTTTCGCTCTATCGATAAACGGAATGATGATATTGATACCCGGTTGCAAAGTTGCGAAGTATCGTCCTAAGCGTTCAATGATGCGTGTTTCACTCTGTGGGATTATAACGATTGCCTTTTGGGCAAAGAGGATTGCCAATACAACGATGGCAATCAATACATAAGTTCCAATGCTCATGATTGTTCTGTGATTTAGTTATTAATAAAAGGAATATTACTCTACCGTTTTCACGGTTATGATTATCGAATCTAAACTTACAACACTTACCCTTGTGCCTTCTGCAATAGCTACTCCGCCTACGGCAGTAGCCTTCCACGAGTCGCCATCAATCTCTACTCTTCCATATCCGTCTGGGGTTATGGACTCTGTTACCTTGCCCGTCCTGCCTATAATGGCATCGGCATTGCTCAGTCTGATATCTTTGTTCTTGTTCAGATATTTCAGTGCGAATGGTCGAACAAAGAAGATGCTTAATGCACTAACCACAGCAAAAACAATAACTTGCAGTGCATAACTGTCGCTGAAAGTCGAAACAATAGCAGCCACAACGCCCCCTATGGCAAAACATATAATGAAGAAATCGCCATTGGTCAATTCCAACACAAGGCACAACAGACTTACTAAAAGCCATGCCAGCCAAAGATTTTCTAAGAAGTATTGTATCATAGCGCAATGCTTTTAAAATGCTTTTAATTAGAATGTAAAGTTAATACTTTAGAACGAAACCAACAACTTTTTAGTAAAGAATTGGTAAGGAAAATGAAAAGAGGGAGCAAAAACTCCCTCTTTCTTGTATTTCCATCAGTTTCTTTTGTACATTTCGCTTACTTCTTATCTTGTGTTTCCTGCACTTTTCTGAGCTTTCTGCGGTATATCCAAGCAACGCCTTTATCGTCTAAAGTTATTGTTTTGTCTATTTCTGTTGGCCAACTATCCTTCCCAATACGTGTTTCAGTGTGTGTATGTGCTATTCGGTCGGTTTCTTCTAAAGTTGTATCAGGTTCGTCTTCAATAATAGTATTAGTCGAGTCCCATTCTGTCGAATCCCAGTCCGCAGTATCGGCATAAACCGTATCTGTCTCACAATCGTAATCGTCGGCAGCAACAGTATCTTCATCAACGCTATCAACCGCAACACTATCAGCCCAATCGTTTTCCAAATCGCTGTCGTAGATAGGTGTAGTGTATTCGTCGAAGTCAGTAATAGATGTCCATTCGCCTTGTTTGTTCCTACTTGTCTGCGATGCAAAATAGGTCATATTCCTATTTGTTCCATCAAGTGGTCGTCCTTTAGTTATGTTTCCTTCGGTCAGCGGATTGGCAAAAGTCTGAATTAAATCAAGCAAACTCGGTGCATATAAGGCATAAAGATAGGTTAAGAACTGTATATTGGGCTTCCCCATAAGGTTCAAAGCCTGTGTTGCATATCTATTGTAGCTGTATATGGGGTCCGCTACTTCTGAAGGATTCTCGCCATAAATTAGCTTTATCAGGGTCTCTGATAATTCTGCCGACATCTCTTCCGAATTGCTTACAATATACGATTTCATATCGGAGGTAAAGGTAAGAATAAGCGGACGCTTCTTCAAAATATTGAGTAAACCATAATAAAACAGACTGTCAGAAGCCGATTCTACTTTCTTTTTTGTATAATTGGCATTCTCCAACAGATCTACTTGCATGGTTGTTGTGAATGGAGAGACATCTAAAATCGTTAAACGAACTTTGCACGAGAGATAGGGTTCACGCCTTGTTATTCCATCAAAAAGGTTATCATTTTCTTTCGTAATAGGACTGAAGTCGAGCATTGTGTTTATCGAATCGGGGGTACCACTCTGCGTTTGTTCCAGCGTAAACTCGTAAACGGCAGACTGTCCTTTCTTAAACTTAGGGCTATAGCCGTTGTTCTTCTGTGCCCATAAGCCGTTGGTTACAAGCAATGTAATGATGGTTAATACTATTCGCATCTTATTTCGTTGTTGTTTTATTGCTTTCATCTTGTCTGTTTCTTTAGTCATTGCGTCGCCTTACTACCTGATAAATTGCACCAACACCATTCGGATAGTTAATGATGATTGTGTTTTCATACTTCTCCAACCAGCTTTTCCTATCCATTTTCACATCTATTATATTCTGAACCTTGCACAATTCTCTTCCATCTTCAGCAAATGAAAGTGAGTCTTCGTCGTCTGCTATAAGTGTATCTACATCGACAGAATCCATTTCCACAGAGTCTGCAAAGGCTGTATCCATATCGATTGTATCTATATCGTTGTATGGTTCGTACAAACTTGAGTACGTGTCCACATTCATTTTAAGGCTTATTTCTCTGTCTTTACCTTTCGTAACATCGCTAACGAACTTAAACGAGCCTTCTTTTTCCTTCAGTTCTCCTTCTTCCCGATGTCCGTCTTCGCAGCGCAGGCGATAGACTTCAGTAAAAGTATTAAAGCCCGGAACGAACATAGACAAGAACGTTTCTATGCCCCTCATTCTCACCATCTCTGCAATCAGAGCCTCATCGCTTCGCTTATCTTCGCCTTCAAAAACGGAAAGTTTCCGCCTGCGCCCTTCATTAAAAGCTTGTCTATATAACTCATCGGCGTTGATAACTTTCCATTCGCCTAATCTTTTCGACATCATCAGATGCAGTTTGAGACTCTTTACCAAGCCAATTACATCTAAGAGCTTTTGTGCTCCTTCCTCTTTTGTAATAACATGAGGCAAGCCTACATCAAGAATTCTTAGTTCCATGATATATGCGTAGGGTGTTGCTTCGAGTACTTTCAGTGAGAATTTACCCGAAATACTGTCGCCCGTAGGAAGCATTCTTGCAAGGTCTATCAGGCTAAAACCTCCTATCGAAGATGTAAATGGCGAATTTAATTCCATGCCATCAACAGTAGTATTATCATAGTTTCGCCTATATGTCTTCGTCCATAAATGCTCGTAAGTTACGGTCTGCCCTTTCTTAAAATCGGGCAAATAAGTCTGTTTGATTTGTGCTGATGCCCAAAGGGCTGTGAGCAACAACAGTAACACTGTGGCGGTTCTACGCATATTCTGATGATTTAATGAATTATAATTATTGTTATAACCTTTATTTTTTAATGCGCAAAGTTATTTATTCTTACTTAAATAAACAAACAACATAGTATTATTTTTGCAAAAAGAAGTAAAAATAACGATTATAGCAAAAAAAGTTTGTACTTTCGCAGCCGAAACAAATAGGATAGGCTGGATAGCAGCAAAGTCTTTCATTTGTATTTTAAAGGAAAAGAAGAAATGAGACAGATTAAGTTTTTGTTAGTTACAATTGTAATTGCCACACTTGCCGCATGCGGAACTACATCAACAGTGCCACTTACGGGTCGCAGACACACCATAAGCGTGTCCGACGCAGAAATTCTTAGCTTGAGTAAGACTCAATATGCAAAGTTTATGGCAAGTGCTAAGAAGTCTACTAACACTCGAAATACGCAAATGGTAGTAAGAGTTGGACGTCGATTGGCTAATGCTGTAGAAAACTATTTACGCAATAATGGTTATGCAAATGAAATAAAGAACTTCCAATGGGAGTTTAATCTTATTCAAGACAAGCAAGCAAATGCTTTCTGTATGCCAGGCGGGAAAATTGTTGTTTACGAAGGTTTACTGCCTTATACACAGAACGAAGCGAGCCTTGCCATCGTGTTGGGACACGAGATTGCACATGCAGTAGCAAAGCATAGTGCCGAGCAAATAACAAAACAACAGAACCAAAGTATTGGAACTTCTATATTAGGAACAGTCTTAAACTCTGCAGTTGGCAACGGTACGGGCGACATTGTCAATTCGATAGCCTCTACGGGCTTTTCTCTTCTAAATTTAAAATACAGTAGAAAGAATGAGCAAGAAGCCGACTACATGGGGCTTATATTTGCAGCAATGGCTGGTTACGACCCACAAAACGCCATACCTTTCTGGCAACGCATGGCTGCTTCATCGCAAGGAGCGCCTATGGAATTTATGAGTAGCCACCCTTCTGACGCAACCCGCATTAGGAATATACAGAAATGGCTTCCCGAAGCAATGAAGTATTATCAGGCAAGCCTAAGGAGGGTAAAACGAAATGCATGAATATGACATTGTTATGGACTTCATTAGGAAGACTGTATATTTGTTAGGTACAGCATTATACAAAATAAATCATGTACAAAACGAAATATTACACAGGAAGATAAATAATACAATTCTGGCGTTTAACGTGCATAATTACTTGTTCTTTTGAAAGTGTGTTTTCTCGCCATAGCACTGCTCAAACAAGTTTGGCATTGCTCATTTGGCTTAGCAAAAACGTCCCTTGTTGTGTTAATCGCATTGGAAAATGTCCCTTGTGTAGACTTTTTCTCTTACGTCGTCCAATGCGCTATCGTATCGGTTGGCAATGATTTCGTCGCATTCCGTCTTGAATTTCTGCAAGTCGTTCACCACCAAACTGCCAAAGAAGGTTGTGCCATCTTCGAGTGTAGGTTCGTAAATAAGCACCTTTGCGCCTTTTGCCTTTATGCGCTTCATAACTCCCTGAATAGAACTTTGACGGAAATTATCGCTGTTCGACTTCATCGTCAATCGGTAGACACCTATCACACATTCCTTTTCTACCGTCGGATTGTAGTTCCCCTGTTCGTTATAATCGTAATACCCAGCTTTGTTCAACACTTGGTCGGCAATGAAATCCTTGCGTGTACGGTTGCTTTCCACAATGGCTTGAATTAGGTTTTCAGGCACATTTGAATAGTTTGCCAACAGTTGCTTCGTATCTTTTGGCAAGCAATAGCCACCATAACCGAACGATGGATTGTTGTAGAACGAGCCTATGCGGGGGTCGAGGCACACACCTTGTATTATGTTGGCTGTGTTTAAGCCTTTCACTTCTGCGTATGTGTCGAGTTCGTTGAAATAGCTTACACGCAAAGCCAAGTAGGTATTGGCAAACAATTTCACAGCTTCGGCTTCGGTCAATCCCATGAAAAGCGTTGGAATATCCTCTTTTATGGCACCCTCTTTCAAGAGTTCGGCAAACTCGTGTGCTGCTTTATCCAATCGTTCGTCGTTCTCTGGGCGTGCAACAATAATGCGGCTGGGGTATAGATTATCGTACAGTGCCTTGCTTTCACGCAGGAATTCGGGTGCAAAAATAATGTTTTCGCAGTTGTATTTCTGTCTTACGCTCTCGGTGTAGCCTACTGGAATGGTCGATTTTATCACCATAATGGCATTCGAGTTCACACGTATCACTTGTTCAATCACCTCTTCAACGTGTGTCGTGTCAAAGTAGTTGCGCACTGGGTCGTAGTTTGTTGGCGTGGCAATCACTACGAAATCGGCATCACGATAAGCTGTTTCCCCGTCTAAAGTAGCCGTGAGGTGCAAGTCTTTTTCTGCTAAATATTGCTCAATGTAGTCGTCCTGAATAGGCGATTGGTTATTATTAATAAGGTCTACCTTTTCTTTTATAACGTCTACTGCCACCACGTTTTGATGCTGGCTCAGCAGTGTTGCAATGCTTAAACCTACATATCCTGTTCCGGCAACTGCTATTTTATATTTCTTTTCCATACGAAGCGTTTTTTCAAATTCCTTGCAAAGATAACCATTTTTCTCACAAATGCGTGCCCATACTTATTCCACCTTCTTGTCCAAGTCGCTTGTTCGCTTTAAGAAACCTGCCACGATGAATGGTAAAACATTCACGATGGCAACGATAACGAAGAAGCGTTGGTAACCCAAATATTCTTGTAGAATGCCTGTAAACCAGCCCGACGCCATTAGCGAAAAGGCTGCTGCAGCACTTGCCAAGGAAAATCGGAAGATGGAATATTTGCCTTGTGAGCAATAAAGAAGCACAAATATGTAAGGCGTAATGCCGAAACCAAAACCAAATTGCTCTATAGCCACGCATATATTGATAATGGAAAGCGTGGAAACAAAGTTGTAGCTAAGGTAGATATACAGCATCTTGGGCAATGTGATGGCGCATACCATAAGCCAAAGGTTGCTCCACAGTCCTCGCTTTTCTATGGCATAGCGACCTAAAAGGCTGCCTCCAATAGCAGCAAAGGCACCCACCGAGCCTTGAACAAGACCTAATTCTTGTGGCGAAAGGCTCAATCCGCCATTGCTTCCAGGGTCGATTAAGAACAAGGGAGCTATACGGAAGAACATTCCTTCGGGTATTAAGAACAGCAACAGAAACGAAAGCAACGCCACATAGTTGGGCAATTGCATAAAGGTAGTTTTGGTTTCCAACCACCATCGCCTTGTCAGTCCGCTGCGAATGGGTATCGACGGTTTGTCTTGGGGGCGTGGCAACACGATTGTATGATAGATAAAGAGCAGCAAGAAGGTTATCGCCAAGAAATAAAAGGTAGTTACCCACGATTTCTCAACGACTCTGTTCAGTACCTCTAAGTTGCCTGCCAGCATCAGCGGAATACCCATTCCTACCACAATTGCCATCAGTAAGAACACAGAATGTACACTGCTGAGGCTTGGTAGCTTACGCGACATACTGAGTTTGTAGAATCTTGCCACTGCCACATCGTGTATTACGGCGGCACACGCTGTTGTAAAGATGAACAGCATAGATGCTATTTCCCAATAAGGAGTGGTAATCGACTGTGAGATACCGAACATTGAAACAGCCATCAGCAGTTCCATTGCCAACACCCAAAGCCGTTTTGTGGCATAGCCTGTAACGAATCTGCCTAACAGCGGACGCATAATGAAAGGAACAAACGCCCACGATGTAATCAGCGTAATGGTGCTATTCGATTGCCCCATGCGATTGAAGAACACCAACGACACAAGAAACACAATGACATAGGGCAACCCTCGTGTGAAATACACGGTGGGTAGCCATAGCCAAGCCTTTGTGTTTGTCTGCTCGTTTGTATTCATTTCGGTTCTTTCAGCTTTTATCTTATTTTATTGGTGAAGCACAATTAATAGGCTTTTGTTATTTCCGCACCTTTATAATAGTGCAGTAATATTTCTTCGTACCGATAGCCTTGCTTTCCCATCATAGCAGCACCGATTTGGCAAAGTCCTACGCCGTGCCCCCAGCCAGCCCCTTTTATGATGAATTTCTGTGGTACACCGTCTTTTATATCTGCCTTTTCAACGATGAATGCCGAACTGTATAGATGGCTTTTGCTAAGTGCACGCCTTATTTCAAGCTCTTTTCCAATGATGAGGGTGCGCTCTTTGCCTACTATTTTCAATCGGTAAATGCGTCCGCTCTTGCCTCTTGATAGTGGAACAAGGTCGATAATATCGCCAAACTGCACTTCTAATTTCTCCTCTAAGAGTTGTTTTACCTCCGCTTGCGAGTAGGTTTGGTTCCACCGATAGAAGTCTGTTGTCTCTTGGTCGAAGTCGTTCAGCACCTGCGAGAGCACCTTTTGGTCGGTCGTATTGCAGAAAGCGTCGGGCGATGACAGTATCCACTGACGCGCAACAGCCTCGTCAGTGAGGTCGGGTAGGGGTGTTGAGTCAGGCAGAGTGTCGGGCAGAGCTTGCAAATAAGGCTTTTTAATGTTCTCCCAGCAATATTGAAACTCTTCGACAGCACCGCCACAGCACTTGCTATACCGCGCATCGCAAATCTCTCCGTGGCTTGTCAGTATCTCTCCTGCAGTCTGTTGAATGGCTTCCACAACGTGTTTGTTGGCGGCTTTCGTTATGCCTTGGTAACGCTGACAATGGTCGTCGGCACACACATCAAATCGTTTGTGGTCTTCGCGGTCGTACCAACGCACAATCTCCTCATTGGTTTTGAAGAACGAGGGTTGCTTTTCAACGTTGTTGTTTTCTGCTTTTCGTTGTTCCATTTGTGCCAAAAGCCAACTGCGCGATATAACAGCGTGGGCTTTTAGTAGTTCCAACGACGATGTTGCGCGCATTTCTGAAGAGATGACACTCGTAAGATAAGTCTCAACAGGCAGCTCGTTGATGGCGCAGATATTGTTGTCTTCCACTATGAAACGCAACTTTCCCAAGAATGTTTGTGCCTCTTTTCGCTCCCAATGGAAGTTTACTCCGATGGTAACATCTTCGAGTGTGAACGACGATTGAGCATCGGTTGGCTCGAAAAGCAGTTCATCGTACAATGCGTTTTCCCACAGAATACGACCTTCCGACAGTTCTACAACCTGCTTTCCACAACGCTGCGAACTGCGAACGGTATAGGGCGCATTGAGCGAAAAACACAGTTTGCTTGCGCTCACGATACCTACCGAAACGATTGGCTCTTCTTTTATGTTGCTCGTTTCCATTCTTTTCTTGTTGTTATATCCCTTTGTTTCTTATCTTTTCGGTTACTTCCTGCATTGCTTCGGTGGGAAGAACAACTTCTTTCATCACCTCCATTAACAGTCTTTCGTCTATTCGTTCAAAGTCGGTTTGGCGTGGAAGAATGAGCAAGCCGCCCATATCCAACGCACCGGGACTAATCAGATACTGCTCGTCGCCCTCCTTTGAATAGCAATCGGGGCGGTGTTTGCGACGTGGAAAGACAACAGACACCGTGTCTAACCCCTCTTTCCACACGACGATGTTCATCATTGGTTCTGCCTCGTCAGCCTGTTGGGGCAGCGAATTGTACACAATGCTGAACAGTCGTGCGTCGTTTTCAACGCTACGACTCTTGATTGCAATGGCAGGATAGGCGAAATCGACAATTTCAAAAATACCCTCCGCCTCGTTGATGCTTAATAACGGCTGTGCAGTAGCATCGAGCTTGCTCCACATTTCCTGCACGGGCAGCATACCATTCGTGCCTCCTTGAAAGTGAAGATGGTCGGGTGCGCTTGCGCCACATTTAGGACCGTTATAGAAGAACACAAGTTTTGGATACTTGTCGCTGAGTTTGTGCAAGTCGGCGTAATGTTCTTGTATGAGCTGCAACTGGTGTTGGCGTGCTGCAATGGTGAAATGAACAGGCAGAATAGGGAAGGGATTCACCAGAATGTCGAACGTCTCACCGAACGAAACGCTGGTCTGAACCTTCGGACGGTTATCCTTGCAAAGGAAACAAGGGCGTTTGGCAATGGTTGCCTTGTCTGTTTTTGCTCCTGCACTCACTATTCTTGTAGGGTTGAACTGCACCTTTAAACCACCGTCGAATTGCTTTGTCTTCACCAATTGTAAATCACTGAACCGCTGTTTGGCATCTTCCCACTGGTTCAGTTGGCTGTAAAAAAAGGCTCTAAACTCTTTGCGCCCTCCTCGTCGCCTTGTTTGTTGAGTTGCTGACGTGCTGTCAGTTCTATCGTTCGTAAGCGGTCTTTATACAAGTTGTTGGCATTGATGCGGTCGATGCTTAACGCTGCATCGCTGTTTCCGCCCCAACGACGGCACAGATAAAGCTCTTCGTAAATGCGTCCGATGCGGAACTGGCGACTGAAAGCCAAGCCCATAGCGTAGTCTTCGCCGTAACTGGTGTTCGGGAACTGCACTTCGCGCGCCAGAGGTGTGTAGAACGCACGTGGCGCACCTAAGCCGTTGATGCGAAGCGCATTGTTGCAACCGTTGTCTTCCGTCCATTCTGCGTGGTCAATCAGTCCTGGCGGAAGTGTGTTAAGGTCGAAATCGCACATACGGTACGAGCCTATTATCATTGCTGCCTGCTGTTCGTGGAAGGCGTCTACAATCTTTTGCAACGTCTGTTCTGAAGAATAGAGGTCGTCGCTGTCCAATTGCACGGCAAACCTACCGCAATGTTCGCTGTTCACGGCATAGTTCCAACAGCCGCCAATACCAAGGTCGGTGCGGTTGGGAACAAGGTGTTCCAACCTGTCATCGGTCTTTGCAATGTCTGAAAGTATAGCTGTCGTCTTGTCAGATGAATGATTGTTTACAACAATAACATTGTATTTGAAATCTGTTTTCTGCGCCAATGCCGATGTAACAGCGTCTCGAATGGTCTTTTCACGATTGAAAACGGGGATTATGACAGATGCTTCAACGCTGAAATCGCCGCTTGTAAAGTCGGGCTGTCTGTATTTCTTGGTGTCCACCAACCCACCTATGGTGCGCAAATGTGCTGTTGCAGCGCGTTCCATTTCTATCTGTACCTCACGATTACGGGGATTTACGTAGTCGAATTGCTTTTCTCCGCTTCTGCGCAGATCGTCTTCTTCCTCTGTGTAAAGGTATTCGTCCAAGTGGAAAATCCTACCTTTTCTGCTTAGATACAAGCGCAAATCGTACCAGCCAGCAAACTTATAGTCAGATTTTTCAGTTTGTTCAGCGTATGCACGGAGCAACTTTGCATCAATGAGAACCAACGAACCGAAGTCGAAATCGTCGCGAAGGCTGCCTGCTTGATAGTCAATGACAGGGTGGCGCACCACCTTTCCTGCCTCAACAGAATAGTGGTCGGCATACACCAAGGCTGCTTTCGTGTCGGCAGCTACGCGCATAAGTCGCTTTAAAGCGTGGTAGCCCAGAGTTATGGGCGAAGTTTTCATATAGAAAAGCACGTAGTCGGCAGTAGCATTTTGTGCCATTTTCAACATTGTTTCCGTAGAAAGAATGTTATCAACGTGTATGTAGCCAATGCTTTCAGCCGTTTTCTCGCTAACGTCAGTACCGTCGGAAGTGAGCATAAAAACCTTTGCCATCTCGTCTTCATTTATGAATTGCGTTGCATATTGTTGTGCTTGCTGTGCGTTTTCGCAAGGAACAAAGCAATCTATTTTATTCTTTATATCCATTAAGTTGGTTGTTTTCGGGTAAGATAATCTTATGCAAAGATAGTGCAAGCGAGGGCAAAGAGAGCTTACTCTTAGTTTGCCGAGTGCTGCCTATCTTATGCAAAGATAACGAAAAGGAGTGAGATAGACGAAAGAAACGGTTAAAAATCTGCCGAATATTGGTACAAATAAAATGTAGTAGGAGGATTGTGGCTGTTCGCTGAAATTCTTTTTACTTTGTATAAACTTAGGTCTGAACTTCCTGATGTGGAGGTTCAGACCTATATAATATAAGGAGGAAAAAGATTGTAAAGGTGTAAATATTTTTCACAAGTGTATCTATTGTGTAACCATCTCTTTATCAATGCGTTGCGAAACCTATTGTTTTGCATTCCAAAAGCGGCTGTTTTGCACGGTAAAAGCGTAGGTTTTGCGTTGCAAAAGAGCCACTTTCGCAACGTCAAAGCGCAGTTATCACTTTTTAAGAGAATTATCTTTACAAAATCAAGGTTGTTTCCGATTGTAACAATCGCAATCGGCTTGGTGGTCGTTTATGATGCCTATGGCTTGCAGGTAGCTGTAAATAATGACTGAACCAACATACTTAAAGCCACGTTTTTTCAAGTCTTTAGCCACCTTGTCGCTCAATGTGTTGCGGGTGCAGAGGCGTTTTTGGTGAGAGGGATAGACCATTGTCTTGCCTTTTGAGAACTGCCAGATGTACTTGTCGAACGAGCCAAACTCTTCTATAACACGGAGAAAAGCCTGTGCATTCGTAATCATCGCTTCTATTTTGCGTTGGTTTTTCAGCATATTCTCGGTATTAAGAATGTGCTGAACATCGTCAGCGGTGAAGCGAGCCACCTGCTTGAAGTCGAAATTGGCAAAGCAAAGACAGAATGTTTCTTGTTTTTTCAGCATCAGCAACCACGACAGTCCGCACGACATACATTCCATTACAAGATACATAAAGAGCATTTTATCGTCGTGAACGGGTACGCCCCAACGTTCGTCGTGGTATTTTTGAAGCAGTGGGTGTGTATCAGCCCAAGCGCATCGTGCCATATTTTATAAGGTGTTTTATTGTTGAATGCTCGACAAATACGCACTTGCCATTTCGGCGCAACGTTCTCCGTCGATGCCCGCACTGACGATTCCGCCTGCATATCCTGCACCTTCTCCACAAGGGAACAAGCCTTGAAGGCGCACGTGCATGAAAGTTTCGCGGTCGCGGAGAATGCGTACGGGCGAACTGGTGCGTGTTTCCGTGGCTATCATTACAGCCTCGTTGGTAAGGAAACCGTGTGCTTGCTTGCCGAAATTCTTGAATGCTTGTTGCAGGCGAGTGGTGATAGTGTCGGGCAACCAAAAGTGTAACGGACTGGAAATGAGTCCCGGTGCATAGCTCGAAGCAGGCAAATCGTACGACAAACGCTTGTTCACAAAGTCTGCCATACGCTGTGCAGGGGCGGTTTGGCGCATATTGCCCTGTTGCCAAGTGTCTTTTTCCAACTGCTCTTGAAAGTGCATCATACGCAATAAGTCGTCGCCCTCGATGTCTTCGGGGTTGATTTGAACCACCATTCCTGCGTTCGACCACTTCGTTCCGCGGTTGGCTGGGCTCATTCCGTTGGTTACAATCTGTTGCGGTCCTGTTGCTGACGGAATGACGAAACCACCCGGACACATACAGAAAGAATAGACGCCACGCCCTTCTACCTGCGTTACAAAAGCATATTCGGCTGCTGGAAGGTATTTCCCACGACCGTTTTTATTGTGGTATTGTATCTGGTCGATGAGTTCCGCAGGGTGCTCCAAACGCACACCGACGGCAATTCCCTTCGCTTCCATTTCGATGCTTGCCTCTTGGCAGTGCTGGTAAACATCGCGCGCCGAGTGTCCTGTAGCAAGAATAACGGCTCCTTTGAATGTCTTTTCCTGATGTCCGCCCCCGTAAGTAGACACAGCTTTCACGCCAACAACCTTGTTGCCGTCGGTTTCCAACGCCACCATTTTGGTTTGGAAATGCACTTCTCCGCCACAAGCGAGAATGGTGTTGCGCATATTTTCAATTACTTTGGGCAGCTTGTCGGTACCAATGTGCGGGTGGGCATCGGCAAGAATGCTTGTAGATGCACCGTGTTGGCAGAACACGTTGAGTATTTTCTCCACCGAACCACGCTTCTTGCTGCGTGTGTAAAGCTTGCCGTCGGAGTAAGCTCCTGCACCTCCTTCTCCGAAACAGTAGTTCGATTCAGGGTCTACGGTATGGGTACGAGATATTTGTGCAAGGTCTTTTTTGCGCTCGCGCACATCTTTTCCACGTTCAAGAACAATGGGGCGCAAACCTAATTCCACTAGTTTCAATGCAGCAAACAGTCCGCCTGGTCCTGCTCCGACAACGATGACACGAGGCGCGTGGCTCACATCGGGGTACTCTGTCTTCACAAAAGCGTTGTCGTGTGGCACTTCGTTGATGTAGACCCTTACTTTCAGGTTCACAAAAATATCACGGTGGCGAGCATCAATAGAGCGTTTCAGCGTGCGCACGTGGTTGATGGTGCGTGCGTCAATGCCTTTGTCTTTCGCTATAAACGCTTTTATATTCTCTTCGTTATATGCCACTTGGGGCATCACACGTATTTGATATTCTTGTATCATAATTCAGTTGGGGTTGGTTTTGTTGGGGTGTTGTTGCTTGACTTGTCGGCTATCAGTACACGCGAGGACCGAAAATGGCAGTTCCTACTCTAATCATCGTGCTGCGACAGTCTATTGCTATCTCGTAATCGCTGCTCATTCCCCACGACCGTTCCTTAAATTCGGGGTCGTCGGCAAAGTACTTTGTTTTCACTTCGTCGAAGAAATCGGCAGCTTGGGTCATTTCTTTCCTGATTTGTTCGGTATCGTCTGTGTTCGATGCCATCATCATTAAGCCTGATATATGCACGTGTTTTAGCTCGCGCCACTCGCCTTCTTCCAATAGATTACGGCAGTCGTCAAGGCTGAATCCATACTTGGAAACCTCTTCGGCGATGTGCAATTCCAACAATACATTGATGATACGGTCGTGCTTTGTTGCCTGTTTGTTGATTTCTTTCAGGAGTTTCATAGAGTCCACAGCCTCAATCATAGAGATGTAAGGCGCAATGTACTTCACCTTGTTGGTCTGCAAATGCCCTATGAAGTGCCATTCAATGTCTGTTGGCAGCGTCTTCGCTTTGGCGGAAAGTTCCTGTTCGTGGCTCTCGCCAAATACACGTTGCCCCTCGTTGTAGGCAGCTTCGATATATTCGTTAGGGTGAAACTTGCTGATGGCAATCAAGCGAACGCCATCGGGTAAGCCGTCCTTCACCTTGTGTAAGTTAGTTGCTACATCATACATAGTTCGGTTGTTTTATGGTATTCTACGCTCCTTTGTTATTCGTATTCAGGCTTTGCATCAGACGCTTTCGATGCTGACTTGTGCTCAAACACGTCCATTATCTTTGTATCGGCAATGGAAACGATGTCGTAATCAATCATTGTCTTGCCCATAACCTCGTCTACGTGCTTCACTGCACCATTGACAGAGTGAGCCTGAACAAGGTAGGTAATGGTGGAACGCTTTTCCTTTTCGGTCTTTTCATCAATGGTAATGAATGCCAAGCGAGCCTTGAACCATTTGTCGTCGCTGTCGGCATCGCTGAAGAAAATCTCGCCGTAAGCAGCTGGGGTAATCGCTTTCACGTCAAATTCGCCACTGATGTAGTGCGACATTTCTTCTGTTATGGCACTCTCTGCTTCAGAAAAGCTCAACGCCTCTACGGTGTAAGCCTCTGTAACCTTTTTGTTCTGACCATCTTCCATGGTCTTATCGTAACGCACCTTGGTCTCAAACCAAGAAGTAGTTTTGCTTCTCATTGTCTTTTTTGTTGTTTATCGGGCACTCTAAAGCGTAATCGCAAAGAATGAACCGTGTCGTTTATACTTAAATGCAAAAGTACTAAAAAAGTCTGGCTTAATGGATTTTTAATGCCATTAAAACGAAAAAAAGTTCTATCTTTGCATTCGTTTATTAAGCAAAAGAACAATAAAATACAAGCAAATGAACTTTCCTTTATTTATAGCACGAAAGATAAACGGCAACGAGGACAAAGGCAGAAAGGTATCTAAACCCGCCATTCGCATTGCTACGCTTGGTGTTGCAATCGGTCTTGCCGTTATGATAGTGTCTGTTTGTGTTGTTCTTGGTTTCAAACATACTATCCGTGATAAGGTCGTAGGCTTTGGCAGCCATATCACGGTGGCTAATTTCAATTCCTTTCAGCGTTCAGAGAATTACCCCATTGTAGTGAACGACAGTCTGAAGCGTGCCTTGATGCAAACGCAAGGTGTGCGCCACGTGCAGCGTTATGCCTACACACAGGGCATCTTAAAGACCGATGATGACTTCCTTGGTGTAATGCTGAAAGGTGTGGGAAGCGATTTTGATTCTACTTTTATACATCAAAATATGGTTGCGGGCAGCATTCCAGCGTTCTCAGATGTAAAGAGTCAGCAGAAAATACTGCTTTCAAAAGCCTTTGCAGAGAAGCTTGATTTGAAGGTGGGAGATAGGATTTATGCCTACTTTGTGAACGAACAGGGAGTGCGTACTCGCCGTTTTACCATTTCGGGCATCTACGAAACCAACTTGAAACAGTTCGATTCGCAGATTTGTTTCACCGATTTGTACACTACAAACAAGCTGAATGGCTGGCAGACAGAGCAGTGCAGCGGGGCAGAAGTGCAGGTAAACGACTTTGAACAGCTCGATGCCGTCGCCTTAAACATATTGAATAAGGTGAAAGGAAAGACCGACCGATATGGCGACAGCTATTCGACAGCCACGATAATGGAGCAAAATCCGCAGATATTCTCGTGGCTCGACCTTATGGATCTGAACGTTTGGATAATCCTCGCACTTATGGTTTCGGTTGCAGGAGTAACGATGATTTCGGGTTTGCTCATCATTATCTTGGAGCGCACGCAGATGATTGGTATTATGAAAGCAATGGGAACAAAGAACGCCCAGATACGCCACATCTTCCTATGGTTTGCTACTTTCATCATTGGAAAAGGCTTGCTGTGGGGCAATCTCGTGGGCTTAGGACTGGTATTCTTGCAGAAATACACTGGTTTTGTTACGCTCGACCCTAAGACATACTATGTCAGCACCGTCCCAGTGGAGCTCAACGTGCTGCTTATATTGGCTTTAAACCTTGCCACCTTATTAATATGTGTCTTTGTGCTCATTGCGCCAAGCTATCTGATTAGCCACATTCACCCTGCCAAAACGATGCATTACGAATAACGGAAAGCCCACTTTGTTGCATTAAAGAAATTGCACAAATTAACAGAAAAAGTGCAATTGCTGCACATATATTTTTGAAATGTGCAAAAAAATGAATACCTTTGCACTGTTTAAAGACATTTATAATGCAACAGATTCCAAGTTTTAACGAATTAATAGAGAAGAGTGTCATTGAACATTGGGACTTAGATGCTCTGACAGACTATAAGGGAAAGACGCTTCAATATCATGATGTTGCTCGTAAAATAGAGAAGATACACATCATGTTTGAGGCAAGTGGAGTGCAAAAAGGCGATAGAATTGCTCTTTGCGGACGTAACTCTTCAATGTGGGCTGCTGCTTTCTTGGCAACCCTTACATACGGAGCAGTGGCGGTACCCGTTCTGCACGAGTTTACGCCAGAACAGATACACAACATCGTGAACCACTCTGAATCGAAGATACTCTTTGTGGGCGATGTCGTTGCAACGGAAATTGACGCTACGAAGATGCCCGCACTCGAAGGCATTATCTATCTTCCAGACCTCTCGCTCACGTTGAGCCGTACCGAAAAGCTTACATACGCACGCGAACATCTCAATGAAATGTTTGGAAAGAAGTACCCGAAGTACTTCCGCCCCGAGCATGTTCACTACTATCGTGAGCAAAGTCCAGACGAGTTGGCACTTATCAATTACACCAGCGGAACTACTGGAAACTCGAAGGGTGTAATGATTCCTTATCGTGCCATGTGGAGCAATGCCGACTTTGCACGCAGCGTATTGGGCGCAACCGTTAAGCCGGGCAGCCATATTATCAGTATTTTGCCAATGGCACACATGTACGGTATGGCTTTCGAACTTATCTTCGAGTTTATTGCAGGTGCCCATGTCTTCTACCTGACACGTATGCCTTCGCCTGCAATCATCGCACAAGCACTTGCCGAAGTGAAGCCTGCGCTTATGATAGCCGTACCGCTCATTATCGAGAAGATTATTCGCAAGCGTGTGTTCCCCAAGATTCAGACCAACCGCATGAAGCTGTTGCTGAACACACCTGTAATTCAGAAGAAGGTAAAAGAGAAGATTTGCGAACAAGTAATGCAAGCCTTCGGTGGTAACATCTATCAGGTTATCATCGGCGGAGCAGCCTTGAACCGCGAAATAGAAATGTTCTTGAAAGACATAAACTTCCCATTCACGGTGGGTTACGGTGCTACCGAGTGTGCGCCAATTATCGGTTACAGCGACTGGAAAGAGTTTGTGCCAACATCGTGTGGTAAGCCTGCCTTGCACCAAGAAGTGCGCATCGACAGTGTAGACCCAGAAAACGTGCCAGGAGAAATCCTCACGAAGGGTCCTAACGTGTTGCTTGGTTACTACAAGAACGAAGAAGCTACTCGCCAAGTACTCGATGCCGACGGCTGGTTCCATACCGGCGACCTCGGAACAATGGACGCCGACCAGAACATTTATATAAAGGGACGTTCCAAGAATATGCTTTTGGGCAGCAACGGACAAAACATTTACCCCGAGGAAATTGAAGATAAGCTCAATTCGTTGCCACTTGTAAGCGAATGTCTTGTGGTGCAACGTGGCGAAAAGCTCGTAGGATTGGTTTATCCAGACCTTGAAGAAGCAAAGGAACTTGGGCTAAACGATGCTGATATAAAGAATTTAATGGAAGAGAACAGAAAGAAGTTGAACGAATTGACACCTGCTTATTGTAAGCTTTCAGATATAGAAATATTGAACGAAGAGTTTATAAAAACGCCAAAACGTTCTATTAAGCGTTACTTGTACAAGTAGTCTTGGCACAGCAATGATATTAGAAACCCTCTTCCAGCGTGTAGTTGGAAGAGGATTTTTGTATACCTTATCATCTTGGCAGAATATACTTACACACTTTTTAGGAAACTATTCTGAAAATCTGCCAATTTGGGTAAGGAAAATCAAAATTGAGACTATAAAAACCGCTTCTTTCTTTTGATACAAATGGATTAGCTGTAGAAGCATAAGAAGAAACACACAATGACAGTCAGGTAAATAAACGATATTTACAACAATAGTCCGTTAAATTTTCGCAGTTTATGAAGCTTTCACCCAAAAGCCAACAGAAATTGTGGCAGAAAGAAAACATGATAAGTCTCTGAAAAAGAGTAGATTAAATAACAATATATAACATGATAAAATCGGCTATCTCATTGATTTTCAGTAACTTTATAGATGTAAAAAGACAATAAAGTTTATGCTGATAACCAACTTGATTAGCCGATATATGAAG